>Ga0247693_1000055_pt1 | contig 36115 bp, 30 predicted proteins | sample CNK34_metaG_FD_182712 | JGI IMG/M metagenome (GOLD analysis project Ga0247693, IMG submission 182712) | Soil microbial communities from Purdue University Martell Research Forest, Indiana, United States - CNK34 | ecosystem: Environmental > Terrestrial > Soil > Temperate forest > Bulk soil... | reverse complement strand
CGTCTCGGGAAATCAAGTGTGGAAGGATTCGCATCCGCTACCGTGGGAGAAAGAAGTGGACCGTTTCTTCGCGTCGCTGAAAAAGTTCGACGATTATCTCGCCTCGGGCAACGAGATGCATGAGACTGCAGCCGCACTATTTCAAGGGCCGGTCGCTGATTCGCTTACGCACATCGGCCAAATAGCGATGCTCCGACGCTTGGCGGGGTGCGCCATCAAAGGCGAGAATTACCATAAAGCTGAAATCGTCACCGGCCGCGTCGGCGTGGAACAATCCGCCCCGCGGCGCGAATTCTAGTTAGAGCGGCGAAACGACGGTCGCCGCTGCGCCGCCAATTTCAACCGCCGTCCCGGGCGGGTTTTGTTCGCGTCGAACGTATCCCATCCCAATGTTGGATTGAAATGCCGGAGAATAGGCCGCTCGCGTGACTTGGCCAACCTCTTTGCCCTCGAACAGGATGGGGGCGTCGGCTGGCGGCAGTTCTGTCGCTTCGAGCTTAAACAGCACACGCACCCGATTGACCTGGCCCCGCGAACGGACGCGTTCGACGATTTCCTGGCCCGTGTAGCAGCCTTTTGTGTAACTGATGTGCGATCTCTCGAGACCTGCTTCGTGCGGAATCTGTTTTTCACCGAAGTCGTAACCGAACCAGGGAATTCCGGATTCGAGACGAAGCGAGTTTAGCGCTGTGTACCCAACCGGCCCGCCGCCGGCAGTGCTCACAGCGTCGCGCAACAATTTCCAGAGTTGTTGCAGATGGGTTTGCTCGCAAAGAAACTCTGCGCTGGGGTGACCGCTCGGCGATCGGCGCACGATGCGGCAAGGAATTGCTCCGACCGAAGACTCCCGCCATTCCAGTTCCGGCAGGGTGGTTAAGTCGACGTTCGCCAACCGTTTAACGGTCTCCGCAGCTCGCGGCCCTTCCAATGCCAGCGTGCCATACCGCGCCGTCTCGTCGGTCAGCACCACGTCGTCCATGATGATGTAGTGATCCAGCGCGGGAACCAGTTTTTCGCGAATCTCCGCAAAAGACACGCAAAGCAATCGCTGCTCCTCCGCATACGTCTCGATTTCAGCCAGAATGCGCCCCTGGGGGTTCAAAAACAGCGAGACGATGCCTTGTCCCTCCTTCAAATCCTTAATGTTGTTCGTCAGGATCGCATTCATAAATCGCACGCGGTCCGGACCGCTCAACGCGAGATAAGTTCGATAGTTCTTATCGAGGAGGGCAACCGTCTCGCGGGCGTAACGATATTCGGCCATCCAATCGCCGAAATCCGAAGGCAGCTCGCAACCGAACCATTCGCCGATGGTTGCGCCGGCCGCACGGTGCAGTTCCAGCAAAGGCGTAGGAAAGGTCGTACTTTTGGCAGCCGTATCCATAAGCGATGCTACTAGTTTAACAGAGCGGGCGGCGCGCGCCGCTCAACCGCGATTCTTCTGAATGATATACTCGTCAAAGATATGGTCGGCCAAGCCCCAGAAAACGGAGCAAGCCCCGCAGGATTGATTCACCTTTCCTTGCCGGTCGGCATGTTGCAATGCAACTGCTCGATCATCGGCGATCCCGTAACGCGCGAGGCGTTGGTGCTCGATCCTGGCGACGAAGTCGGCCGCATCATGGACCTCATCGGCCGCCACAAGCTGACGGTCAAAGCAATCGTCAGTACGCACGCACACATTGATCACGTTGGCGGCCTCGAAAAACTTCATTCCTACACGGGCGCCCCGGTACTGATGCACAGCGCCGACCTGCCTCTCTATCACAGCATGGAGGAGCAAGCCGCCTTCCTGGGCGTTCCCACACCGGCGATTGGCGAAGTTCACCAAATGCTGCGCGATGGCGACGTTCTGAATTGGGGCAATTTGCACGCGCAAGTGATGCACACGCCGGGACATACGCCAGGGAGTTCGTGTCTCTTTCTTCCCGCTGGCGCAGGCGAAGTGCAGCTGACCGCTCCGCAACTTTTTGCCGGTGACACACTCTTTGCGGGCAGCATCGGCCGGACCGATTTATGGGGCGGCTCGTTCGACGAAATCATGGACTCGCTGGTGAATAAAGTGATGGCACTGCCCGACGAAACAATCGTGCATCCCGGCCACGGCCTGACCACCACCATCGGCCAGGAACGTTACTCAAATCCGTTTCTGACCAACAAATAATCTTCGTTACGAAGGTTGGCCCGCGCGCCGCATCTCTTCCATCACTGACTGCAGCAGTTCCTTGGCATGTGTAAGCTCCTGCACGATCATTCGCAGGTCCATCGCGGGCAGCGTCGGATTGCGCTGGCTCGTGCAGTAGACGCCATGCTGCCCCACCAGCACGAGCGCGTTCGTCAACCGGTCAAGCGTAACCGCGAGACGGCCTCGGTCGCGGCCAAACATCTGTTCGTAATGCTCCAGCTCTTCCTTGTGTTCATTAAACGCGGACATGCGGCTCACTCGCTTCGAAAAATGGCAATTTTTGCACTGCAATTCAACGTTGCACTTCGGGCACAAACGAACCGCTTGCAACTTTACCCCACCTGCCATGGGGAACATAATCGCGAAAGTAGCAATCAAGCCATCAAAGAATGCTGAGCGAATAGCGCAGCCCTCTCTGGAATACAGGCGAGACACGGCGCCCGACAGGTAAGACCACGGGGCCGCTGGAGCAAAGAAACCATGCGACGTTCGGATCTGGTGCAGCACAAGGAAAAAGAAAAGGGGAAAGTGACACGCACTTCGCAAATCGTCTTCGGCGAACGCCAGCATCTTTTGCGTGTGCTTGATTCACTCGAAGGCACGGACCTGCCGATCGCTCGCGCCCAGCAGGAGCGCCGGTCGCTGGAAGAGCTTATTCATGCGCGCACTCGCGAACTGAACCATATCAATACGGCGTGGGACGAAAAGATCGGCCTCGTTCTAAGTGCCGACGCTAAGCCTGAGATGTTGGAAAAATTAGTGAAACAGGCACCGGAAACCGACTACTACCTTTTGCGCCTGATTAGTGAGCATCCACGTGCCAATGGCAAGACTCTCAACAAATTGGCAAAGCACCCGTACGGTGCGATTCGCGAAAACGTTGCTCGCCATCCGAATGCCGACGCGACGACGCTCACCTACTTGAGCAGAGACCGCAGCCAGCCACTCTGGTATCTCGTGGCTTTCAACCCGAACACGCCGACTCCGCTCCAACGCCGCCTGCGCGACCGCTTGAAGCGCCTGGGCGAAGATCAAATCTCGAAATAATTCCTCACTGACCAGCTTGCGAAACTTTCAGCTGCCAGAACAGGAAGCTCAGGATATCGGTGTCTTCCTCGATGATTTTGTTTACCGGTCGTCCGCCCGAATGTCCCGATTTCGTGTCGTACAGCAGCAAAACTGGCCGGTCTGATCCGGTGTTTGCCTGTAAGATTGCCGACATCTTCCGTGCATGCAACGGCGCAACACGCGTGTCGCCATCTCCCGTGATGAAAAGCACCGCGGGATATTTTTTCCCCTTCTCGACATTCTGGTAAGGCGAATACGCCCTCAGGTATTTGAACTGTTCCGGGTTTTCCGAACTGCCGTACTCAGGAACCCAGTAGGGCCCGTCCATAAATTTGTGGAACCGCAACATGTCTTCGAGCGGATAGCCGCACACGACAGCTTGGAACAGCTCGGGCTTCTGCGTCAGTGCCGCACCGACCAGCAAGCCGCCATTGCTCACTCCATAAATGGAAAGCCGCGCAGCGCTCGTATACTTGTTGTCAATCAGCCATTGCGCCGCGTATTCGAAGTCGTCGAACACGTTCTGCTTTCTGTCCAGCATGCCGGCACGGTGCCACGCTTCGCCATATTCGCCGCCACCCCGCAAACTTGGCACGGCGAGCATCCCGCCGTTCGCTGCCCAGTACAAATAAAACGCCGAGTAGAAAGGAGTCTCGCTCGAATCGAATCCGCCGTAACCCGTCAGCAGCACCGGCGTCAATGGATCCTGTTTCATACCTTTCTTGTGAAACAAAAACATCGGCACACGCGTCTTGTCCTTCGACTCGTACCAAACCTGTTCAATTGCAAATTGCGAACCTTCAAACGGCACTCGGTTCTGCGCCCAAACGGTTTGCTCATTTCTTGCTAGATCGTACCGGTAAATCGTTTGCGCCGCGTTGTACGAGGCAAACGAATAGAAAAGTTCCGGCGTTTCCCACCGGCCAGAGAACGAATAGGCGGTCCCAATCGACGGCAGTGGCAGTTGCTTTTCATTTTTTCCGTCGGCGTCGAATACTTTCACTTCCGACGAAGCATCCTTGGTGTAAACGGCAACGAGTTTTCCGCCCACCGGCGTCACCGATTCCAGTCGGACCTTCTTTTCTGGAATCGCTTCCTTCCAATGCTCCCGCGCCAGATCGGTTGGATTCACGGCAAATACGTGGGAAAGCGGCGCTTTCCAGTTGCTCTGCAAATAGAGCGTCTCGCCGCCGAACGACGGATAGAACTGTGCGACCACGTCGTTCACTACAGGCTGCACCGGCCCGCCGCCCTTCAAATCCTGTAGATATACGTCGGTCCGTTCCGACCCGCTTCCATAAACAACCAGGTAGACGAGGTAGCGCCCGTCTTCGGAGAGTCCGGCCGCCAGAATTCGATCCTTGCCAAGGCTCTCGCCGTAAATCACCTTATCCGTCGCCGGATCGGTCCCCATCGCGTGGTAGTACGCTCGTGGCGCTCCGTCGACGGTGCGAACGTAATAGACGCCTTTGTTGTCGGGAGTCACTTCCACGCTGAAATAGTCCGCACGAGGAAACGCATCGGGCAGCTCCATCTTTCTGTCGACGTTGAGCACATGAACGGTTACTTCGTCTTGCCCGCCCTCGCGCCGCCCGTAAAAAAGCAGTTTTCCGTCTTTCGAAATCGCCTCTATCGTCGCGCTCGCCGAATGGTCTTTGCTCCAGGGCAGCGGATCGATAAGGACTTCGTCCGCCGCATCGTTCCCGCGACGTACATAAATCTTTGCCAGGTCTTCATTCCCCAATCGCTTCGTGAAGAAGTATCGACCGCCACGTTCGGTCGGCGCATTCAAAGTGTCGGTCCGCAGCAGTTCGGACATTCGTTTGGCAATCGCAGCGCGGCCCGCCAGCGGCGACAACGCCTTCTCCGTGCAAGCCTGCTGTTCGGCAATCCATGCCCTCGTTTCCGCGCTCTCCTGATCTTCAAGCCAGCGATATGGATCGGCGACATCGGCGGCTCCGTACTTGTCGTGGACCACTTTCACGGCCGTCGCCGGCGGACACTTCGGTGCGGGAGTCTGCGCAAACGTCACGGGCAGAGCCCCGCAGCAAATGGCAAGTAAAACCGATAAACCGAAACGACATAGCATCGAGTGTGTAGAACGCTCCACGGGCATTGACTGCGGCATTTTTTCTTGGCTCCTTGCAGGAAAACGGGATTCTTCCAGGGTTGTTGGCGGCTCGAAACTCTACCACAAACCACGCTTTGAAAGGGTGCCAGCCGACCCGTGTAGAATGTTGCATCTCTCAAATGCCGATAGAATCCAACCTTGCCGAACAACCTGTCGAGCCGCTCGCCGTCAAAGCCGCCATCAACTTCTTGCGCGGCAATTTTGCCGCTGTCACCATTCTGTCGTTTCTCTTGCTCATTCCATGCGTCTGGCACTCCCACATTCAAGCAGGTGATTTGGGCAGCCACGTCTACAACGCCTGGCTCGCCCAACTGGCCGAGCATGGTCAAGCCCCCGGCGTTTATGTCGCCCGCCAATGGAACAACACTTTGTTCGACGTCGCACTCGGACAATGTGCAAGACTGTTCGGCTGGCGCGCCGCGGAGATTCTCACAGTCTCCGCTTGCGTCCTGATTTTCTTCTGGGGTGTGTTCAGCTTCGTCGCGGCTGCAGCGAAGCGCATCCCGTGGCTCCTCGTTCCGTGCTTTGCCATGCTCGCTTATGGCTATTCCTTCAGCATGGGTTTTCTCAACTACTACCTCTCCATTGGCCTCGCCTGTTTTGCCCTCGCGGCTTTTTGGCGAACAGGGGCAGGGAATTGGCTTACGGCCGCGGTTCTCTCGCCCTTTATTCTTCTCGCGCATCCCATCGGCTTCCTGTGGTTCGTCGCCACAATCATTTACCTGACGTTGTGGCGAACCATTCCCGAATACTGGCGCCTGATTCTGCCCGCGCTAGCCGTGGTCGCCTATTTCGTCTTGCGCCTGCATCTCACGAATAACCCTGACGTCGCAGCTGACTGGCGCGAAGATCCCTTCTACTGGATGAACGGCTCGGACCAATTAATCACGTTCGGCCATCGCTATTTAGTCTTGGCCCGCATCGCCCTGGCGTGGGGAATCCTCTCTTTCCTGCCTACCTTCGCGGCAAAATGGCGAGAAGGCCAAAGCGCAATCCGTTCGTTCCGTTTACCCATCGAACTTTATCTTGTCGCGCTCACCGCTGCCGCCTTCGTTCCGGAAAACATTCACAGCGATCTTTTCGCCGGCTGGATCGGACTGCTCGTTTCGCGGCTCACCACGATTACGGCCATCTTCGGCTTGTGCGTCCTCAGTCTGCTTCCTTTGCGCAAATGGCAAGCCGCCGGCTTCGCCGTTTGCGCACTCGTCTTTTTCGTCTGGAATTATCAGGACACGCGCCGTGTTTCCCGCGTCGAAGCCAACGCGGAAGCGCTCATTGCGAACTTGCCCAATGGCACTCGCGTCGTACCCGTTGTTTCCGCGCCCGACGACTGGCGCGTACAGTTCATCGCGCACTCGGTCGACCGCGCCTGTATCGGCCACTGCTTCAGTTATTCGAACTATGAGCCATCCTCCGGTCAATTCCGTGTGCGCGCTCTCCCTGGCGGCCGCATTGTCACCGACGACGCGGACAAATCCGAATCCATGTCGAGCGGCGATTACGTTGTCCGGCCGGACGACCTTCCTCTCGTCTCCATCTACCAGTGCGCCAGCGCCGATTGGACCGTCTTGTGCGCCGACCCGCTCCGGGCAGGGAACAAGACCGAAGATCCGGAGCCGCCGGGCCAACCCGAAAACAAAAAATAAGCGAGAAGACAAATTGGCTCTTGCACCAGTCCAATGTCTGGTAGAATTGGCTCCAGGAGACGGCCAATGTTACCAGTTCATCTCCAACCCCAGAGTCACGTTCCGCTCTACATCCAGCTTCGCGATCAGTTGCGCGCGCTCGTGCACGCCGGCGATTTGCGGCCAGGCGACCGCATTCCCGCGAGCCGCGAGCTCGCCACGATGCTCGGCGTTCACCGCACCACCGTTGCGAACGCCTACGCAGAGCTCGAATCGGAAGGGCTGATCCAAGGCCACGTCGGCCGCGGCACATTTATCCGTGGCAACGGCAATGGCCTCAAGATTACGCCTCCGGCTCCTCCCGTCCTCAATGGCGGGGACGGCATTCGCTGGGAACTGCTCTTTGCCGACGAGCGTGGCGACGAAGTATTGAGCCGCCTCACCGCCAGCGCGCCCGTCGACTCTCTGTCCTTCGTTATGGCGCGCCCCGCACCCGAACATTTCCCTGTCGAGGAACTTCAAATCTGCGTGAACGCAGTCCTGCGGCGCGAAGCTACCGAGGTTCTCAATCTCGGCCCGTCCGATGGCTATCCGCCTCTCAAAGAAGCCCTGCTCGATTTCTTGCGGCAGGAAGGCATCACCGCGCGCGACGAAAATCTTTTGATCACGGACGGTTGCCAACAGTCGCTCGATCTAATCAGCAAAGCTTTCGTCCGCCCCGGCGACTCCGTTATCTTGGAAAATCCCACTTATCCAGGCGCCGTCGCGATTTTTAGCGGTGCGCGAGCTCGTTGCCTCGGCGTTCCTGTGCAAACGCACGCCGAACCCGGCGGCTCGCTCGGCATAGATCTCGAAGCGCTCGAAGCCACACTCGCCGCCAATCGCGTGAAACTAATGGTGCTCACGCCGGATTTCCAAAATCCCACCGGCACATCCATCCCTTTGGCTTCACGCCGGAAAATTATTGAAATGGCCACGCGCTATCAGGTGGCGATCGTGGAAGACCATATCTACGCCCGCCTGCACAATCGCGACGAGCGTATCCCCGCGCTCAAGCAACTTGATCGCTCTAACATCGTCATTCACATTGACAGCTTTGCCAAAGTTGCTTTCCCCGGCCTGCGTGTCGGCTGGATCGTTGCGCCGCCTGCGGCTGTCGAGCGGCTGCGCCAGGTGAAGCAAACGACTGACCTGCACACCGACCAGCTCGCACAGGCTACCCTCGCCGAATTCATGCGACGCGGCCTTTTCACAAAGCATCTTGCCAAAATGCGCAAAGTTTACGCTTCGCGTTTGCATGCGCTCGACGAAGCACTGCGCAAGCACATGCCCGAAGGCACGCGTTGGACGTTGCCTGAAGGCGGCATGTGCACCTGGCTCGAACTTCCGCTTGGCTTTGACGCCAGCGAACTGCTCATCCACGCCAAAGAGCGCAGCGTGCTTTTCGCTCCGGGCCGCTATTTTTATGTCCAGGCCCCGCAACCGAACACGTTGCGTCTCGGCTTTGCCAGCTTGGACGAAAAACAGATTGCTCGTGGCGTCGCTACGCTCGCCGACATCCTGCGCGCGGAAATGCGCAAACGCGAACGTGGCGTACGCCGCGCAGAACGCAGCCGCGTGGCGCTGGTCTGAGGCCCTGCCGAATGAGCGAAATCATCCGGTTGGAGCCGAAAGCGGCGAATAACTGTTTTGGCTGTGGCGGCGCTAACGAATCGGGAATGCGTCTGACGTTTGACCTGCATGTGAGCGAACGTAAGACGCGCGGAAAGTTCGTGCTGGGTTCGCGGTACGGCGGTGGAGCTGGATTCGCCCACGGCGGAATCATCGCGTTGCTGTTGGACGAAGCGATGGGCAAAATTTCGAAGCTGACCGAAGAACTTGCTGTCACCGCGGATCTTTCGGTCGAGTACCGCATGCCCGTGCCATTGACGGAGGAAATTGTCGTTGAAGGCTGGCAGGAAAGCGAAAAAGGCAGGAATCGTTTTCGCGTCGGCGAAATCAAAGATGCAGCGGGAAATTTGCTCGCGCGTGGAAAAGGGCGCTTTGTGGTTGTGGGGCAAAGACCGGCGTCGTAACGAAGGTTGAAGAATTTCTGAGTTTTGATCTTTTGTAAGGAGAACGAATCATGGATGCGAAGAAAGTGAACGGCAGCGCAACGAACGGTTCCTCAAACGAGTGGCGCGTCAAAGTTGGTCTGGCCGAAATGCTCAAGGGCGGCGTCATCATGGACGTCACCAACGCCGAACAAGCGCGCATTGCCGAAAAGGCTGGCGCTTGCGCCGTGATGGCCCTTGAGCGCGTTCCGTCCGACATCCGCAAGGAAGGCGGCGTCGCGCGCATGGCCTCCATCAAAGTCATCCGCGAAATCATGGCCACCGTCACCATTCCCGTGATGGCCAAAGTTCGCATCGGCCATTTTTCCGAGGCCGAAGTTTTGCAAGCGCTCGAAGTGGACTTCATCGACGAAAGCGAAGTCCTCACGCCTGCCGACGAAGAAAATCACGTATGGAAGCACGACTTCCGCGTGCCCTTCGTTTGCGGCGCGCGCAATCTTGGCGAAGCGCTCCGCCGCATCGCCGAAGGCGCGGCAATGATTCGCACCAAGGGCGAAGCGGGCTCCGGCAATGTCGTCGAGGCCGTCCGTCACATGCGCACCATCGTCAGCCAGATGAAGCGCCTCACCACCATGCGCGACGATGAATTGATGCACGAGGCAAAAGAACTTTCCGCCCCGCTTGAGCTTATTCGCGGCATCGCAAAAACCGGCAAGCTGCCAGTTCCAAATTTCTCCGCGGGGGGCATCGCCACTCCGGCTGACGCGGCGCTCGTTCGTTCGCTCGGCGCGGAAGCCGTCTTTGTCGGCTCCGGCATTTTCAAATCCAGCGATCCCGATGCCCGCGCAAAAGCTATCGTCAAGGCCACCACGCACTTCGCCGACCCGAAAGCCGTCCTCGAAGCCAGCGAAGAACTCGGCGAAGCCATGCCCGGCCTCGACGTTCGCCAGCTCCCCGAAAAAGATCTGCTCTCCACCCGCGGCTGGTAGTTGCAAGTAGCACGGGCACTCTTGCCTGTGCCCGCTGCCTGGAGATGCACCAATTTCGCACGGCTGAAAGTCTGTTCCGTACGAATTCTGAAGTGGAGGCACGAAACATCGTGCCCCTTTTTAAACGAGGCAAGATTGAAGATAGGAATCCTCGCCGTCCAGGGTGACTTCGAAGCCCACGCCGCGCGCCTCCACGAACTCGGCGCGGAGACGATCGAAGTCCGCGCCGTCGCCGACCTCGAACAGTGCGACGGCCTCATCCTTCCTGGCGGTGAAAGCACCACGCAACTCCAATTTCTCCAGGAAGAAGGCCTCTACGACAGGATCCGCAATTTCGCGAACACTGGCCGCGCCATTTTCGGCACCTGCGCCGGCGCAATCTTGCTTGCCTCCGAAGTCAAAAACCCCGCACAATCCTCACTCCGTCTCATGGATATGACCGTTCTCCGCAACGCCTACGGTCGCCAGGTCGCCAGCGACGTTTTCTTCGGCCCGTGCAAACTCAAATCCGGACCGATGGAAATGGTTTTCATCCGCGGCCCCATCGTCGAACGCGCCGGCAACTCTCTCGAGATCCTCGCCGAATACGCCGGCAAACCCGTGCTCGTACAAAACAAAAATCTCCTCGCCGCCACCTTTCATCCCGAACTTACTTCGGACACAACCGTTCACGCTCATTTCCTCCAAATGGTTGCCGGAAATGCCGTCAAACCTGCGCTTGTTTGAATTCAGTGAGCCGGCTAATTTCTGATTCGTGATTGCGGCAAAACGCGATCGAGCGCCAGAAGCCCAAGCAACCCGAGCAGAGCGAGATTCGGCAGTAGCATCGGCGCAAATGGGGGCGCGCCGTGAATGACGTTCTGCACGAGGCTTGCGCTCGGTCCGTGCAGGTCAGCCTGTCCGTGCAGAAAGAATCCGGCAACCCCCACGATAATCTGCAACACCAAAACCAAAGCGCAAGGTTTGAAAGACTGCGCGCTCCCTGCTCCGGCAAAAAGTATGATCAGAAAACCCACCGCGAGGGCGCAACTGAAAACGGGAATCCACTCGGCCCAGTGGTAGAAGCCGTTTACGGCGTGATCGCTCAGGCTTAGCCCGAAATTTCCGGCAAAGCCGCCAAGCGTAAAGAGCAGAGTCCATTTCGCCCACTCCGTCGTGGGGAAGGGAACCATGCGGTTCATCAGAACAAGACAACCCAGACCAACGTACGCCAGTGGCGCAGCAAAAGGCGCCGCGTACGTCAGGCTCCGCAACGTGCGTTCGTAAAAGAAACTGCTTTCCAGATGATACGCGACGCCGGCAATGCCGACGGCGATAGAAATCCAACCAATACCGTAGCCAAACCATTTCCAAAGTAGGAGGGATTGCGATTTGACCCGCGAGACAAGCCCAACAAACAGAAGTATTGCCGCTGCGCCGGAAAACCCTAGCGGAATGTATTCCGCCGGATTACGAAACGAATTCTCCGAATGTGCCAGGAGAATATCGCCCGTCAAGCACGCAAAATTGAACAGCAGAAACACCTCGAGCCACAGGTCGTGCGCGCCGGCCCACTGGTTTCGCGTCTCACTTGCCATGGACGTGCCTGGCTCGCAACTCCGCCGCCATGCTTTCCAATTCGACTTGTTTTTTCAGCAATTCGTAGCTGCCGTGCCATTGGACGAAATCCGCGCCTCCCATAAACGCCCCGTGCTTGGAAGTTCGCCCGTCGTAATGCCATAAGTCAAACGCTACAAAATCAATGGGCTGTTGATACGGCTGTGTACCGAGCACCCCGTCTTTTCGCAGCCCTGCGATCAGATCTTGTGCTTTTTGCACCTTCTGATTCGTCGTTTCGACTACCTGCTCCGCCTCGGTGTACACCCGGTCAATCAAAGGCTTCGTGTGGCACTGGTTGCACACCCGCCTCATGTTTAGCTGTGCTTCCGCGTATTGTGGGCGCTTCCTTGTTATCGCGTCCGCCAGAAAATAGGACAGCCGCTCGCCGGGGTTGTGCGTCACTTTCAACCCGTTCAAGCCCGACATGTGGCACGTCGCGCACGTCGGTACAAACATGTCGCGCGTCGTCAGACTTTTTGGCGAAGCGTTCAGGTTGAGCAGCCGGTTCTGTGCCGCAAACAGAATGCCGTGCCGCGACTCCTCGTAAATTTCGATCTGCGAATGGTCCGGGCCCATGTGGCACTGGCCGCACGTCCTGGGTAAACGTGCAATCGCCACTGAACTCGTGTGCCGCGTGTGGCACGCCGTGCAATTTCCGATGGTTCCGTCGTCATGCGGTTTTCCGATCGAATGGCACTGTGCGCAACCGCTCCCAAGCGCAGCAGGCCCTTCCAATTTCGCCAGCGCATTAGCCGGACGCTTCACATAGCCCGGGTGAAGCTTTTCCGCGAACTCCGATTGCTCCGCGGTCAGCCCTTCCGCCCCAAACACCGCTGCCCACGATGGCGCGGCATGCCGGCTCCGCGCAAACTCCTGATAGATTTGCTCGTGGCAAACCCGGCAATTCGCCGGAGTGATGTGTGCCGTGATCTGAAAGCCGTTGTGATCGGTTTTGTCTTTCTCTTGCCCCTTTTGCGGCTGGTGACAATCGAGGCAGGTCACTCCTTCGGTTGCGTGTCTGCTCATTTCGAATTCGTGCACGATGGAATATTGCTGCCGCGCATGGCACTCCGCGCACTTGCCCGTCGCTTTCACGAATTCCGCGCTCGGCTGGTCTACTTCTCTGCGCGGCCGCGAGCGCTGCACCAGCAGCGCGCCGATGATCAAGACAAATGCAATCAAGATGGCGATGAAGACGGATCGGAATGACACGGTGGATCCTCTACTCAACCTGGCGAGAGGTACCAGCTCGAACGCTGACTATATAACAGACGCAACAGTTCGCCACAACCTTTCCCCCGTTCTGCCTTATTCTCTTGTGGGGGAGGAATCCTATATTCATGAGGCCCGGCCGAAAACTTCGCGTTCTTTTCGTTTGTTTGGGCAACTCCTGCCGCAGCCCGATGGCGGAAGCGATCGCGCGGCAACTCGCGCCCGATTTGTGGGAAGTCACGAGCGGTGGCCTTACTCCCCTCGGCCATATTGCCGAACCGACGATTGAAACCCTCACAAGAAACGGCGTCCCGGCGGAAGGCCTCGCGTCGCAAGCCATTCTCCACGCGCATTGGCAGGAAGTCGATTGCGTCATCAATATGAGTGGCTTCCCCAAAGAGCAGGTATTCGAAGACTTCGACAAAGTCGAAGACTGGCCCGTCGAAGATCCCTTCGGCGCGGATCCCGAAACCTATCAGCGAATTTTCGAGGAAATTCAGACTAGAATTAGGGACCTGGCGGAGCGCCTCGGCTCATCGAACGACGCACCAATCGCCGGCACAAATCCGCAAAAGGCAGAGTGAAGTGTGAAGCGGCAAAAGACCAGCGTATCGCGCGAAGATTATTTGAAAGCGATTTGGGAAATGCTCGAGGAAGGGCAATCTCCCATCAGCGCGCGCCTCGCGGAAGAACTAGGCGTCACACCGCCCGCCGTCACCGCCGCGCTCAAACGCCTCACGCGCGATCAACTCGTTCGCGTCGACCGCACCGGACGCATCGATCTTTCCCGCAAGGGCCGCCAATTCGCCGAACGCATGGCTCTTCGCCATCAACTCGCCGAGATGCTCCTCACCGACGTCATTGGACTTCCCTGGTCCAAGGCCCATGACGAAGCCGAGCGCCTCGAACACGCCATCTCTCCCGAAGTCGAGGCGCTTCTTTTGAAACGCTTCGGTGACAGGAGCAGCTGCCCGCACGGCGTTCCGATTCGCGGTGGAGTCGCGCAGCTTCGCAAACAGGGCGTCGTGTTGCTGTCTGAATTGCGCGCAAAAGATTCCGCGGAAATTGTCTGCGTCTACGAAAAAGACGGCCAGTTCCTGGAATTCCTCGAGGGCTTACATCTGCGTCCTGGCACAAAACTCGGCGTCGAAAAACGCGAGTACGACGAAACCATGACTCTTCGCGCCGCCGGAAAAACCGTCCATCTGGGCAAGCCCGCCACTTCACGCATCTGGGTCCGCCGTCTCGCCGCTTAAGAATTTGTCGCTCGGCCCGTCTTCGTTCAGCCTCTCTCATCGAGCAGTGCTTTCAGCCGCGCATACCCCGTTCTGCTCACCGGCAATCTCGCGCCCGTCGCCAGTATCGCCATCCGGCTCTCTTTTCCATACGGTTCGATCCGGGTCACCCGCTCCAGATTCACAATGTACGATCGGTGAATCCGCACAAACAGCGCCGGATCGAGCGCCGCCTCCAGACTCGCAATCGTCTGCTGCTTCAGATGTTTTTTCCCTTCGCTCACAAGCCCGACATAATCGTCCTGCGATTCCGCATAATCCAGTTTCGAGCAGGGAATCAACGTCACGCGCGTCCCATCCTTTACGACAATCCTCTCCGCAAATTGCCCAGGGGCACGCGCCGCGTTAATAATCTCCGCCGGCATCGGCACTCGCACCGCAAGTCTCTCCTTCGCTCGCTCCAGCGCCGCCTCAAACCGCTCCTTGCCTACCGGTTTCAGCAAATAGTCCACCGCGTGTACATCAAACGCCTTCATCGCAAATTCATCGTATGCCGTCACGAAAATCACCGGCGTGTCTGTCCCGATCAATTCCAGTACGTCGAATCCCGTCAACTTTGGCATCTGCACATCCAGGAACAACAAATCCGGTTTGTGCTCTGCCACCGCCTTCACGGCTTCAAACCCGTTTACGCATTCCGCCGCAATCTCCAGCTCCGGATGCGTCTCCACAAACTCTCTCACCACAAACCGCGCCAGCTCTTCATCGTCCACAATCAGCACGCGCAATTTCCTTTCGAACACTCCACTCATCGCGCTGCCTCCATCTCCGCGGGTAACGTCACCGTCGCCTCATACCGTTCGCCTTCCGCAGACACGCGCAAGCTCGCCTCTTTTCCATACCGCGCCTCCAGCCGCTCGCGCACGTTTCGTTGCCCCATCCCATTCCCGCGCTTCGGTGGCGCATCTGGGTCAAACGAATTCTCGATCGTGATGAACATCCGCCCGTTGTTGCAGCGCGCCTCGATACGCACCGTACCGCCTTCCGGTAAATTCGCAATCCCGCGCGCCACCGCATTTTCAATCAGCGGCTGCAGCAGCAGCGGCGGCAGCAAACATTTGCGCGCTTCTTCCTCAATCGCCTCTTCCGTTCTCAATCGCGCCCCGAATCGGACTTTCTCAATCGACAAAAATCGCTCCAGCAGCCCAAGCTCTTCCGAAAAGGGAATCAGCGGATGCTCGCCCACACGCAGCGTCGTCCGCAAAAAATCTCCCAACAGCACACACATGTCTCGAGCCCGCGCCGGATCAATGCTCGTCAGCGCGCTGATCGAATTCAAACTATTAAACAAAAAGTGCGGATTTAGTTGCGCCTTCAGCGCCTTCAACTCCGCGTCTCGCGCCAGCATCGTCGTTTCGATCAACCGTGCTTCCGCTTTTGCTCGGTTTTCTCTCGCATGAACCGCGTAGTAGTAGCCCACCGCCAGCACATAACCCGCCGCGCCCGAACTGTAAACAATCCCGCCTCGGCCCGAGAATCTTCCGTCTATTCCAACTAGTTGTGGCACCTGCGAGCCGACGTAGATCACCGTTCTCGCCAGGCTGTACCAGAGAATCGCCATGATGTTCGACGCCAGAATGTGCGTCGCAAACAGCCTGCCTACATTTGCCCGTTCGATCGGCACCGTCTTGCACGTGTAATTCGCCGCGATCAGAGTGAACTGTCCAAACAAGCACACCGGAAACGCCACCACTGCCGCATCGAGAGGCCTCATCCCCCCCGCCGCTTTCAGCAGGAACCACAGCGCGGCGCCCATCGGCACCCAAAGCAGCCGGACGAGCTGCTTTGTCCATTTTTCCGTGAATGTTTGATTTGCCATGCGCGCTGTTGTGTCGCGTCAGTTGCGAATTTCCACGCCGCCAAACACCGCCGCCCCGCGAATCACCAGCGTCTTCCGCGGCAGCGCCAGATCGGTCGGTGGCCGTTGATGTGTCGAATCGGAATACCCGCCGAAAATTCCTTGCCCTTCTGACGAAACCACCCACGTGTCGGGAACGCGAAGCTCCACGCCGCCAAAAATCGCGTCGATGTGCAGTACAGCCGTGTCGCCTTCAATCTCCGCCTGCCACAAATCAAGTTCGATTCCGCCAAACATCGCAAAAAGCCGTCCGCCTGTGAAGTTCTTGCTGCTTACTCGCTTCTCCACGCCGCTGAAGATCGCCATTTCGTTCAATGCGCCGGGCCCTGTCGGACTGTCCGTGCGCCCCACGCCGCCCTTCCGCGCCTTAATCGATCCCCACATCAGCATCATCCCAACGCTGATCACCGCAACCGGCCACAGCAGCGCCCACGTTACCTTCACTAAATTAAACTCGCCCAGCTGCAGCAGAATCCCCGCCGCCAGCAGGATCACGCCCCACATCCGCCGGCAATCATCCAAAAGGTTTACAATCCCGGCCAGCACCAGAATCATCGGCCAGAACCGCCACAGTCCGCCAATCGAAACGACTCCCAGGTGATCCAGCAGCAGCGCCACGCCGACAAACACGATCACGCCGCCCCACGCAAATCCCCAGCCATACGAATTCAGTGGCTTTCTCTGCATTACAGTCTCTCTTCCTCCGCCTGCGTGCCCTTCGCAGCGAACTTCTGCGCGTGCGCCAATTCCGCCGTGCGTATCAGTCCAATCCCTACGGCGATGATCAGTAACGGGCAGCATAATACCAGCACCTTCGCCGCAACGGTGAGCAGCAGTCCGTCATTCCACACCAAAAATGACGCTGCCTTTTGCGCCGCCGCTCCCAGCGCCGCGATCCACCCCAACGATGCCGCGCCCGACCCTTGCCAGAACTCACTCAGTTGCGTCAGCAACATCCAGACCTCGCCCCACAGCACCACGGCACCCACCCAAAGCATCGCCCGCCCCGCTGTCGCTTTCCCGTTCGCGCTCCCCTTGGCCTTGTCCTGCCCGCTCTCGCCCATCCTAACCTCCCGCTCTCGCTTCGCCGTGTAGGGCCTAACTTCAATCCCCCTAACCGGTCTCTTCGCTTGCAGGCCTAGACTAGGCTCCGCTCCGCTTCCTTTCCCGCCCTTTTCGGTCAACACCTCCCCTCCACCGGCGAACGGCGGCCTCAATCGGTATGCGAAACCGCTTGTTGTTTCTTTCTCGGCGAAATTCGAATTGAAATAAGGAATGCTCTGAGTGAACCGGCTTGCAGGCACTTTTAGGAAGGAGGAGTGTCCTGAGGCTAGTTTTTCATAGCGCGGACTTTGCCGTCAGCAATCAGCCTTTCTAACCACCGCTGCGCCGTCGCTGCCTCTTTGCGTTCCGCATGATCGCGCAAGAATTCCCGCAGCGCCCGCGCCGCATCGTCATACTCACCCACTGCCGACAGCGACTGCGCCACAAGCAGCGCAATCTCCGGCTCTTTCCCATTCGAGCCGGCCATCGCGCCTTGCGCCATCTTCACCGCTTCGTCATACCGCGCGTGCTGGTAATACGCCTTCGCGAGCGCCCACCGCGTTTCCCATGTGCCCGCAGCATCGAGCTGCAAGGATTTTTCCAGCGGCTCAATCGCCGCGTCGTATTTCCCCTGATCGCACAGCGCCATGCCCAGCGCCGCAAACGCTCGCGCATGCCCCGGATCCACCTGTGTCGCCTGCTCCAGCGCGCTTTGCGCCTGCGCAAAATTCCGTTGCTTGATGCGCAGCACCCCTTGCGCGTACAACACGTCCGGATGCCCCGGCGCCAGCTTCATCGCTTGCCCAATTTGCTTCTCTGCTTCGCCTGCCTTGTCTGCACTCAACGCCAACAATCCCCTGTCGAGCGCCTCTTTCGCTTTCGGCGCAAGTATCGCCCGTCCGGGAACTCCTACCGCGGCATCTGCTTTCCCGGCGCGCTTCAGGTAAACATCCACTTGCGCATTTCCCGCCCCGTGTACCGACAATTCTTTTTGCGCCTCTCGAAATCCTGGCGCATACACAACCACCGTAAACTCGCCAATGCTGTTCGCAATGATTGTCGCGTTTCCGCCGGAAGTTTCCGCCCGCCCGCTGGGAATCGATCCAAGAAGAAGTTGCACCGTCGCTGGAGAGGAAATTGGAGAACCCGAATCGTCGTGCACCGTCACGGAAATGGCTACGCCATTTCCGAAAAGCTCTTTCTCCGAACTTCCATTGTCTTGGCAAAATACTGCAAGAGGTACAAAAAGAAGGACAAACTCACCAACCGCCGTTAGCGAAACGAGCGCAATAAGTCTTTGCGCACAACAGTCCGCACTTCTGCGGGCTCTTGTCCGGCCATGTAGCGTAGCCACTCTTGGCTGCGCCAACCCATCGCCGGGCAACAGCGCGCCAGAATCGTCTCCGGAACGGGTTTTATCAGCTCCCCGGTCAAACAGTCGCGCACCGAACAGCTTCTCAACTCGCCGCATAGCCACTCTCGACCAATTGCCGCGAGCCTATTCCCCCGCACCGCCCCCGTCAAGCGGTTCGTTCGTACTGTGGCCGGCCCTCATTTCAATTCACAAAAACACGACGGTGGGTGCCCCGTCCTCCGTGTGTGAGGGCGGGCCCTGGGGGTTGACTTTGCTGTTGTCTGGCGTCGCAAACGCGCCGTCTGGCTGGTCGCCTTTTCAACTTGCTCTTGCCGATTACCGCAAGCTAGGCGGCACCAGTGTGCTTTGGCGATCGTAGGGATGCTGCCGCGCTCGTAGATAGCCCGCAATCCATAAACACGCGTACCAGAAAATTGCGTACACCAGGAAATTACAACTCATCGCAAGGGCCGCAAAGAATTTTCCCCAGCCTCCCGTGGGCACGCCGGACGGGAACACCGAGTTCGCGAAGTGCATTCCCGGCATCTCAAGCACCTCACCGACTCTGCTCCATACCGGGCTATACCCGAGATTGATTTTCGCCTCAAAAAGAGCGACAGAAGTAACAACTCCCAGAACGAAGGCCCAAAGTATCTTTGATCGGAACATGCTAGCCCCCAGACGTAGAAGATAAAAGACGAGCCGGGAAATCCGAATTGCCAACAAAGCTTTTCCGCTCGCACGTTGCTCGAGCGAAAACAATTAACTTTCGGCTGGGAATCAGGCTGGTAGTAGGGTTGGGCAGCGAAGCGCGACGCCGCGCCCCGCTCACGCCCCTAGCTTAAACCCGCTGGCAAAACCCAAGCAAGGCTTCTCTTCCTCAATCACCCGCCTCACAAAAACACGGAGGGTGCCTTGTGCTCGCTTTGTGAAGGCGGGCCCTGGGGTTGAATTTGCCTTTGACTCTCACTTCTCCCAACCATCAAATTCCACGAACCCTTTCTCACCCTTCGCATAGCGTCCCCAATCGCTCGACGGCCAATCTCTCGGATGCGCGACCAATCATCGAATCACCGAATTCGCATGCCCGCGGAATCAATACAAGAAATAAAGGGAGGGGGTGGGGGTGATTTCGGTTAACCAAAATCTTGCTCCGGCCCCGTCCCGCGCACAAAGCGGGTCGCCGTTGCTCCTCACTCTTGCCTCCCTCTTTGCCTCTCTTTGCAAAGAGCGATCTGCATCTCCGTCTTTCCAACCGTTTGCGCACTCTTTGCTCAAAATACGGGGTGTGCATCCCGGCGCCTCGTCGGGCCGCCCGGTTTACCCAAATTATTCCCAAAGTGGAACGCACCAGCCAGCCGCCGCCCGGGGCTCGCCACCAAACATCCCCACTTGAAAATTCCCCCAATTCCGTCTACGGTATGCCACACAAGTCAGTTCGGTTGCAGGTTCAATTCGCAGTTTTGGCTGCTCACTCTCGCTCGGAGGGTCTTGGGATGACTCCTGCTGCTTCGCAGTCCGCGGTTCGCGTCGAGCGTTGGCGCTGGCTCCTCTACGTCGGTCTCGCTTTTTTCGGCGCGCTTCTTACTTTCGTCGGCGCTCGCGCCCAGCAACAGGCCAGCGATCAAGCCACTTTCCGCAAGCTCACCGACGACTACTGCGCCGCCTGGAGCACCGGCAATCCGGACAAGCCCGCCAGGTTTTACTCGCAGGATGCCGGCCGCGTCTTCTACGATCTCGCGCCCTTCTCCTATCACAGTTGGAAGGATTACCACGAAGGCGTCCAGAGAAATTTCTTCGACAATGTCAGCGCCGCTTCGCTCGCGGCCGGCAAGGATTTGAAAGTCACGCGCCGCGGCACCATCGCCTGGACCACTGTCCCTATGCATCTTTCCATGACAACGAAGGAAGGGAAGTCCGTAGAAGCCGAAGTTCGCTACACAGGAATTTGGGAAAAGCGCGGACCGAGCTGGCTCCTCGTCCACGAGCACCTTTCCGTGCCCATGAGTTAGCTGTTGCCCGTGAGTTAGTTGTTGTTTGCTCGAAACGTTCAAAGGAGTTGGTGCACTATTTGCCGTGCACCTCGCATCTAGCAACATCTCCCGGTCAACGGGAGTCGTACACAGAACGGCCATGTTTAGAACGCTGCGTTATTACTGGATCGTCGCACGAGGCTATCGCTTCCAACCCTGGAATAGCCCCTATCTGCGCTGGCGTTTTGAAACTTTCCTCGGCAAGGAAGCGGACAACATGACCGCTTCAAAATTTTTCCGCTTGTCCTGGAAATACCGCGACCGCCTGAAAAATTTTGTCGACTGGGCCACCGAACGCCGCCGCGCGCAGCGCCGCGCTCGCCACGCAACGTAGTTCGCTGATATGGTTCGGCGACATGCCATCCGCCGCGCGACATTCGCGCCGCCGCAGAAGCGTATACTCGGGGCAGAGCGAAACTGATGGTCGAGCTCGCGATTTTGAAAGACGGCGTCGCGCTTCACCCTGAACCGCTTCACGAAGCGCGCTGGTGGGAATCTGAGCCGGGCGGTCGCGTTCACTGTTTTCTTTGTCCGCGCCATTGCCACATTCACGACGGCCAGTCCGGCTTCTGTTTTATCCGCGTGAATCGCGGCGGAAAACTTTTCAGTCTCGGTTACGGTTCCCCCGCCGCGCTGCAAGTCGATCCAATCGAAAAAAAACCGCTGAATCATTTTCTTCCCGGCACCCGCGTCTTCAGCATGGGAACCGCCGGGTGCAACATGGGCTGCTTTTTCTGCCAAAACTGGGACATCTCCAAATCGCGCCACGATCAAGTCCATTCGCAATCCGTTTCACCCGAAGAAGTTCCACTGCTCGCGCAGAAAAACAATTGCGCGTCCGTTGCATTCACCTACAACGAGCCGACGATTTGGGGCGAATACGTTGTGGATATTTGCAAAGCGGCGAAATCGTGCGGACTAAAAACGGTGATGGTGACGAACGGCTACATCACTCGGGAAGCGTTTCACGATATTTACGATCATGTGGACGCCGCGAACGTGGACTTGAAAGCGTTCACGGAAAACTTCTATGGAAAAACTACGCTGACGCATTTGCAGCCGGTGCTCGACACTTTGCTGTGGCTAAAAAATGAAACGGACGTGTGGTTTGAAATCACGAACCTGATGATTCCTGCTTTAAACGACGACGTTGAAGAAACGCGGCGGCTCGCTGATTGGATCCTGGAAAATCTTGGCGCCGATGTTCCGCTGCATTTCACGGCGTTTCATCCTGATTTCAAATTGCGAGATAAGCCGCGCACGCCGCCGGAGACTTTGCATCGTGCGCGAGCCATCGCGCTGGAGGCAGGACTCCGTTACGTTTATGAAGGAAATATCTACAGCGACGGCGCCAACACGAATTGCCCGAAGTGCCGCACAAAGCTGATTCAGCGGTCGTGGCACACTGTCGAGGAGAATTTATTGCGCAGTGGCGGAGCCTGTCCGCAATGTAATTTCCAGATTGCGGGAGTTTGGAAGTGACAACTCTGTAGGGCAAATTGCGCGGCTAGTTGCCGTGCGCTTCCGCCTGCAATTGCGGAAGTTTGGAGCGAATCAGCGATTCAATCTGCGTCCAGACTTGCGGGTCACACTCGATATACATGTGCTCCCTGGCAAAAAGTTTCTGCTGCCACGGATAACCTTCGCAACTGAGCGACGTGTGTTTGTAGCTTAATTCGTAGTTGCCAAGGATTTTCGTCTTGCCGGGATTCTCCGCGCGAATCAGCTTTCGGCCGTGCAACATTCCATCCGGCTGGAAAAAATTCATGGCTTCGGCGACGTTCGTGGGAATGACGTCATCCTTCTGGCCCATTTTCTGAACACTGTCCACTTGTACGGTGAGCAGCACGGGGATTCCCAGCGCGCTCAATTCGCGCGCCAGCGTTACCGCGGTGGATGCGCCCCAGCTGTGGCCGTACAAAATGATTCGCGCTTTTTGCTTTTCTTCTTCGCTCAACTTTCCGTCGTGATCGGTATCGAGCAGCGCCAGAATTTTCGTACGGGCTTCTTTCCAGCGGGCATTCTGGTAGGTGTCCACATAGGCGAGATTCGAATAGTCGTCGCGCAATTTAGCGGCGAGGCGCACTTCGCTGCGGTTCGGCGCGTCACGCTTTACCATGCCGCCCATGAACCCGATCACGATTGTGGATGGAGTCGAACGGAGCGGCTCGGCGACGGGACTTGCCGGCGCGAGCATGTGCTGTGCGCGCGATTCGAACGGCACGATTCCGGAAATCATGCCTGCCAACAAAGCTGTTCGAATTAGATAGTTCCAGCTACGCAGGGAGTTCCCGAAGTTCTTTGCCCGACTGACCATTCCGTGTCTGACCAACCTTGACCTGAAGTGCCTCTGCGGAGGCTGTAATAGTATGATGTTTCTTAGATTCTGCAACGGCTACTTTTGGTTCATTACGTATGGGTCCGGCGTACCGGGTACTGATTCTGGGCGGAGGCTTCGGCGGGCTGCTGGCCGCCCAAAAGCTGAATCGCGCCCCTGTCCAGGTGACCCTGCTCGACCGCCGGAATTTCCACCTTTTTCAGCCACTTCTTTATCAGGTCGCGACGGGTTCGCTTTCGCCGGGCGATATAGCCGCTCCGCTCAGAAGTGTGCTCAGTTCGCAGAAAAACGCGCAGGTTTTGTTGGGCGAAGCGGCGGATATAGATCCGGATTCGAAACGAGTGACGGTTGCCGACGGTTCGACGTTCGAATACGACGCGCTGATCGTGTCTACGGGATCGCAGACCTCTTATTACGGCCATGACGAGTGGCGGACGTGGGCGCCGAGCCTGAAGACGGTGGAGGAAGCCACTGCGATCCGGCACAAACTGTTTTTTGCCTTCGAACGGGCGGAGCGGGCGGAGACGGAAGAAGAAGCGCGGAATTGGCTGACGTTCGTGATCGTCGGGGCGGGCGCAACGGGGATGGAACTTGCCGGTGCGCTGGCAGAGATCGCAAATCAGACGCTGAAGCATGATTTTCGCCGGATTAACCCGCGAAACGCGCGAATCATCCTGATGGAAGGCGGCGGCCGGGTGTTGACTGCGTTCCCGGAACCGCTATCTGAGAAGGCTGAGAAGTTGGTGACGCGGCTCGGCGTCGAAGTGAAGAAAAACGTGATGGTGACATCAGTGGACGAGGAAGGTGTGACGTATAAAAGCGGCGACGCGACCGAACGACTGGCGGCGAAGACAGTTCTTTGGGCTGGCGGCGTGACGACGAATTCGTTTGGAAAGACACTGGCGGCGCGAACCAAAGCGGAAACCGATCGCAACGGACGAATCAAGGTGACGCCGCAGCTTACGGTTCCGAACTATCCGGACATTTTTGTGGTCGGAGACCTGGCGACGCTGCACGATGAGAAGGGCAAGCCTTTGCCTGGCGTGGCACAGGTGGCGATGCAGGGCGGGGTCTACGCGGCGAAGGCAATTAAGGCGCGAGTGGCAGGGAAACCAGAGCGGCCACCTTTTCATTACTTCAACAAGGGTGACTTGGCGGTGATCGGGCGCGCCGCGGCGGTGGCCAATATCTTTGGCTTTCAGGTTTCAGGGCTGATCGCCTGGCTGATTTGGCTATTCGTCCATTTGATGTACATCGTGGAATTTCAGAGCCGCGTGGTTGTTTTCGTGCAGTGGGGGTTCGAGTATCTGACGTTCAGTCGCGGCGCCAGACTCATAACGGGCGTGGACGCGGAAGATGCAGTGGCGAGCCGTGGGTCGTCCACCAACACCCGTGGCGAATCGCGGTGACGTTAATCAGGCCCTGAGAGGAAAACCCGTGGTGGTGCGTTAACATCTCATACGAATATGCGAACAGGTAGATTGCTTGCCATCGGTCTTATCTTGTGTGCCTCGCCGTGTTGTTCCCACAATCCAAATCCGCGTTGCGCACCTGGTTTGAAGACCACGGTTCTGTGCCTCCCGTCAAGCCATGGTTCAACTGCATCTACGAACTGGAACACGGGCCTTACGACACGATCGACGATGTCTTACTCGTGCCGCAGAGCCGCTAGCGGATCAATTCGGGACGCTCGCCTTGCCGGCGCATAGCCAGCGAGCATCGCGGCGCTTAGGAGGATGACACCGGCCAGCGCCAAGGTTCCCGGATCGTTGGGTTGGGTCTCGAACAGAAACGATTTGACAAGCTGGAACGCGCCCAACGCGACAGGCACGCTGATCGCGAGTCCCACCGCCGCCAGCAATAGAACGCGGCGCAGAACCATCCATACCACGGCGCCGCGTTGGGCGCCGACAGCCATACGGAGTCCAATCTCGCCGATCTGCCGCGCGACGTTGTAGGACACCGTCCCGTAGAGTCCGACGCACGCGATCAAGAGAGCGAGAACCGCGAAGCCCGTGCATAGTTTCGCGAAGGTGACTTCCTGGCTGATCGTCCGATCGATTTCTGCAGCCTGGGTGACCAGGTTTGTGACGGGTATGCGGGAATCTGCTTCCCGCACGATCTCATACACACTCTTGACATACCTCAGCGGATCAGCCACGGTGCGCAGCGCGTAGGTCATTCTGTCCGCAGAAAACTGGCTGACCGCTACGAACACGGTCATTGCATTCTCCTCTTCATTTTTCAGACCACCGTACCGCACGTCAGCCGACACGCCGACGATTTCGAGATCTCGCTTCTCGTCCGGGAGCGTGATGCGCCTGCCCACCGGATTCTCGTTCCCGAAGTAAGTCCGCGCGAACTTCTCGCTGATCACTGCAACCGGACTGGAGCCCGGTTGATCGTGGTCGTCAATCTCACGCCCGGCCAGGATCGGAATCTGCATCGTCGTGAGGAAACGCGGTCCGGCGGCCAGGACGCTTGTACCCAGGACGGTAACAGCGCCGATCTTCATTGGCCCCCTGATTGCCTGCCCGACGTGGCCGGCGTTGATGATCGAGGATTGCGAAAGCGTCGCGCCGCTCACGCCGGGGATCGACTCGAGGCGCTGGCGGAGGTCCGTGTAAAACCTTGCGATTTCCGGGTCGCGATGCCCGGCCTGGCGCGCATTCAGCGAGAACAGAAGGATGTTCTCGCGAGCGTATCCCAGTTGGACGCGATGCAGTTTGTTAAGGGTCCGGACAAACAAACCCGCGGCGGCCAGGATGAGAAAAGAGAGTGCGATTTGGGCGACAACCAGAACGTGCTGCGCGCGGCGGTGGGGCGTGCCCCACCGGGAATTCTGTAGCGCGGGCATGACGTCCGGACGCGTCGACTGAATCGCTGGAGCAAGGCCAGATAACAAGCCGCAAACCACCGAGAGCGCCGCCGTCACGCCGAGCACGTTCCAGTTCAATTCCGCGTGCAGCGTAAAGTTCTCACGCCCGTTGGAGAGCAGAAACGTCAGCGACCGCACGCCCCAGATCGCAAACATGACCCCGAGTGCTCCGCCGAGCGACGCCAGCATCACACTCTCGGTAAGCAACTGCCGCACGACGCGGAACCGTCCCGCTCCTAGGCTTAGCCGGACAGCTATTTCGCCGCGTCGTGCGGTGGCTCTTGCCAGCAGCAGATTGGCGACGTTCGCGCACGCGATCGCCAGGATCAATCCCACCATCATCAGGAGCACGAACAGAGGCTTGGAATACTTGCGGCGCAAGCTACCCAGACCGGCGGCGCCAGCATTCAGAATCAGCGCAGGCAGCTTAGCGCGCTCACCGTCGGTCGTCGCGGTGCTGGCAACCCATTGATGGAAACGAGGAGCCAGCACTGCCTGCGCTTGGGCCATGCTTATGCCGGGACGCAGGCGACCCATCATTTCGATCCAGTAGAAGTTTCCGTCGCCATACATCCGAGCCGCTCCGGCACCGTCCACAAGCAGGTTCGTGTGCAACGGAAGGTAGATGTCCGGCGCCGCCGCAGGGTCCACTCCGAAGAATTCCGGCGGCGCGACGCCGATCACCGTGAAGGGAATATTGTCGACGCGAATCGACTGTCCGATCGCATTCTGCGGTCCTCCAAAGCGATTTTGGCTTGCCGCAAAACTGATTACGGCCACCGGTGTCGCGCCTGGACGGTCGTCTTCGGAATCGATCAGACGACCCGCAGCCGGCGACACCGCCAGGCCACGAAAATACTCGCCGGTGACGTACTCCGTGCTGGCACTTGTGGCCTGCCCGTGTATTGACAGGTTATGGTTTAGTCCGTTGAAGTATCCGAAGAGCGTGGAAAAGGCGGGATTCTCGTTGCGAAGCGTCTCCAACGCGCCGTACGGGAACATGCCGCTGACCATGGCGCCTTTGTCGCCCGGCCAGAGAATGCCTTGTACCCCGTGTATGACGTGGACCCATTCGTTGCTGCCCTCCTGGGGGGGCCTGCTATGCCAATTCAAGACCACCAGCGACTCGGGATTGGCCACCGGCAGCGAGCGCAACAAAATCGACTCCATGAAGCTGTAGATCGCAGTATTGGCCCCGATGCCGAGAGCGACAGTGAGGACGGCGACAGAGGTGAACCCCGGGGACTTGCGCAGCATGCGCAAACCAAAATGAAAGTCCTGCATGAAATCTTGAATCCAGTTTACTCTGCGCTCGTCGCGGCATCTCTCTTTGGTCTGCTCGATACCACCCAAGTCGAGTCGTGCGCGGCGGTACGCCTCGTTTTGCGTCATCCCTTGTGCAACGTATTCCTCGGTTTTTCGTTCGAGGTGATCGCGCAGCTCTTCGTCCAAGTCCTGGTCCGCCTGCGCCGGGCGAAACAACGACCGCAGCCGCAGTGGAATCGTGAACAGCCAATGCTCGGGTCGCATATCCAACCTCCGCGTCACGCTGCGCGACGCTCACACCTCTTTCAGCTTAATCACCCGCGAAATGGCGCTCGAAAGCCTGCCCCAGTTGTCTGCTTCCTTTTCGAGCTGTCGCCGTCCTAGCCGCGTCAGCGAATAATATTTCGCCCGCCGGCCATACTCGGAAGTCTTCCATTCAGCCAAGATCCAGCCCTCTTGTTCCAGCTTGTGCAAGGACGGGTACAACGACCCGTCGCTCACATGCAACACGTCGCCCGAGACAGTTTTCAATCGCTGGCTCACCGCGAAGCCGTTCATAGGCTCAAGCGCTAGAATTTTCAGCAGCAACATGTCCAACGTGCCCTGCACGAGGTCGGGAGGTTTACTCATTTATGTCCTCGGTAACCGAGGCTAGCACCCCTGCTCTGGGTAAGCAAGGTGAGAAGTTTTCGGCGCGCAAGACTGGCGGTTGGCGTTCCGTCCAAGTTGCCCTAAGCCAGGAACCGCCATCGCGACCTTTACTCGCTCATTGTCGGCAAACCGAAACTCGTCGTCACAGCCGCACCGAGCCGAGGATCGTCCACCAACACCGGCGGCGAATCGCGATGAGCGTGTTCTGCTTCGAAACAAGAAAAATCGACGCGGAACGAAAGTTGAGCTTCTCGACGAAAAACTGCCCGAATGGGTGCCAGTCCTGTACGGCGAAGGATCTCAACGCGCGGGACAGCGTCGTGTTGGCATTGAATTTGCAGCGGATTCTGAAGGGAGGTTGCGTGACGAAGCGGCGCAACCGTCGTATGCGCGAGCGCATCATGGAGTGTCACTTTGTAGCGGATTTAAGTTTACCGCTCAGCTCGGTTACGACCTCGACGTTGGAAATGTCATCGCGCTCCCGCAACGCGCCAAGGAGCCCGTTCATTTGAATTGCGGGTAAGCCGATGTTTCGCGCGTATCCCGTGCGACACGGCACAAGCCGTGGCGGACACGTGGAAGAGCGGCTGTCGCTGTCACCGCCGAGCAGAAAGCGCGCCGAACACTGCGCCCGTGAGCTTGCTTCTAGACTACGCCCGTGAAACTTCACCGCTGCGCGTAACGGCGCCGGCATTCGGTTACTTCACCCGAAGATTTGCCGTCCCCACAATCACGCTCAGCGACGGCGAACTCGCCTGCACCGTGACGGTGACGTTGACCGGCGGAGGAGGTGGCGGTGGCGGGCTTGACGATGAGCCTCCACCACAGGCCGCAATTGCCAAAGCCATTGCCAGTGCTCCTCCAGTGGCGAGGCTGGAAGCACTTGGCCACGCAGAATGAGCGCGCTTCGATTTCAGTTGGGCGGCGGCAACGAATGCAATCGCCGCGAGCAGCGCCAGCCACGGAAGCGGATTGAACGGCGGGAAACGCCATGGTACACGCGCGATCGGCGCGAAGGCTGGCCGCGACGTGACGGTTACCGTCAACGCGGATGTCAGCGTTCCGTTCGCCGGAAGCGGCGCGGACGCGGGATTGAAGGAGCACGAGACTCCCGCAGGCAAGCCCAGGCAGCTGAACGTAAATTGATCCGTGAATCCGTTCTGCGAAGTGAGGGTCGCGTTAAATGTTGCGGACCCTCCGACCGAGACGCTGGCATTCGGGGGCGAAAGCGCGGCTTGTGCACCTTCAATATGGATTACGGCGCTGGCTGAATGCGTGACGCCGTCGGCGCTTGCGCTGATGCCTAGCGTGTAATCTCCGGCGGAGAATCCGGCTGTGTTCACGGTGAAGGGAAACGTCTCCGGGGTGAACGAGCCGCTTGCGTCGCAGCTCGTTTGAATTCCGGGCCCATTGATTGAGCAACTCACGGAAACCGGGTCCGTCCAGCCGGACGCCGTCGTGAGTTGCATCGAGTAGTTGATATTCCCGCCTGCGAGCAGCGAAGTGGACGGAGGCGTAACGCTTACGCTGAAGTCCGCGACCTTTAGCACGAGCGCCATCGTGTCGGTAATCGCGCCGTCCGTGGCGACGAGCATCACGTTGTACGTGCCGAGCGGCGTTGTGCTGCTCGTTTGCACTGTCAGCCCGCTGCCGAGCGATTGTCCGGGCACGATCAGCAAAGGATTTGTGCCGAAGACGCACTTAGCTCCGGCGGGTAATCCCTTGCAGGTAAGCTGCGCCGTTCCCGCATAGCCTCCGACGGAGTTGACGCCGACACCGAAATCAGCCGTCGTTCCGCCTGGAGGGGTCAGTTGCTTCGGAGAATTAGAGAACAGATGGAATCCAGCGAGGCCGCTGGGCGCTTGGTACGAATAAATGGTGGAGGTCGTGCCGTTGAGTTGTCCGGTGATGGAGAAAACGTTTTTCGCGTTGAATCCGCCGCCGATTGTGAATGGCACGGTCGTGGTTAGCGCTCCCGCCGCCACGGGAACATTCGGCGCGATCGAAATATTTGGATCGCTGGCCGAGAGTTGGACGGTTGTGCTAGCCGGCACAGGCAGGCTCAGGTTGACGACGACGGTTCCTTTTGGCCCGACGATCGGACGGCTTGCGAAGGCAAGCTGCACTGCCTGTCCCGCTATCGCCGGGATTACGTTGAAAGAGGCGGGCCAGCCGTCCAGCTCCAGCAATTCGGCGCGGCCGTCTCCGTTTACGTCCGCGGCGTTGCTCGGCAGCCCGAGCTTGTCGAAGCGCGTCACTTCGTACGTGGGAGTGAACGTGCCGTCTCCATTGCCCGCGATCACTTGCAGGTAACTTCCGGTATTTGCGTCGGGCGTGAACATCACCACGCCGATGTCGATGTTGCCGTCGCCGTTGAAGTCAGCAAGCATTGGCGCGAGGCTCTGGTCGGGCCCGACATTCGAGAAGCCGTATCCCGACGCCATGATTCCGGAATAGGGCGCGTACGTTTCACCCTTCGCGAACGTGCCGTCCGCCTTGCCAATGTAAATCGTGAAACTCGGCAGAAGAAAACCGTTCAATTGCGGCGCAGGAATCTGATTGAACACCACGAGGTCCGGGAAGCCATCGTGATTGAGGTCAGCCTCGCCGAACGGTCCGACATTGGAAAGCAATAGTTTCGGCGCAGAAAAGGTGCCGTCGGCATTGCCCAGAAATTCGTAAACATTGTGATCCGCCGAAGGAACACCGTTTGAATTTGTCCAGATGAGTACGTCGAGTTTTCCGTCGCGGTTGAAGTCGCCGGAGAAGATCATCGTCGGCGCTCCAGCGATTGAAGAACCGAGCGGCGTGAACTTTGGCGCTTGAAGCGTTCCATCGCCATTGCCTGCGAAAAAGGCGACATTCGCCGGCCCTGGTTGTCCCGGCGCGGGTTGCGGCCCGTACGCGATTCCGACCATGTCGGTCTTCCCGTCGTGGTTGAAGTCGCCGGGTGCGATCAAGGTCATCCCAAGGAATTGGTTCGTGCTAAGCGGCGTGACCTTCGCCCTGCCGAAAGTTCCATCGCCGTTGTTTGGCACCATGATCAAATCCACGTTCGGTTGTCCCTGGTAGCCCTGCGCCACGGTCACCAAATCCGGTTTTCCGGTTCCGTGTAAATCGGCGAACACATAACTCAGCGGCGCGGTGCCCGCAAAATCAAAATCTGCCAGCGGCGCGCGGTTGGCGCTGCCAAAATGCCCCGTGCCATCGTTGAGCATTGTCACCAATTGCCACGGCTGCGAAAAAGTCTGCGGGTAGCCGACAAACGCCAGATCCAGCTTGCCGTCGCCATTCAAATCCTGCACAAAGAAACTGGTGAAGGGCGCGTTCGAAGCGCCGAATTGCCCTTCGGTGAGATAGCCGACATAATGTCCCGTTGGTCCGTCTAACTTGCCTTGACCGTTGTTCATCATCACGAGTGCAGTATCGGTGTCCTGGCTCGCCGCGATGACGTCGGGCTTTCCATCACCATTCAGGTCCACCAACGCAAGGCCAACGAGCGAAGGTTCCGCGCGATAAACTTGCGGAGTTGCGAAGTTTCCCGAGCCGTCTCCAAGCAACACGGTCACGAGGTTTGAAGCCTCTTCACCAAAAATCCGGTCGACTCCGAACGCTCCGCCGCTCGCAACAATGTCCAGCTTTCCGTCGCCATTCATGTCCGCGATGCGAACGCTGATCGCCGCCTCGCCCGCGCCGAGTCCTTTCACGTTCGGGAAGCCTTGCACGTTGCCATCGCAAGTGCCTTTGAAAATCTCGGCAGTGCCGCCGATTTCAACGGTCACCACGTCCGCGCAAGCGTCGCCGTCCATATCGGCAAGCGCGAGGTCCGTCGGAAAAATCGGATCAGCTTCTAAAAAGTAGTCGGCGTGCTTGAACGTGCCGTCACCGTTGTTGACGTATGTGTGGCCGCCGGCCATGTTGAGGTCGCCTTCATCAATCAGTGCGAGGTCCGGCAATCCGTCGCCATTCAAATCTTTCAGTACGACTCGCACGGTCAGGTACGGTTCGTTGGGGTTGTAGCCGGGCGTCGTAATCGGAGCGCCGAACTTTCCCGTGCCGTCTCCACGCAGCGTTGCCAGCGGCCCAATTCGCTCATCGCCGATGATTCCTGCAACAATGTCCGGCTTTCCGTCTCCGTTCAAATCCGCTACGGCCACACAGAGCGGCGGACCCGGGACAAAGTACGTCACTTCCGGTTGAAACGTTCCGTCTCCGTTCCCAAGCAGCACGCCGACGGTTTGGCTGTCCGCTTCCGCGACGATCAGATCAGTCATTCCGTTTTTGCGCAAATCGGCCGCAAAAACTTGAATTGGTCCCGCGCCGGTCAACCGAATAATTTTCGGCAACTGCGCCGTGCCGTCGCCGTTCCCAAAATAAATCCAAAGGTCGCTTGTCCCGCCGTTGCTGACGATCCAATCCATTTTTCCGTCGCGATTGAAATCTGCCGTCGCAATGCTCGTCGGCAAAAATCCCGCCGGCAGCGTTGGATGAAACGCGAATCCGGGAAGGGAACTGGGCTGGGACAGACTTACCGACTGACTCGACGCGGCATTTGCCTCAGCGCTGCCGTTTGCCGCCGCCGAAGCATTGCTCGCTGGCGCAACGGGCGCGCTGCCGTAGCCGCGCGAAAAATGTTTCAGATATGCCGGTCCGCCGAATTTCTGGCCATAATTCCAGCCGAGAAACCGCACCGGCCGTTTCATTTTTTTACCGCTGTATGAAGTCCCGTCCGAATTCATCGTCTCGTGTGACTCGCCTGTTCCTTGCAGCGCCGGCGAGTTAGCGGCGCCCAGTGCGGGCAACGTCAAGGGGCTCGGTTGCGTGATCGTGAAGTTCACTGGCGCTGACGGCCCGGTATTTCCAAACGTCGGCACCGCCGTAACCGGCACAATTCCCGGAGCGCCCAGCAAGCCGCTTGGCACAGACGCATACACGGCGGTAGTGCTGATGGGAATTGTTTCCAGCGCCGATCCATTCCAGTTAATCTTCACGCTGTACATGTTGTCGCCCTGGACGATCATGTACTGGCTGAAATCGCCGGCTACGGCCGTGTTCGGAGAAAGTGACGCGATCGACGGCACGCCCGGGTAGTCGAAGTGAAAGAGAATTGAATTCGATTGTCCGCCGCTCGGGCCGGGGTTCACGACCACCATTGCCGGTCCTGAGCCGAACGAATAACGATTATTCGGCGCCGCGAATTCGGCCGGCAGGATTGCGGCGAGCTGCGTACTGCTCACATAAGTCGTCGGAAGCTCGATGGGAGGCGGCACGGGGAATATGTTCGTCGCAACAAGTCTGACGCTGGAGTTCGGGACAAAGTTCGTTCCCGTAATCGCAATCATTGTGTCCGGGCTATACAGGCGGACGCTCCCCGGAGTGACGGACGCCAGCGTCGGCACCGGATTTGCCGGCCCAGTCGGCGCCGGAGACTGCCACAAAAGCGCGAAGCCGTTCGACAACGCCGGCGCCGCCGCGAGATTCCAGTTAGATCCCTGCGTCGGCGAACTCAAAATCCCCGTCGATGACACTTGCCCGTAGTCGTCATTCGAACAATTCCCGCCGAACACAATGTCGCTGTAATTGAACAGAACATCGCTGCTGTTTTCCTTGAACACCACTTGAAATGTCACGTGGCGCGATGCATCGTCCCTGCACGCAAACGCCAGTACGTTTCGCCACTCCACCACCAATTCGCGATTCGGCGCGCCGCCCGTCACTGCCCAAAATACGTTCTGGTTCGTTCCTTTAAGCGGATACAGGTCTTGCCACATTGGCGCGACCAGCGTGTTCGGCGCGACGAATCCGGACGGAAACTGATTCGGCTCCAATCCAAAGTTCTGCGCAACATCGAACGGCTCCGTGAAGCTGATTGTGCCGTTGCTGCTTACAAACAGTTTCGTAAAGGCCCCGCCGCCGAACGGGATGATAAACGGCGACGTCACCGTCGCCACCGCGTCGTCGCCCAAATTCAAATTCGTTCCGCTAATCGTCCGGTAGTTGAACGCCGTCTCAATCGCTCCGTAGGCCGTGAGTACTTCGACGGTCACCGAGCTTCCATCGGGAAACGCGATCGAATAACTGCCGGGTTGGCTCGGGGTCCACTGTGCCGTGTAAATTCCATCGCCCGCCGCCTGATCCGCGCCATTTCCGTCGTCGAGCAGCGCGACGTTCACATTTCCTGGTGTCACCTTCGCTGAAACGTTCCCCGCCGGCTGCGCGCAACGCACATTTTCAAACGCTAGCGTGACTGGCGAACCAGCACTTGCCGAAATCGTCTGCGGCACGGGAATCACGCGCGCCGCCACCGCGCCGTTTGTGCAAGTCATCGCGCCATACGCGTTCAGTCTTTTCTGAGTGATTGTCTGTTGCGCCGACGCGTTTGTATCACCGCCGCTCAAAATCAGGTTCTTGATCCCACGCCAATCAAGATTTGGGTTCTGCGCTTTCAACAACGCCGCCACGCCCGTGACATGCGGCGTCGCCATCGAAGTTCCACTGTCCATACCATAGGAATTGTTTGGCAGCGTGCTCAAAATATCGCGGCCCGGCGCGGCTATGTGCACCGTCCGTCGTCCAACATTCGAGAACGTCACAACCGTATCGTTCCGGTCCGTCGCCGCCACGGAAATAATGTTCGGCACATAAAAATTCGCAGGATACGTCGGAAACACATCGTTGTTCGCAAAATCGTTTCCGGCCGCCGCCACAAAAAGCATTCCGTCCAGCATCGCGCTGACGATGGCGTCATGTAGCGCCTGGCTCGAATCGCCGCCACCCCAGCTGTTGTTCGTCACGACGATGTTTACGCCGCTGTCCTTCAATTGCTTCATTAACCCGAGGCAAGCAATCGCTGCTTCCGTGAATCCGCCGCCGTCTATATTTAGAAATTTGCACGGTAAAATTTGCACCTGCCAGTTGATTCCCGCAACGCCGGCGCCGTTATTCCCCAGCGCCCCAATCGTCCCGGAGACATGCGTCCCGTGGCCGTTGTCATCCAGTGGATCGCAGGTCGCCGCCACCATGTTGAATCCGTGCGTTCCCGCTGGACACTGCACTTGCTCGCCGAACGCCGTCGTCGCCGTAAATCCCGCCGGTGAAGTCCAAATATTCGCCGCCAGGTCCGGGTGGTTGTAGTCGACGCCCGTATCCAGCACGCCCACCACGACGTTTGCGCTACCCGTGCTCAATCCCCACGCCTGCACCGCATGAATATCCGCGCCAACCGTTCCGCCACTCTGTCCGGTGTTCTGCAAACTCCACTGTGACGAAAATTGCGGATCGTTCGGCGCTGCCACAATGTGAACGTAGTAGTCGGGCTCCGCATACAGCACATTTGGGTCTTTGCGGTAGTACTGCAGCGTTTCCGCGATTGTGCGGCCCGCGCCTATCTCTACTGCGTGCAAGCCCTTGACGATTGGCAATTCGCGCAGCAGCTGCGCTTGTGCCGCGGCGTGTACCGCCATCATCGTCTGGCGCGAAGTACCGTCCTTGTATCGCACAAGAATTCGTGTTGGATGAAATTTCGTGCCTGCGGCGCGTTCGGCCACGTCACCGCCGTGAGAGACGATCCGAGATTGCCGATTGGCCCGTTGATTTGCTTGTTGAGGACGTGCTTCAAGACGGAGCGCTGCTCCGAGCAGTCCGCCGAGCAGGAGCGCCGAAGGCATCAGATACACCGATAACCGCTTCAGGCGGTCGAGAGGGGCCGGGGCTGGGATCATAAAGTTCGCCACGACTGCGGCGATTCAGGCAGCAAGAGTTTAGCCTAGGGAAATAACCTGGTAAATACCTGATACACCCGGGCGGCGGACCAGGGATAGCTCGGCTAGCCGCCAAGCAGTTCGCGCGAATTTCTCTGAATTTTTCTCACGGCTTCCCCAATTTCCATCATGTCTTCTTCATCGCCAAGCAACGCCGTCTGCGGTACCCAGTACGTCTCCCACGCCGCCCGCTTCGTATTCAGGAATTCCCCGCGAAAGAATTCATGCGGCTCCGTTTTCTGTGTTCCGCTGAGCCGTTCGCGATAAGAGCCGTTCCGGAACACATCCCGCTCGTGCAGCGGCGGATAGCTCGCTTGATTCGGAATTCCTTCCGCAATCATTGCTTCCACGAACCGTTTCATCGAAATTCCGCCGAACTTCGCCGAGTCAACGTGAAATATTTGCGCGTATTGTCCATTTCTGGTGCAACGCGCATCCAATTTTTGCGAAGTGACGCCTTCAATTTCTGCAAGTTCTACTTCGAGTAGCCGTGCATTCCTGTGCCGTTGCTCGGTCTGCCGATCCAGTCGCGTCAGCTGCGCGCTCAGCACCGCCCCTTGCCATTCGCTGAGCCGGTAATTCGAACCGTGCTGATAGTGATCGTAGAACCACTCGCCCGGCAATCGCCCGCAATCGTGCACGGAACGCGCCCGCCGTTCGAACGCGTCATCGCTCGTAATTACAATGCCGCCTTCGCCCGCCGTCATCAATTTGCCGGATTGAAAGCTGAACGTTCCCGCCGTTCCAAACGACCCGCCGCGCCGCCCACGCCATA
>Ga0247693_1000053_pt1 | contig 37016 bp, 37 predicted proteins | sample CNK34_metaG_FD_182712 | JGI IMG/M metagenome (GOLD analysis project Ga0247693, IMG submission 182712) | Soil microbial communities from Purdue University Martell Research Forest, Indiana, United States - CNK34 | ecosystem: Environmental > Terrestrial > Soil > Temperate forest > Bulk soil... | reverse complement strand
TCGTAGTCCGCTATCAAGACGACCAGCAGTTTCGCCGTTTCTGTCTCTTCCACGGTTCGATGCCCTTTGCGTTGTAGTTCCACAAGCCTCTGAATATAAGCCTCGTGCTGCTCACGAGACGCAATTGTCTTCGGAGCCTCCGCTTTCACAAGATATTTGGCTGGCAGTCGTTCAGCAATTGCAGGCATTTTTCCAACCTCCTTTGTCGTACTCTTTGTGAGTCAACAGCGCCAACACAGTCACTGTTCCCATCTCGTAGCTTATGTAGGAAATCAATCTGGCTTCGTTGTTCTTGATATCGAAGACCACAGCTCCATTGATCCCTGACGGATCGGCTGCGATGGCTTCATTCGTCAGCCGGTACAGATTGTCGTACGTGCAGTTGACGGTTCTGCCCGACTGCTCCGTCACGCTCGTGCGATGCCCTGCTGCATCCAGCGTGTAGCTGTACCCGGCGAGATTGTTTGTCCCCTTCGCGACGCCGAGATTCGCCAGCCGGTTCCGTGTGTCGTAGCCATACGTATGCACCGGATACGTCACGCTCTGCAAATTCCCCACGTTGTCACAGTCAGGCGTGGCCAAAGCGGCTAAAGGAAGAACTGATGCGTGAAATACGGTGCGTGTGTCATATCATCGCATTGAGTAAAGCTTGTGGTGACGGCAGGGTCGTTATTCACGTAAATCTCACGCTTGCCGTCGTCGCTCATGGGGATATAGATCCACGAGACCGTTTCCAACGCCTTCAGTCCAAAGTGTAAGGTATCTTGGTTCACATACTCGGCAACGCCCCCAAAATCCTGCAATGCCAACCACATGAAGCGTTCGTCTAACCCCGGAGCAGTGACAATGACCGCAGGGTCGTTCTGGATAAAATGAAGTAACGCGGCTTCATCCCAGACCCGCATCCACCTGCGGAGAACGGGCCGGAATTGGTAACCTCTCGCCTCGCAGACCACCTCACAGTTTAGGGGTAACTTCCCAGGATTCTCAACCGAGGCATAGTTAAGAACCAGCGCTGAGTCCGACGAACCACGACCGTGTTTCCAAAGCCCTTGACCTCGGAGAGACGCGGACCGGTGGAATATCGCACCTCTGAACTGTTTTTCCGCTAACTCCTTGGATGTGTAAGACGAGACAACCAAGTCACGGTTGGCGGCTCCGATGATCCAAGCAATCGCCCTGTCGAGAGTTCCTTCATCACCGGATACGAAAGCCAGCATCTGTCCGGTGAACCAAGTACCCCAAGGTATTAAACTCCAAGTATATGCATGCGACAGTTCTTCAACATACGAAACCAACTCAAGGTAGGAAAGATTGTCCCTGTGTGCCATCTGAAGTGGGGGCAGCGTCACTGCATCATTGGCGGTTTGGTTGCCATGGAGGTACCAATTGCGCCCATGCAGTTGGTGCGTGGCCGCCTCTTTGATTAATTCAGCGAATCTCCCAACCGGTTTGTCATCCCCGTCTTCTCGAAGAGAAGCATCTGGCAAAATCCTGTGATGCATGAGCTCAAGGGCCGGAAGCAACCTGCTTCGGAATAGAAAAAGCTTGATTGTCGCGTGTGCCATAGTTTTAGTTTGCTGGAACCTGGTAATTCAACCAACGACCGTCATACCAAGCATCAAGGTCGGTATCTGAGGAGCCTTCGTGCCCAGGCTTGAGTGGTACAACCAGATCTGCGTGGAATATCTGTGTAGTGATGCCCCCGCCCGCAAAACCCATTCCAAGGATCGATAGTCCACCTTGAGACGTCAATTCCAAGGTCTCCCCGCGACCTTCAACCCAGTCTTGAAGTTCCCGAGCCTGCCAAGGACGCCCGGTAAGTAAAGGAGCACCGCGCTATCCGGCGCAGAAAATGCTCGAGCCAGTTTTGCATCCTTAGATGGGCTTAGCAAATTTGCATTCGCGATGCGAGGCGCATTGCGCGATATCGACTCGAATAGTTGTAGCGACAAGTTTACCGCTTCTTTTCCTAAAGTACCCCTACCTCCTCTGTCGATCGCCGCGGATTCTATTTGACTTGCAAGGTCGATGATTCCGCCGCCTCCCTCGGTGCCCAATAGAATGCCTAGGTCTTTGATTGCCGAAAGTAGGTCGAGGACCGTAGAAATCTCGTCCCTGATTCGGATGACCTTCTCTACGTTGGAAATTGCGTTCAGCGTTTGGTCGATTGCACTCGAAATGTCCAGCTCCGCGATGCTCTCCCGCCCCGAGGGATCTCGCCGATTTATGGGCTCATCTTCGACATAGAGATATCGGTGTAGAGAGAGCGGAGATTGTAGATCACCTTCAAACATGTCCATGGTCCAGAATCTGCCGGTGGAAACGTTGAGGTATCTGGCGCGGTTGTAGTGGAGGTTTAGATCGGGGTCGAACTGTTCGCCGGAGTAGAGATAGACGTTTTGGGTTGTTCCCGTTTGATGAATCAAATTGCCGAAAGCGTCGTAGTCGTATGTGTCCGTGACGTTGCCGCTGGTGTCCGTCAGCGCTCGCAGGCTGCCGTGGCCGTCGTAATCGACGACTAGGCCAGTAATTACCTGGCGGAAGCGGATTTAGCGAAGGCTTGGGGTCGCGACCCACTCGTACTTCTCGAAGGAAAAGTTACGCGGCGGTTACGCAGAGAATCCGAAGCCGTCAACTAGCTGAAAACAAAAAGGAAACAATGGTGCCCGGGGTGGGAGTCGAATAAACACTATACCTTGTAAGTCCTGTGTTTGGAACGGCGTTGCAGCCCACCAAAGCTCCAAGTGGTACGGAATCGGTACACAAGCAGGGATTTGATTTGTCGTGCTTACGGGAAATCGGCGCGAGCACGGAGAACGTTTCAAGCTCACAGTTGTGTGACAAGAGTTTCAATCGCTGCAATGCTGTTGTCTAGGTATTCCTGCTTCACTTGAACCCGATGCCCGTTGATGGACGTCTTTCCGGCTTGCAAGTGGGAGAATGGCAGGCCCTTGGCAAAGGCAACAACACCGGTCGTCTGAAAATCGCGGATGTCAACGAAGCCCGACCTAATAGTAGTGAACGAAAAAATGTCTGGATTTGATCTGAACAGCCGCTGAATATCGTTCTGAATCGCCGCTAGCACTGCCGCATACGCTGAAGCTGACCCCATGTACTGAGTGATTCGATTCTTCGCGATCAAATGCACTTTTGGCAGCGGCCTATCGGCAGCTTGAAGCTTTGTGGCGAACGCGTAGGACGCGTAGATCTCAGACGGTAGCTTCAACCCGTAAATCAGGGAAAATGCGTTCTGGATGGCTCGACGGGAGGAATCGTCTGCCATCACGGGTAAAATGATCCTGTCCGTTGTTGCCAGGGCAATCTGTGTGTACAACGAAAAGCTCGGATTGCAGTCCATAAACACAGTGTCATATTCATCGTTGACTTGTTCCAGGAACGTCCGCAGCCAGTCAATTACTGCAATCCACGCATTGGTGCCCGGAATGTTCTGGTTCGCCAGTGTATTCACAGCGTTGGCCTGCAACTCAAGGAGCGGATCACCACAAACCAAGTCTATATTTCTGGCGATTCCTGGGTTGTGCTGAATCGGCGTGGTTATGAAGTCATGGGCGTTGAACGCCGGCGGCGCGTATGGTGACGGCAAGCGAAGCTGAAAGTAACCCCCTAGGCTGCACCGTGGCACCATCCCATGGCGCCCCAGCAACTTCTCACTTCCTTTGTTGTTCAGCCCTCCCAACATCAGCTCCGAGAGATTAGCCTGTGGGCAAATGTCAATCGCCAGCACCCTTTTGTCCGGAAATTTCTCGGCGTACCGTATGATTGACTGAAAGGCTAGGCTCGTCTTTCCAGTGCCGCCCTTGTTGTTCCAAAACGCGTATTTCATGTCCATGGCTCTGTCCTCCGATGAAGTCTCGTTAAGACATCATGATGTCTGTTGTGGACTCTGTCAAGGATATTGTGGACATTGCTATGTCCCAAATGTCTCCAAGCGCCCGTTGATTTAGTGTGCCAACCTCGAGTCGTTGTGCTTTCGTTATGGCCCCACGCCTTGTGGTGCCTTTTCTCATTTGATTAAACGCTAATCCCGTCGCCGGCGAGGCGCGGCGCGGTCTGCGCGAAAGCGAAGGAAAGACGAATTGTTTTTAGGGGTGTTAAATCAAGCCCGAACTGTCGGAGGAAACCGGTCAGTAACGCTGTAACACCTAAAGTCCAATTGACAAGCAACGGTCCAAGTGTTAGTCTCTTTTTTGGGTAATCAAACCCGTAGGTAGGTTGCAACCCCTACCCCGAAGATATCGAAAGCCATCCGCAGGTTACCCCGGGTGGCTTTATTCTTTTGGCCACACCTTCTTTCCCCTCCGGTGTTCCTTAATACCCGGCCGCTTCACTGTCATCGATGTGATTGGTAACAGGTAGTCTTCTTCTCGCTTGCAGAGGAGGATCTTGAAAGGGGAACCCGACCGTTTATATTCCCGGATAAAGACCTCGTCGGCTGTCTTCTTGTCTTCGTATTCATAAATCTCGTCCGGTTTCGCGACTACGTCCGGTAGCCACGACAGTTGCTCAGCACGGCGTTTGTCAATTTGATATCCACCAAAGCCGTCCTTTTGCGCGACTATGGCGTCCTGCTCAGTCACCATTTTGAAGGCAGTCTGCGGCCCTTTACTCAGCTTCACAAGGTGGAAGAAGTGGTAGTTTTCAAAGAGAATCTGCTTGCCTCGCGGACACGTATGGTTCCCTTTGACCAGAAGCGCCTGGAATTGCTCGTACAAATCGCACAACGATTCAAATTGGAGCAAAGCGGGAGGCGCGACAAGCTCAATCCCTGCCTCGACAGCGACTTGGGCGGTAATGACTTGGGCGGCAGCGCCTTCGGCGAGTTCTTTTTCGTTTTCCATGGCTTTATCGATGCTTGATCAACGGTTCTGCATTCTTCCCCTTCTCAATCTCGCTTCCACTAATTTTCTTAGGGAGTGCTCGGCGGCAACGGTCGCTTTTTCATGTCGTTGATCGCCTCAAGCAACTTCACGGTTCCTTCCATATCCAGCGTGCCGCCCTTGTAGCGCAGCTCCAGGAGCCCTTGAAGATTAGACGGCAGTTTTACTCCATCCTTCACCACGAGAATGAACCGCTGTCCGAATAGAGCCATGGCGGCACCGATCTCGATGAGTACATTGTCGTTCAAGGCCACTTGTTCGCGGCCTTCGTTATCGACAAGCCGACGCTCATCGTCGATGTGTATTATTGCGGCGCCGCAGGACCGCATCGACTCCATAACTTTAGCCGGGATAGATTGTGAGACCGTATGCGATTGCACAGCTACAACCGCCTCCAGCTCCCCAAACATCAACAATTTCTTGATGGGTTCGATCAGTTCTTGATTTTTGCCATGGGTGATAAAAACTCTCTTTGCACGAGAATCCGTTGGCGCGACCGCAGCACCAGATACCGGCGCCGACTGAAGAGATTGAACCTGAGTACGCACAGGCGCTTCGGACGGCCGGCTTGAAAACTCTTCTTCCCCACTTGCCGCTGAATCTGCCACGTCTTCTGCCACGTTCACCGCACTTCGAGCCGTCCCGAGGTCAACGTACTTCCGGTCCTTGATTTCTTGTATGAAGCCGACGCTCTCAGCACCCTCGATGATCAACTTCAAAACATCAGGGGTCCGTTCTTGTGGAACTCCCATTTCCATCAAAACGTTGTACGCGATCTGGTCTCGTGGAACCGGCGCGCTGTCATACTTACCAAGAAACTCCCGAACAACCTTTGGCCGCAATAGCGCTTGTCTCTTGGCGTCTAGGTCCTCCCCTTCCTTGGTTGGCCTAATAATCTTCAGCCCGAGCTGGGTGATTTCGATCAGATCAGCGTTGTAGCCCCCAGTGGTCAGCCCGTACGCAATCGATGCACCCGTAAGCATTTTGAACGCGCCTGTGGTTGGCTGAACCTCAAGCGCTTTCGCTACCTGTAATGGGCTGGCAGGTTTGTAACCATAATTCTCGCCAATAGCTGCGGGGATCCGAATCGCTCGCTCAAGAGAAACACTCGGGACGTCGCTCTGACTGATGTATTGCCTTTGTTTCATTTCGCCGCCAACGTCGCTATTCTTGCGTGCCATGGTGATTCCTAAACGCTCCCGGCAGAGAACAACCGAGAATTTCAATCTGATTTCATTCTACTCCCAAGAATTGTTCCGCGCAATAGTGCTTTCTAGGGCCCTTCTGACGGATGCGGCCCGTCGTGCACTATGGAATCGCATTTGGTCAGAATTCTATGCCTTACTAGGCAGCCGAAGGTGGCTCAAGTACTGCACCGACTTCTGTCGCGCGCTTCGCAAATGCACCCCACCACTCGAGACTTACCTTCCCACTTTTCTGGACCTCAGCTACGACCTTATGCGGATGGTAAAGCAGTATGTATCCGTATCTCCGGCTCCCATTTGGTCGGACGCCGATAAACCCCATATCTCTCAGTATATCAATACGTTCGCGCCAAGTTCGAACATTGCGCCCCGGCGTAGAATACCCGCAGGAGTACGCGAATGCGTCTTCGTCGGTAACTTCAACGAAGCTATCGTCCATCTGGCGGCACCATAAATCCAAATAGACTCGGGACGTATCTTTTCCTTTGCCTTTGAGATCGTCAATCAATGTCATGACCAGAGGCAGAGTGCGTGGAATTGTGGAGAACCCCTGTTCTGTTCTGCGATGCCACAACCGATCCGCTTCACCCGGCCATAATTGGTCTCGCATCTGGATTCGCCGGGCGGCAATTACTGTGATGGGCCTTGGCATTTCTTTGGTTAGTGGAATTTTGCTCATGGACAATTCCCTCTTGCGTGCGCTGAAAAACGCCGATTCATTCAGCTAGGTATGAATCTAAGAATACGCTTGCATGTTTGAACGGTTCGCTCTAGCCTTAGGCATGATACGTCATAAAACCCAGGAATGGAAGGTTTTTAATCCGCACTTTCAGGACATATTCAATGCTCTTCCGGGTCGTTATGCTTTCGATTTGTGCGCTAATTCGATCTTTACCTATATTCTGGTGGCTTTTATGCGCCTAAGATATGATGAATATAAGGTAGTTAAGCTTGTTTGCGGTGCTCATTGTACTCTACGTACTCTATGTACTCATTCAATTGCACCAAAATCTGCAAACTTTCGACTCGCTCTTCCTTACGGGCTCGAGTAAACACTCACCGGAATTGCCGCCCAGCGAATCCAGATGCGAGACCAATTATGGCCGGGTGAAGCGGATCGGTTGTGGCATCGCAGAACAGAACAGGGGTTCTCCACAATTCCACGCACTCTGCCTCTGGTCATGACATTGATTGACGATCTCAAAGGCAAAGGAAAAGATACGTCCCGAGTCTAGGCCGTCCCAGCGGTTGCTAGCCATCACGTCAGTATCCCGGCTCGTACTCTTGAACGCCCGCCGGGCGCTGGTACGGTCGGAATGTAAGGAAAAGGAGGTTGCCGAAGTGAGAGCCGAGACAGTGAAGATCGAAACGGTGACCCGCACGGTCGAGACCGTCACCGTTGTTGTGGCAGGGAAATGGATTTTCCGGGTAGCAAAAACAGAAAAGGAGAAAAGCGCTCATGAGTAAGCAGACGAAGAAAGAATCAATGCCGGGCAAAACAGAGCGCCTTGCCATCGCCAAGAAAGAAGGCAAATCGGAACTCGAAATCTATCTTGCCCTTTGCAAGAAGTTCGGTCGGAAGCCTGCCGAATCTGCGGTTGCCCGCGCCAAGGCGAAGTAGGCTTACGGCCCGCTCAGAGATGCGCGGCTCGATCTACGAGGGAAGTTTCTGCGGGTTGGCCAGAAAATATCGGTAGCCAGTCATCATAGAGTCGGCGCGCTGAATCCCTAGCTTCTTTGCGACCGTCTCCCGTGGCAGGCCCTTGAGCAGATGAAAATGGATGAACAAAATCTTCTCGCGCGTCCATAATGTGCCGCGACGACCGGACTTCGGCTTAACAATGCCATCCTTGATTGTTCGCAGTTGCTCACGGGCCGACTTCCGCTCGGTGACTCTCTTCACGAGCTTCCAAAGTTTCTTGATGCGGCGAAGCTCGGCCTGGAACTGCCGGATGCGTTCCCACTTGGGGTTGGGGCTGCGGTACACAACTCCGCTCGCGGCGTTGTGGAGACGGGCAAGTATCTGACGGACGTGTGGCGGTTTGATTTTGAGTTCTTGAGCTACCTCCACGGACGTGTATCCGAGCCGGTAATAGAGGTAGACGACACCGGCGGCGATTGCCAAATTCCCGAGTCGCAAGAATCGCAACTGTGTGTCCATATTTCCGATTTGAATTTCCAGTTGAGGCTTGCGGGCTTCTGGTTCACTCTTCCACCGTTCTCGTAGCCCCATGAGATTTCGTTCGCAGTCTGTGGCGCGTTTCAATTCTATTTGGCGAATGCGGTCGATTCGTTCTGTTTGCGTGAGTCCGGCGGCAGCAGCAGCGACATGGGCTGGATTACGGCTCATGAGGACGCGGCGCTCACAGAATTTCAGAATCACTTCGCAAAGCTCGCCGTCATTTACCGCCCATGATGGAGTATCGAGTCGCCGCTCTTGCCGCTGTTTGCGGCGAACCGTGTGCATATTTCCCGCACCGCTACCGTGGTGATACCACGAGAAGTCGCTGAAGCCGAGACCGCTTGTCTCCCAGCCTTGCGGTGTGTAGCGTGCGTAGACAGAGCGTTTGCGTCCTGCAAATTGATGATTATCGAACTTGGGAGGTTGCCACTGCACGAGAGTTCACCTCTGATACCGGGGCGCACTGTAACGGGGTAGACAGAAAGAGCCGCCCATTGCTGAGCGGCCCATTCTGCTTCGGGGTCGTCTCCCTTTAACCGCCTTTTCAGGTCGGTAGGGAGAAGGTCAATTACGTGTGGTTTTGCAGCAGCGCGAACGGAGCAGGCGAGTTTGCGTCGGTGTAGAGCAACGAACCGCCCCAACGGCAGAACATGCGAAGTGCCATCTGACCCTTTTCAATCAAGCCAGCGGCTTCTTTGACGAGCATGACGTAGGAGTTGTCATCGATGACGTTTCTCGACAACCAGTACGCGCCATCGCCGAAGACTATCGGATACTTACCAGCACCGATGCCGTCCATGCTCGGGGAAATGCGAATTGGCTTGCCGAAAATGAATCCTTCGGTTCCCTGCCAGTTCACAAGGGGCAAACCCTCTTTGTTCACAAGCTGAGCAAGGTACGTCCGGGTGGAGTCGTTCATGAAAAATGCACACTTGGGTTGCGAACGGTACGCCTCGTTGACCGAGTAATACAACGCGGCCACATCTGCAGATCCTATTGAGTTGACCCCACTTTCACTGCCGCCCGTATTTGAAGCGGAGCCAGCGGCAACCGTTGGAGTCACGCCTGCGGCGAGCAGTGAGGGAACAATGCCGAGCGGCCGGTTGGAGCCGTTGCCATTGGCAAGGTCCTTGGCAGCACCACGGGCGATGCGGTCAGCAGCGAACTTCTTGAAGAGGTTCACGGCGTCGCCCATTGCTTCGACGTCCTGCATCGTCTCGATGCTCAGACGCCACAAAGGCGAACGGTAGGAATATACAACGCTGTCGGCTTTACCCGGAGCAGAGATACGAGTTTCGCTCGAAGACGTGTCAGCGGATTCACCAACAACCTGCGCGACATTTTCGATGTCACCGTAGGTCGGGATTTCCGTGACGCGGCCGTTTGTTGAATTCAGCATGCTCACGGCGTCCTCGTCAAGGAAAGCGTCGTGGGCAGCCATTGCCGCATACGTTTCCTGAATGAATTCCGTTGGCACGAATGTTGCGCCGAGTCCGGTGTACGTGCCGATGCGAGCGAGAATGTCGCCCTCAACTTCCGTTGCGGTACGCTTTTCGCTTTCAAGCTTCAGGAAGGTCTGCCACGCTTCCGCCTTGGCGCGTGATTCGGAGACCGGAGCTTGACGCTTGATTTTTGGGAGACCGGAGCCCGCGATATGCTCGTTGGCTTCGTCGACCATGAGGTCTTGGAGTGTGACTTCACCAGTTTTCAAAAGTGAAATCTGCGACAGGAGTAGAGCGTAGCGCTTTTCCTCTTGTGATGTGAGTTTGGAGCGGTTGGCCAACTCAGACGCTTCGCGAGTGAGCGTGGCGAGTCCGCGTACATCGATTTTCATTGTGTTTCCTTTCAGGGTTTGTGGGTTTGAACTGCGTTTACAACAGCGCGATGTTGAGCAACTGACGGCGGCGGGCGATGGCCTCGACTGAATCCGTTTCATCTTCCTCAGCATCAAAATCAAATTCTTTGGGGATTTCGATCAGGCTGCGGTTTTCAAACCGCGCAGCCACGCTCGTGTTTGGATACGCCGGATAAGTCACAGCGGACACGTCGGAGAGTTGGGAGATATTGCGAATCTTGCGAAGCGCCGTTTTCTTCCCGCGCTCGTCGTCGTCAACCATTTCCCATTCGTCGTCGCCTTGCTCCGTTCCAAAGCCAAAAGAACATCCGTGCATGTCGCCGCGTTGAATGCTCACGTAAGCGGAGCGGGCTGCCTCTGTGTCGGGGAAATCACATTCGAATTCCAAACCGGCGGCAGTGTCGCGAAGGCGAAGCGTCCCTGAACTGACGCGGCCAAGCAATTTGTTCGGGTCGTGGTTAATCAAAAACGCGGCGTCCTGTTTCGATTCGACTGCCTTGCGAAAAGCGCCTGGCATGAGAACTTCTTTGAAAGCGCTGCGAGAACCGCGGCCAATGACGGTGGGATTGCCGTACCTTGCAGCGAGACCACTGACGCGCATAGCTTTGCCAGCAGCTCCGACTGCGCGAATTTCACCTCTGATTATCCGAGTTTCCATTTCATCTTCCTTTGGGTTGGGGTTTGTATTGCTAGAAAGCGTTTAAGTTCGGCGTTGGAGCAGTAGCCGGGCGCGATTTGCCAAGCAGTCCGTCCACGAAAGTCTGAACGCGGATGCCCAGTTTGATTTGCAGCGCTTCAAGCCGCTGGCTGAGTTCTTTCGGCATCGTGCTAACGTCGTGGCAGTGATGAATCTCAAGTTCGAGCTTGGTCGTTGTCCAAATCGTTTTGCACCCAGAACAGGAAAACCGCACGTAAGGCATGCCGTCGTGCTGCGTTTGATGCAGGCTCCAACGCTCAAATTCGGGAATGTTGTGGAAGCCGTCCACTGCTTTCTGTTTTTCGACGCGCTGCCGTTCAGACGCGCTCATACCTGCTACCAACTCGTTGTACTGTTTTTCAATACTCATTCGTTTTCTCCCTGCCTTGATTTCTCTTCCACGTGTTACCACTCGTTGTGCGTGTCTTCGCGCGTCTCGACCGCTGTGCTGCTCGGTCGAGTCTCTACAAAACGTCCGCCGCGACGAATCATGTCTTTGAAGTACGGATGCATGCCAATTTCAATCACCGCGAAGTGGGGCTCGGTGTCACGGATGCCGCACGCTTCGTAGAACGTCCTCATCGCAGCATTTGCGCCATTGACGGCGGCAATTAGGCGGTGAACCTCGGCTTCGGGCAGTTTAGGTCTGATGCTCATCGTGTTGCTCCTATGCGCTCTCGTAGAGCAGCTCTTTTGTTTTCGGGCCAACTCTGCAAAATTTGCGCGCGTATGCCCTTGGGAAGGGCTGCGAACTGCGGACGGGATGCCTCAGTTAGTTCGCGGTCATTGATAATTTTCTCGGCGAGTAGATAGCAATCCATCGGGTCGAGCGTGCGAAAGTCAATTCCCGCTGCTGCGAGCAAGTGGGCATTTTCACGAAGGCTCATCTGTTGTCTCCATCACTATCGGAGCAGGGACTAGAACCGGGCGAGGTTCTGCCTGCAAACCGCTGAGATCGCTGCCAAAGAGGGCTGCCATGCTACCGGGCACGACACGTTCACCGGGATTTGCGGACGTAGGCTTCACAGCATCTCGGGACTTTGGACTGAGGCCAAGTTCTCTCAAAATGGCAAACATCTGACGTGAACATGAGTCAGCTACACTGCAAGCCTCGTTCTTCTTGCGGGTTGTAAACTTGTCGCCCTTGTTGTCGGTGCGGGTGTACTCGCAAATGACGCCATCGCGCCGAATCTCTGCCATCGCCAGCTGCCATTGCTCTGTCAGACATGCGTACAAATAAATCAGCTCGCAATCTGCGGGTGTGACTGTCCGGCGTTGTTCGAGCAGTGCAACGATCCGCTTGAAAACAATTTTTTGCTCAGGCGTAATCCCTTTTGGGAACTTGGGACGCCCCGCCTTGACGTAGCTCTCGATGACCTTTGCAGGTGCAGCGGGCTTGGTGCCATGCAACTGATGCAGAGCTTCACTCTTTTTGGGGAATGCCATCAGTGACCGTCCGAGTGATCGACGCACGCAATTTCGTAATCGGTGTGCGTGCCGTACACCGTACCGTGCGGAAGGTCGTCGGTTGTGTCCGCTTCGCTGATGTCGGAGACGTGCTCAACAACGGAACCATCCGAGAAGGTGCCGCGAAAACCGTTGAACTGAAGCTTGATTGTGTTCGCCAGCGTCTTGGCTCCGCCGTAAGTCGAACCCCACGACGCGATGCGGTAGCGGACAATCATCAAACGATTCGGTCCGTCTAAGCTCTGCTCGTTGTTGCCGGAAATCTGCATGTACACAATGAACGGCAGCGTGGGTTCGTCGACACTCGCCTGTTGCGGGAACACGCCCGGAGTTTTGTCACTCCGCGTGCCCGGCGTTCCGATGAGCGCTTTAATCGCTGTGTTGGTACTCAGGAAATTCTGGAGGCCTTCGCCGAACATTAGCTCACCGTCGTTTCCGCAGGCGTTGGCGGCTGCTGTTTCGAATCGTTGATTTCCACGCAGAGCAGAACGAGCATCTTGGTCCGTTGGTCAGGATTGACGACCGCTGTGATTTGAAACGTCTTGCCGTTGAACCAAATGCGGCAGCTAGCGTCCACGTCGCTGAAATATCGAATTGTCACCCGGAGATTCACTTCCGACATGAACGAATCACTCGTCAGCATGTCGCGACCGTTGAGCGTGTCGATTTGCGCCCACGCGTTGTGAAGAACTTGCCAATTTGTGAGGTCTTGGGGAACGCCGCCAAACGAATCGACCGTGCCGTTCGCCTTAACGATTTGAATGCGGTGCCGCAATTTGCCGGCGGCGAGATGCGATAGAAACACGTTATCTCCGAAAATGCGGTGGGGCAGAGGGAGGGTCTGCCCCGTTCCGCTCGTCGCAAACCCCGGAGACGGGCCGGGGTGCGGCGCTTCAACTGCGTGGGAAACGCTAAGTGAAGTTCGTAGAAATTTTGGCTGATGCGTTTCCCAATCTGCTCGCAGGTGTTAGGGGTTTATGTCTGCGGAACTCACCGGGATCTCATCGCGAAAACGATTCGAAGAAGATGGGAAGCCAAGCCCCGGAGCACAAATCTCCAAGGACAGCTCGCTCGTCAAGCCCACAGACGTCAGAAAAACTCTCGCAGCGGTTTTTGGCGATGATGCAAAATCGTTTCGATACCCCCACGGGGGTCCATCGCAACGTCTGGCGTCTCAACGAGATAGATTGACTCGACTCATCGGTCTCTCGATTCCACATCGAGGGCGTCGCCACAGAGCACACGCCCAGCACTCGACTACTACAGCGACAAGGCGATGGTATTTGGACAGTGTTTGGGACAAAACGATTGGCGTTTGAGCCGCCATTTACAGGGCGATAGCGCCTAGGGAGACGAGTTGGAGGGTTAGGAGAAGAGGGAGCCGGGGCGAATTTGCTCAGACTTCTTCAGGAGGAGTCGGTGCCACCCGCCCACGGCTACACTCCAAGGTGGAATCCATCGTCACTGTGTGAGGGGTGCGCGCTTACTGTAAACCGACCGACCGTAACGCCTTTGTGACCAGCGCAGCCAGCTTCTCGTCGTACTCTTGGTATCTCCACTCGGTGACTTTGCCGAAGCGGAAGCTCGGCACTGCCAGCGCTTTCCTGACGTTCGTAGCGTAAGGGATTTCTGTGGTCGAGTAATCGAAGGCTACCAAATCATCGGCGACGAAGCCCGCGTCGTAAAACAAGATTTCCTTGCGGTCATTCACCGTTAGAAGGCCGCCGACTCCAGCAGGAGGAAATGGCGTTACCCGGCCGGGGAGTGCTTGATGGTTTGTGAAAATGGATTGATTGAAATCCCGCCACCACAACACGTTGGCAAAGTTTGTCATGGTTAGATGAACCTTCCGGTGGAGAGGGAATAAGGGCGGTCTTTCTTGAGAGCCTCTTTGCACGCGAGCCAGCGCTCATACACTTTTTCAGGCAGCCGCGTTTGAAGGCCACAGTGTTTGATAGACGTGACCAGCGAGGGCCATTCAATGTGAAAACTCGTGCGGCAGACATCGCAGTAAGCCTTGATGCCTTGCGTTGCTCCGAGAATTGTCCATTCCACAGCCATTATGATTTCCCAGCGGCTTCTTTTACCGCGTCGCGAAACGCAGCGGACAGTTTTGCGGCGTAAGCCTTTGCCTCTCGCTGCTGCTGCTCGCGCCATGCCTTTTCGTTTTCTGTGAATTGTTCCGCCCGAATCTCGAGCAGGTCAAAGGCTATAACCTTGGCAAGTTGTTTCACGGCTGCCTGAACTTGCCGAAAAGCTGCCTTCTTGACCTTTACCGTCTCTTGGCGAGCTTTGTTTCGCCGCTTAAGTCGCGCGAAGTACGCCGCACTCTTCTTCTCAGGCTTCGACTCCGATTTTCTTCGAGGGGCGGGAGTTCGATCAAGCGGTTCCCATTCGAAATCCCCGAATCGGACGCCGGGCGGTAACGCCAGTATTTTGTGGTCTCGCTTACCCATGTTCTCGCCTACGGGTGTTACCACTCGCCATGAAGCCGCCCACTCCAAGCCGAGGGTCGCCAGCGCACACCCTGGGCCCGCCAAGAGGCCACCGGGCAAAGAAAATTTGGTTAGATCCCAAAAAATGCTTGATTTAGTACTACTAGTTCTGGCATGATGGGTGTGTTCGTGAGGGAATTGGGTAAGTTGCTCCTCACCTGATACTGTTTCACCCCCACCTGAGTATATAAACCCACAAATTCAACGCTACGGGTGTACCCAAACATGGTTTTTTGTACGCTTCCGGGCTGTACCAACCAGTTCGAGCCTAGGCGCAAGGATCAACGTTTCTGCTGTCCAGCTCATCGAGCGCGATTCGCCTATCTTCCAGTAAAGGAGGCTAACTGCGTTCGCAAGAACACGGAGTTCGCTGCCCGGAACAGGGATAGATCGCTGGGCTTTGACGGTCGGTACGGTGGTCCCGGGAGTTCTGCTTATCGGGCCACACCTGTAGCTCGCTAAAAGGAGATAGAGATGAACGCAGCAAACGCAGCAATTTTACGCAAGAATCTACGGGAACGAATGAACTGGGACGGCCACGTCCACTGCACTATGGACGATTTGGGTCTGATTTTTGCGGACGGAGTCCGATTCGGGCAACAGCATCCAAACACCGACTTCGGTAGCAACGTGGAAGCGACACAGAACCATAGAAATGCTTTCGATGACGCGGTGGACGCACTCATTGTAAGTACGCACGTTTCAATGAGTAGTTGATTCGCCGCCGCGAATCGGTAAACTGTGTAAAGTTTCACGCCTTGAAATACAAGCGACTGGGATGTATTGGGACGGCCCTCGTCGCATAACCGCCTACCCTTTGGCGGAGCAGAGCAACCCAAAACCAAAATGCAGTAGCGATCTCGCGGTCGCTACACTTTCGATCAGTTCGAATCGAAAGAAGTGCGTAGTAGTGTGGTCGCTGGAGGAAACCATGACCTTGACCAAGAACCAGATGTCCGCAATGCGCAAGGACATTTCGGATTTCGTAAAAGCGAAACCGAAAGAAGAAGTCACGCCCGAGGAGGTCTTCGACTTTCTTGTGCGCAAATACACCGGAGTGACACTGACCGACGTGAGAGAGCTATTGGAGCGAATCGGAGAGGACACGAGATGACGGAAGAATCCATCACCAAGCAACTAAGCGCCATCCTTGCCGCAGCAAAAATCGAGCACAGGTATGGCGCCATTGAAATCGAATTGCGAGACGGAACACCCGTCGTGATTCGTGAAACCAAAACTCACAAGATTGCAGATGCCGGGGAGATAAACCGTGCAAAACAGAACCGCCCCTACTAAGTTCAAACAGGTTTACACCTGCCCGCCCGAAAAATGCAGGACCGAACGCCATTTGCCCGCTGATACCACGCTGAAAGTGTGGTTGACGATGTATGCCACCGGCATTTTTCACGAACGCGCACGTGGTGACGGCCAATTTCTATTCACCGCTCCGGTTCGCCCGTGGCTTGCCAATGCCGTTGGTTGTGACCCGGATACCGTTGATGCTGGTATCGCCCGCTTGCGCAAGCTCGATTGGATTGTGCTAGTCGCAAAGGGTCGGCGAAGAAAAGACGGCACGCTGGGACCGAATACCTATCGGCTCCGCACTCACGACGAATACGTGAAGCTTCACTCCGGAAACTGCCCGCCGTATCCATGCAAGCCGAATGACGAAGCTAAACCGATTAGGCTGCCCGCGAAGAAAATGTCGCGGGCGGAATTAGACCAGTTTTTACAGCACGCTCCGCAGCTTGAACCTGTTCGCAGAATATGGGCGGAAATACAAGCCGCGCAGAGTGTCATCCTTGCTATGCCAGAAAATGAACGCATGGCATGGCTCGAAAGTTTGAAGGATTTGGAAGCCAGTCCGGTCCCACCCGGAGAGGTGACCAGTCCGGTTCCAGCCGCTACCACTCCGGTTCAAACCGGATTGGACCACTCCGGTTCCAACAGCTTTACCACTCCGGTTCCAACACCCGAGCCAGTCCGGTTAGAACCGGAAGAATCTTTGTTTATCTTAAATAAACACACTACACACCCTATTTTACCGGCTGCGCCGAGTGTGTGTGATGTATTGATATCAAACCCCTCGACCAAAGGGAAACGGGAAGAGCCCCTTCGTCGCCAAGACCCTAGCCTCGGAGCGACCGCTACCCCGTCGCCCTTAGTCGAGACAGTATCGGCCGCGCGGGCCGCTGAGCTTGTGGGCGCGCTATTGAAGCGGGGCGATGACCACGGGAACGTGTTGAAGATTGTTGGGAATAATCGCAAAGAACTTGCGGCGCTCGCGATGAAACATGGTGAAACGCTTTTTCGCAAAGCCTGCGATGCCTTTTTGAAAGAGAGTCCATGGAACGAGCGAACGATTGCTCCCTACAAGATGCTGGTCGATGGCTTCGAGTCCTACATCGGTCAAGTGGAGCGAATCGAGCAGGCGGAAGTTGATGACGCTAAACAGGAAATCGTGAAGGAGGCGTCCATGAAGGCGTCCATGAACGCGGAACGCGAACGACTGGTAAAGCAGTTTGGGACTGGCAAGCCTGATGGACCAAAAGTTTCACCGCTGGATTTGCTTTCCTGAGCCGTATCAGGCGAGTGGTTCAGTAGAAGGATCCGGTTCCTCAGTTCCCCGCTGAGGAGCCAACCCGCGCGGGATGGTTTGGTGTCCGGCCCAGCGGGGTGGGGCGTGGCTCAAGTTCTCCACGCAAAAAACAAAACACGACTTCGATCCGAGGTCGTGCAATGCACGCAGAAAATTTGGCGGAGTTGAACTCCCCACACGGCGCAAGTACCTTTACTAGCGCAACGCCGTTACCCACAGGCAAAAGAGGACCTGTGGCAAGACGACGGTTTCAAAAGGGCTGCTTCCACAAAGAGGCAGACGGAAGGATGTACAGCTTGTACTACGCCGATCGCCAAAGTTCGGACGGAACGATGGCAACGAAACGGGTACGCCATTTTCTCGGAACACTCACCTCCATGTCCGAGCGTGCTGCTCGTCGTGAGCACGACCGGATAATGCAGGACGTGAACCGCAGGCGCGGCAGTGTTGCACCTGCTTACCGTGGGCAGACTTTCACCGATGCTGTGAATCTATGGCGACAGGCGATTGCTCCTAATCTCTCGCCTGCCACAGTTCGGGCACGCGAGTCTGGCCTGAAACTTCATGTCTTGCCACGATTCGGTGCCTCGGCACCCCATACGATGGACGTACAACAACTTCAACAATTTGCCACTGACCTGAGGAAGCGTGTCTCAAGAAAAACAGTTATAAATCTCCTCAGTTCCGTGTTTGCAGTTTTGGATTACGCCGGACGCTGCGGGATTCGAGTACCCACAGTTGGTTTCAAAGACCTTGAACTCGGCTCGGAGCAAACGGTTATCGTTCCCTTCTTTACCCGTGAGCAGGCAACGCAAATTATCAACACGGCGAAGGAGCCCTACAAAACACTCTTCGCCGTCGCTTGGAGCACGGGGCTGCGCGCCGGAGAGTTGCTTGCGCTAACGTACGACGACCTCGATTTCAACCGCCGAACGATCCGTGTGAACAAGTCAGCCGATGATAGGACACGGGAAGTACGCCAACCCAAGACCAAGAATTCCATAGCGTCGCTTCCGATGCCGTCCGCATTGGAGCCAGTGCTGCGGAATTTTCTCAAGCACTACTACAAACCAAATCCCAAAGGGACACTGTTTACGAATCGGCAGGGTACGCGCTCGATGAAGCGCGAATCTCTCGTCCAGTTTGTGTTGAAGCCAATCCTAGGGCGTTTGAACATCCCTGCAAAACGAGTAGGGCTACATGCGTTCAGGCATGGGCTGGCAACCGAGCTGGCGGAGTCCTGCGTACCGTTCAGCGTCTTGCAGCAGCAACTACGTCATGCCGACGTGAAGACCACGCTTAGAATCTACGCCCACGCGATTCCCGCAAGCCAACGTGAGGCGATGGAACACATCTCAATCGGTACAGAAATACCGATTGGTACAGCAAACGGGAACTAAGTACACTGTTTCGAACGGAGTTGGTGCCCGGGGTGGGAGTCGAACCCACATGAGGAAAAATCCCCGGAGGATTTTAAGTCCTCAGCGTCTGCCATTCCGCCACCCGGGCAAGGCAGAAACAAACATAGCATAATCCTGCAAATTCGCCGGCGCTCGCAGACGCTGAGGCCGGCCATCGGCCCCAAAACCAGACTGCCGCACCAACCAGTATTTCTCTAGGGTTTGCGTTCCATCGCATCGCGCCGGCAATGTAAGTTAAAGGCGGCAGTGGTCAAGCCCTCCAGTTCGCTGGCAACCCTCTAGTTGAATGAAGCCTCTTCTTGAAGGGGTGCGTTGACGTGTATCGGCAATCATTGGTCTGGATCCTGATTATTGTTTCTTGCCTTGTTCTGACATTTCGACTGAAGGGACTTTTCCCTCGCCATCGCGCGTCAGGATTCCTCCTGAATGTAGGAAATTTTGACCCTCCCGAGAACTGTGAGTTCAGAATCCCACTTGTTCTGCACATTTCTGCCGACCACTCGCTTCGATTGAACGAAGAACCTGTACGTGTGGACCAACTGCCTCGATGGCTTGACCTCATTATGAAACAGCGTGAAAAGCCAACTCTGTATGTCGATGGAAATTCAGAAATGTCAATGCAAGAGCTGATACAGACTTTGGATTTGGTCCGGAAGATCAACGAAAAGATAGAGATTCGCCTTGTCACCTCCAGAAATCGGAAGGAATCTTGCGCAGACTTTCGACCGGGACCGGCTACATGATATGCAAATGGCCTTATGCTGTATGCGCCCACGGGTGATGGACAAGTGCCACCGAGCGAATTCATGCTGCCGCACGCCGCTGCGAATACGTCGGATGTTTGGGAGTCCGCACGCGACGCAGCGCGGCAATTTTGGACCCAAGGGAGTGAGGATATGCGGTTGTCGGATAATGCTCGGCTATTCTGTGCAAGCAACAGGAAGCTCTTTGGAAATAGGCCGATGGATTGTTAAATTGGACGACATCCGTGTACCCCGGGCACCAGTGTTTTCATTTCTCTCTTCCGCCGCAAACTTCACACCCTGAAGCATCAGTTCGTGCGCCGGTGAAGCGATCGCCATCGTTGAGTCCCGGAACATCGAAATGACGAGCAAAAGCTTAATCCCGACCGCACTGAAAACTTTATCGCGTGACGGATGGCTTCTGTTCATCACACGATTCACTCGCTTGTTTGCGTACGGTTCGCTTTCCGTAATTCTGATTTTCTATTTGACCGGCATCGGCCTCACGGAGGCCCAGGCTGGGCTCGTGCTGACGTTGACCCTCGTTGGTGACGTCGTCGTCTCGCTCTACCTGACGACAAGAGCCGACCGCATCGGACGGCGGCGCATGTTGATCATCGGCTCGATTCTCATGGCCGCTGCGGGTTTGGCGTTCGCCTTGACCAGCAATCTTTTGTTCCTTGTAATCGCCGGCACCGTCGGCGTCATCAGTCCAAGCGGCAACGAAGTAGGACCGTTTCTCTCGATTGAACAAGCCGCCCTTTCGCAGATTGTTCCAGCGGCGGCGCGCACAGAAGTTTTTGCGTGGTACACGCTCAGCGGTTCGCTGGCGACTGCCCTGGGGGCGCTGTGTGGTGGTGGTCTGGCGCAAGCGTTGCAGCGCGCCGCCATGACTCATGTTCAGAGTTATCGCGCCGTAGTATTTTTGTACGCGGCATTGGGAGCCGCACTGGCGCTACCTTTCCTGTGGCTTTCGAACTCCGTGGAAGCGAGCCCCGCCTCAACCGGCCCAGTACTTGCAACGACCAGCATTGCTCACGTGTTCGGGATCGCCAGGTCACGCAACATCGTTTTCAGGCTGTCAGGTCTTTTTGCGCTGGATTCATTTGCAGGCGGGTTTGTCGTACAAAGTTTCGCCGCGTATTGGTTCTATCTGCGCTTCGGCGTGCAGCCTGCCGCACTCGGTGCCATCTTCTTTTGGGCGAATGTGTTTGCGGGCATCTCGGCTCTCTTTGCATCCCGCCTTGCGTCGCGCATCGGACTTATCCGCACGATGGTCGTCACTCATCTGCCTTCGAACATTCTCCTCATCCTCGTTCCGCTGATGCCGAACCTCCCGCTGGCGGTCTTCGTCCTTTTACTTCGCTTCAGCATAAGCCAGATGGATGTTCCGGCCAGACAGTCGTACACGATGGCCGTCGTTCCGGCCGAAGAACGGTCTGCCGCGGGAGGTTTTACGGGAGTCGCGCGCACGACGGGCGCAGCCATCAGCCCCCTGCTCGCAGGACTCCTCTTTGCGCGGCCCGCACTCATCAGCGTTCCGTTCTTCATCGCTGGCGCTTTGAAAAGCATCTATGACCTGCTGCTATATTTTTCATTTCGAAAAATTCGCCCGCCAGAGGAATCCTGATTCGCCGGAGGCCGGAAGATGCAGATCGCGGATGCGTCGTTCTTTCGGCTAGCGAAAATTCTCAATCAGCATGATTTGCGATTGCTGCCAGCCAGGTTGGTCAAACACGACGCTCCGTCCATCATGCGATGCACCAAGCCAAAACGGCACGGTCTGTATTTCGCCAAATTTCGTGACGGTGCGCTGCGCTGAATCGTACAGGCTGATCCACGGCCGGCCTTTTCCAGAAGGCCCCGCAAAGACTATTCCCCGATCCACTACAGCCCAACTCGCCCAACTAAACGGTTGCAACTGCTGCGACACCGACCTCTCCGCGCCGCCATCAACGGGAACTTGCCAGATCTGCGGATTGGCGTAAGCAGTTTTTGCGTAATAAAGCAACTTGCCGTCGGCAGACTCCAGCGCCGCATGACCGCCTTGCCGCGTCACCTGGACCGCGGCTCCGCCATCGGCAGGAACTTTCCAGACCTGGTATTCGTTGGTTCGCACCGACGCAAAATAGATCCACTTACCGTCGTGCGACCAGCTGGGGCAGCGACTTTCGAATTCATCGCCAGTCAGGAGCTGCGGAGCGCCGCTCCCAAGCTTGATTTTGTAGATTTTTGTGCCGTTTCTGCCGGACACGTCGAACGCAACCCATTGGCCATCCGGCGACCATCGCGGCGTGCCCGCGTCGCCAACTGCTGTCAACTGTACCGGATTGCTCCCATCGCGTTCGCTCACCCAGATTTCCATCGTTCCGGACCGGTCGGACATAAACGCAAGTTTTTTTCCGTCCGGCGAAATCTGTGGTCCCGGCCCTTGATCCGTCTCGCTCGTGGACGGCACCAAAATGCGCTGCTCTTTTCTTTCCGTAGCCCGTTGCGAATCCGCCAGGTCCAGCTCCCAGATATTTAAGCTGTGCGTAATTCTTTGATAGGCGAGCCGATAACCTGCGCGTGCAACCGAGGGCCGCCATCCGCTGTCATTGATCTGCACTGCCACGGCTGTCGAATCCACCGCCGCGCGCCACAATCCCGGGTGACTGCCGAAGTCCGATGCGAAGATCAGGCTCTTGCCGTCGATCGACCATTGCGGTGCGCCAAGGATTCGCGCGTGCTGCGACGAGATGCGCGTCACATCACCGGTCAAACACTGAGCCATCATTAGTTCTTCGGGAATGCCGGAATCAGGACTTCGCACGAACAAAAGCTTTTCGCCGTCGGCAGAGAACGCTGGACCCCAATCTTCGGATTGTGGAGGCGCTACCGTAAGTTGCCGGACCGAGCCGCTCTCCATCGAGAGTAGGGCGATGCCCTGCCTGGAACTGAACGCAATCGTTTTGCCGTCCGGCGACCAGGCAAGTTCGCCGCGATTCGGCGCGGTGCCGCGCGTGTCCAGCCTGTGTTCCTTTCCGCCTAACAACACGGTCAGATTTTGGCCGTTGTAATCGACGGCGGTTTCTTTGCCCTTCGAGGTCGGTACCAGGAAAATTCCAAGTTCGTTGTTGTCAGCCGAACGCGTGAACGCGATCGTCTTGCCGTCCGGTGACCAAGCTGGGCAACAGTCGTTTCCGTTGCTGGTCAGCTGCGTCACCTCTTCGTTTTGAATTGTTTTTATGTAAATGCCAGAGCCGCCCGGCTGCGCCGATTGCCGGCGAAACGCTACCGAATTGCCGTCGGATGAGAACGCCGGCTCGCTTGTCTCCTCGGCAAAATTCGTCAGAGTCCGAATTCGCTGTTGCGGAACTGTCAGGTCGCGCACGTCTCGGCCACCCGCGCTGCGCCTGAAAAATTGCGTGAAACCAAGAAAGAGAATCGCGATCAACATCGCCGCGGAGAGGTACAAACGCCAGTTTCGGGTTGGACGGGCATGGTCAACGGGCGAAAGCGGGACATTCAGGCCGACAGCCGGCCGTTGACCGGAACTTGGGCTTAAGCGAGGAACGTCAAGCGGCGCTGCGGCGCTCTCCGGTGTCGCCCTGGTCCTGAGCCGTTCGACAGAGCCGACGAACCTATACCCTCGCCGCGGCAGCGTTTCGACATACTTTGGTGCTTCCGCGGAATCGCTCAACGCTTCCCGCAGCTTGTTTACGGCTGCGTTCAGTCCGTGGTCAAAGTCCACAAACGTGTCGCTTGGCCAAAGCAGGGTGCGAAACTCCTCGCGGGTCACGAGCTCGCCCGGCTTCCGCAGCAAGATAGCGAGAAGTTCGAATGGCTGGCCGACCAGCTTGATCTTCACCCCGAACTTCCAGATTTCGTGTGTGTGCAGGTCGGCCTCGAATGGACCAAACCTCACTCGTTCTGCGCTGCTCCCGTTCATCGCGTGTGACAAAGCTCCCGTGGACATACCGCAAGGTACGAGATTATGGACGTTTAGGTTGCCGAACCCGTCCCATCTTACCCCATTCAGAACGCCGTAAGACGCGCGACCGCACGAAAACTCCCTGAGTAAACATCGTGTAATCAATGTCTTAATGGATGACCTCCAAGAGTCAGAGAAATTACCCGAAACGGACTAATCCATGAGCTTCCGTGTATGGTCACCGCCAAACATTTCGGGGAAATTGCTCGTCGCTTAGCACGAGTGGCCAAAACAGCTGGCAGAAAATGGGAGGAAGTCATGAATAGACTTTTTTCGGGATTTTGGAAGGCCGCAGTCGCAGCAGCGCTCCTGGCGTCAACTTTGGAAGGGATAGCAACGGCGCAAGATGACCAGTGCAGCCTGGCCGTGGTTTCACGCTTGGCGGCGAAGGATCAGAAAGTTTGCGACGGAAAGCTAGTGAAGGAATTGGCGGAACAGGGGCACGCGTTCGAACAGAATCAGCTCGGCATCGCCTCCGTCCTGGCCATTGGTCCGGACTACACCGATGCTGACGCGTTGAAGTGGTTCACAAGGGCTGCGGAGAAGGGTTACGCTCCAGCTCAGGTGAATCTGGCGGTGATGTACGCGAACGGTTGGGGCACCTCGCCCAACTATGGCGCTGCACTGAACTGGCTTCACGCCGCTGCGGCACAGAACTTCGCCCGTGCGTATACGAATCTGGGCATTCTCTATCTCAACGGGAAAGGCGTTCACCAGGATTATGTGGAGGCGGTTCATTGGTTCCAGTTTGGTGCCGACGCGGGCGATTCTGATGCACAAACCAATCTGGCTTACATGTATGGCAACGGTCTCGGGTGTGCCAGGGATTTGAGCGCGGAACTGGCGTGGTATCAAAAAGCGGCAGCCTCGGGCAATCCACTCGCAGAACACAATCTTGCCGACATGTATCTTCGCGGCGACGGTGTTGCGCAAAATCCGGCCGAAGCCTTTCGCCTCTTTCAGCGCGCCGCCGACCATGGCCACACCGGCGCACGCATCATGCTCGGTTCCCTATACGCAGAGGGCATCGGCACCAAGCGCGATTTGGCGACGGCCTACATGTGGCTTACCGCTGCGTCGCTCGGTGGTGATCAGCGAGGTCGCGAGCGGCTCTCCGCCCTCGAAGCGCGTCTCAATTCCGCGCAAGTCTCCGAAGCGCGCGAACGGGCGCAGCAATTGCAGTTTGGCAGTGGCCGCCAACTTACCGCTCGAGCGCTGGCACAGTAAGGCCAACGAATTGCCAACTCTGCGAAGAGTCGTCGACGAGAACGACCGGCGACTCCTCCCGCTCTGATATTTGGTCGCATCGCGCACAGTTCGTCACACCACGCGCAACTTGTTTGTGCGCCGGTGGCACTACTCCACTAGACTCGTCTTAGTACATCCCTTCTGAAGAGTGTCGTGGAGGTAGCGTTGGCATCCAACGATTCGTTCGACCTCATTGTGATTGGTTGCGGGCCGGCCGGTGAAAAAGCCGGAGCGCAAGCCGCGTATTTCGGAAAACGTGTGGCCGTCATCGAGCGCGCCGCGAGTCCCGGCGGCAGTTGCATCAATACGGGCACCGTCCCGAGCAAGACTCTGCGCGAATCTGCGCTTTATTTTTCCGGCCTCGGCCAGCGTGGCCTCTACGGCATCGATTATTCGCTCAAGGAAAATCTCACCGTTCACGACTTCATGCACCACGAGCGTGAAGTCGTCGAAATGGAACGCCGCCGCATCCTGAAGAATCTCGAACTCCACAAAATCGAATACATCCAGGGGCAGGCATCGTTCGAGGACGCCCATACGGTCGCTATCGGCTCGCGAAAACTCACCGGCCAAATCATTCTTATTTCCACCGGCTCAAAACCGAATCGCCCCGCCGAGATTTCCTTCGACGACGTCCATACCTTCGATTCCGACACGTTTCTGCAGATGGATCGCATTCCGAAGTCGCTAGCGGTCATCGGTGGTGGCGTTATCGGTTGCGAGTACGCCTCGATCTTCATGGCGCTCGGCGTCAAGGTGACCTTGGTAGACGGCCGTGATCGTCTACTTCCATTTCTCGATTCTGAAATCTCCGATCGGCTCCGGGACCGTCTTGCCGAACTCGGCATGAATTTCTGGTTCAATGAACGCCCTGTCAAAGTGGAGAACTCCGCGGCCGGAGCAAAGTTGACGATGAAGTCCGGCAAGGTTCTGGAAACGGACGCTGCACTTTTTGCCGCAGGCCGCCGCGCCGCCGTCGATGGCCTCGCTCTCGAAAAGGCCGCACTCGCTGTCAACGACCGCGGCTATATCGGCGTCGATGAAAATTATCGTACCGCCGTCCCAAACATCTACGCTGCGGGCGACGTCATCGGCTTTCCCGCTTTGGCTTCCACTTCGATGGAACAGGGCCGCGTCGCCGTCTGCCATGCCTTCGGTTTTCAATATAAGCAGCGCGTCGCTTCGATGCTGCCGATGGGGATTTACACGATTCCGGAAATTTCGGCGGCGGGTGAAACCGAAGATTCCTGCAAGGAAAAGAAAATCGACCACTGCGTCGGTCGCGCCCACTATTCAAACAACGCCCGCGGCCACATTACCGGCGACACATCCGGCCTGCTAAAGCTCATTTTTTCTCCCGCCGACAAAAAGCTTCTCGGCCTAAGCATCATCGGTGAAAGCGCGACCGAACTCGTCCACATCGGCATGATGGTTCTCGACAACGGCCTCACCATCAACGAATTCATAGACCAGGTTTTCAACTATCCGACGCTCAGCGAAATGTACAAATACGCCGCGTACGACGGCCTCGGTAACCTTTCCGGCCACAAACTTCGCGAAGGCTGAAAATATTTCTTCTCGTTGGTCGTGTTCGCCGTTTTTTGCGCTAAGCTGGAAAAGTCACGCCATGCGAACCGTTGCTGCTCTACTTTCGTTGCTCTTGTTTTTGCCTGGAGCCTGTTCGCCCAGTTCCGCGCCGGAAAAAGTCTCTCTCGGTTTTGACCGCAACGATTATCCCGGTGACGACGCGATGAAATTCTTTCGCAAAGAGTTTTCATTCACCAGCTACTGGCTAGGCAAACCTCCCGGCGAAAAATCCAATTCCTGGTCCGGTAAACGGGAACTTCTCCGCGCGCAAGGCTGGGGATTTCTCCCGCTCTTCAACGGCCCTACTTCCGGCGAACTCCGCGACGAACCGTACACGCTCAAGCGAGTCGCCGCCGACACACAGACCGCCATCGCTGCCGCGCGCAAGGAAGGATTCCCACCGGACACTGCAATTTTTCTTGATATCGAAGAAGGCGGCCGCCTGCCCAGCACCTATTTCACCTATCTAAAGCACTGGGCCTCGGCGCTTTCCGAGGCCGGCTTTCGCGCAGGCGTTTACTGCTCCGGAATTCCCATCGATGAAGGCGAAGGTCTTAGGTTGATCACAGCCGATCTCATCCGCGAGAAAATCAAACCGATCGAATTAGTCTATTGGGTCTTCAATGACTCTTGTCCGCCGTCTCCCGGCTGCGTCACTCCGCAAGACCTTCCTTCGCCCGCAAAGAGCGGCGTCGCCTACGCGCGGGTCTGGCAATTCGTCCGCTCGCCTCGCGACAAAGAAACCGCCCGTCATTGCCGTGGCTACGCGAAGAATGGCAATTGTTACGCGGCCTTCGACGCGGCGCACAAATTTCATCTGGATCTCAACGTGGCGAGTTCCGCCGACCCTTCTGCGCCGCGCTGAATTCTAGTTCGTCGGATTTCTCGGAAACTTGAAGTACGGCAACCGCACACCTTCAATCAAAATCTGATCCGCGCGCATTGCATCTGCCGCTTCGAATCCCTTTGTCCCGGCACTGGTCACAAAATCGTCTTGGTCCACGCCGTCACCGCTGACTCCCAATCCGCCGACAAGCACACCATTCTTATAAAGCCCGGCGCTTCCAGGAAAAAACACGATCCCGCTGTTATTCCCGCTCGGCAGCCCGCTGCCCAGCCCTTGCGAACACGGAAACGCCGTATCATTCAAATACAAATTGAAAAACGGCCCCGGTGAAATCGTCGAATCGTCAATCCCTGGCGGAAACAGCGGCTGCGAGCCAAAACTGACCGTGCGATTCGTCACGGCCGTTCCCATCGGTACGCCATTCAGGTCGGCCGCCGACCGCGCGCTGCTGTTGAAGTACACCATGTTCCGCGCTTTGCTCGCCGCCACATCAATGCTGAACACCGTCGCGTCATCCATTCGCCTCAAACCAATAATTTTTCCGTCCAAATCTGCGACCGCAATTACCATCCGCGCCCGCGAACCTTCTGGCAAGCGAATCGCCGCGCGCGTCAAATTAGCCTCTGCTTCCGCGTTGTCGAGAATTGTTTTCACATCCGCCGCGGAAAGCGCGGCTCCAGCTGTTGGCGACACCAAATCGCCGAACTCCGGCGTGCCCGTTCCACTTGTCGCCGCGATCACCCACGTTCCGCCCGTGGCCGTGCCCGTTCCAATTCCATTCGGCGGCGTCGTGTTCGTCACCGCAGGCAGCACCACACCACCCAAAAAGACCGCTCCCGGCGGCGGCAGCGCGCCAAAAAACCCGCCAAACCCATTCGAAGTCGCGCCCACAAACGCTGCGTACTCGTCCACATCCATCGTTCCGCCGGTCACGCCGATTCCGCCAACGAGCACATTGCCGCGATAGATCGGAATCCCGCCCGGATTCACCACATTCGGATCCGAATCGTTCGTATCTTTTTTACCGGTGATAATTCCAAGAGCCTTCGTTCCACTCACCGGCTGCGATGGCAAAAATCCGTGCGTCTGCAATTCAGTCGAAAGCGTGCACCCGCGATTCGTGTTTTCAATTCCATACAAATCCGCCGGCGGCTGATTCTGGACTCCCGGCGGCAAATGAATCCCGCTAATGAATCGCACCGTCCGCGAAGTCAGCGGCGCCTGATTGTTGCTGAAAAACGCGCCCGTCCGTGCCAGCCCGACCGCCACGTCGTCCGCATTTTCCATCACAGAAAAATTTCCCAGAGATAGCGCGCCAATCGGAGCGCCTGACTTGTGAAACACGCCGAGCACTTTTCCCTGACGGTCCACGACCGCAATGACCAGCGCATCCGTCGAAACCGAAGCGGCCGCTGCAGTCGCAATGCTGGTTACTTCCGTCGCCGTCAGCGCCTGAAACGCCGGAGGTGGCGGGGGAGGTGGGGGCGCCGTCGAACTTCCGCCTCCGCAACCCGCCAGCAAATACGCCAACACACCCGCAACTCCAAGCGCCAGCAGGATCCCGGCGCCCAGCACTTTCTTTCGCCGAGAGAGCATCGCCGTAGACGCAACAGGCTTCCGCAGTCTGTGAACAGTGGCCATATCGAACGGTACAAGTGTTGGTAACACACTAGCGCCGCTCGACTCAACGCTTTTGCTTTCCCGCTGTCTCAACCCGCAACGATTCTCTCCGCGGCCGTCTCGTTGTGAAGCGTTATGAAAAGTTGCCACTCCTGTGCAAAAGTCATTGCCCATACGCCGCCGATATTGTTAGCTATTGGACGACTCCTTGCTCCATTCCGGATATTTCCGGTTTCGATTCATGCGCATTCCGATCTCGCGGCATCCTCGACCCGCCCTTCGCGCAGCCCTCGCTGCCTGCGTCGTGTGTCTGTGCGCTTCGGCCTCGAGTTATACCCGCAATCCTCATCAATCGACAACGCAACAACCAACCGCGCAGCAATCGCGCCAAACCACAGGACAAATTCTCCGCGTCCCTCGTCAACAAGCGCGAAATTCCGCCGCACTCGACGGGATCATTCGTGACTCCGGTTTTTCGAACATCACTGTTCCGGTGCCGGGCGCAATTGTCTCGTTACGCAGCTTGCAAACCAGCCAAACCATTTCGAGCGCCGCGAATGGCGAAGGCGTTTTCCGCATTTTTCCCATCACGCCCGGCCACTACGAGGTCCGCGTCACCGCGCCGGACTACGGACCTTTTGTCATTCCCGATGTCTCCTTCGAACCGAACGATGTCGTCACGTTGGAAATTTCGCTGGTCACGATGGCCACGATAGAAGCCCGCTCCCGCCTCCCGCGCCAGCCCGAACTCGGCCCAGCCTTTTCCGCAACCGGCGAGGAATCCTTCGGTAACTACCGTGAATTTCGTCATCGCCTCGACGCCGATCCCGCGTACGTCCTCAATCCCGCTGCGGAAGTTCTTCCGTCTGTCGCAGACGTTTACAACAAAGTTCCCGACCGCTGGCAGTTGCAGCAGCCTGAATATCGCCGCTACGACGCAAAAGGCGAATATCTCTACACCAAACCGCGCTGGTATGACCCTTTCAACCGCAATAAATTAAAAGGTGATGAACCGATCTGGCCATCGAAACTCGGCCAGCAAACGTTTCTCAACCTCACCGCAACATCGGAAACATTCTTCGACGGACGCCGTGTTCCATCGCCGAGCAACGTGAGCACTTCGCAGCCAGGCAGCTCTGAATTTTTCGGCCGCGGCGAACAAGCCTTTCTCGATCAAACTTTTCGCGTCAGCTTCGATCTATTCCACGGCGACGCTTCCTTCAAGCCGGTGGACTGGCGCATTCGCATCACGCCCGAAGTCAGCCTCAACAATCTAAAAGTTCGCGAACTCGGCATCGTCGGCCCGAGTCCGTTGAACGGTACGAACCGTCTCGACTCGCACGTCGGTCTGCAGGAAGCGTTCATCGAATATAAAATCCGCGACCTCAGCTCCAATTATGATTTTGTTTCGATCCGCGCCGGCATTCAGGAATTCAACGCCGACTTCCGGGGCTTCCTCTTTCAGGACGAACAGCCCGGCATCCGCATTTTCGGCAATCTTCACAACGACAAAATCGAATACAATGCCGCCTACTTCGACTTCCTTGAAAAAAATACCAACAGCGGCCTCAACACCTTCGAACGCCGTAGCCAGCAAGTCGCCATAGCGAACACCTATCTGCAGGATTTCTTTTTCCCGGGCTACACCGCCGAATTTCTCGTCGCCTATAACAAGGACGACGGTGGCCTCCACTACGACGACAATGGCTTCCTTGTTCGCCCATCGCCCGTTGGCAACGTCATCAACCAAAATCCCGGCATCGGCGCGATTGTTCACGGCATTCGCGTTGGCTATTTCGGCTGGCTTGGCAGCGGCCACATCAGGCGCATAAATCTGACGCACGCTTTCTTTCAGGCCGTCGGTGAAGACAGTTTCAATCCAATTGCGGGCAAGCGCGTCACTGTCAACGCACAAATGGCCGCCGCGGAATTTTCTTATGATCACAATTGGGTCCGTTATCGCATCTCCGGCTTCTACGCTTCCGGCGATGCCAACGTTCGTGACGGCCGCGCCCGCGGTTTCGATTCGATACTCGATCTACCGTCCTTCGCTGGCGGCCTGTTCAGCTTCTGGAATCGCGAACAAATCCGCCTCACCGGCTCGGGCATCTCGCTCACGCCTCCAGGCAGCCTCCTCCCCTCGCTTCGGTCGAATAAAGAAGAAGGCCAGGCCAATTTCGTCAACCCCGGAATTTTCCTTGCAAATGCCGGTGCCGATTTTGACGTCACTCCCAGACTCCGAGCCTTCGCCAACTTTAATTACCTTCGCTTCGACCGTACCGAGCCGCTGGAGTTCATCCTGCTGCAGGGGCGAATTCGCCACAGCATCGGCGAGGACTACGGTATCGGCGTCACGTATCGTCCGGCGCTCTCTGAAAACATAGTCCTCACCGGCGGTGCCTCCGCCCTGACCCCTGGCGACGGCTTCCGCGACATCTACGGCGGCCACACCCTTTTCTCTCTCTTCACCTCTGTGAGGTTCACGTTCTGATGCATGGCCGCGCGCGCATTTCGCTTCTCGCCTCATTTGTGCTCAGTGCTGTTCTCATCTTCGCTGTAGCCCGCAATTTCTCGGCTGCTGGTCAGCAACCCGGCGATCAAATCTCGCCGCTCCGAGGGCAAACTGAAACCGAAGCCACCGGCAAATCCACGGGTTGCATTTCCTGCCACGGCCCAACAGACGAACCCACGATGCATCCCACGAAAACCGTGCACCTTGCCTGCACCGACTGCCACGGCGGCAACTCCTCGATTTCCGTTGCGATTGGAGCCGATCCCGCTTCCGCCGACTACAAATCCGCAAAAGTAAAAGCTCACGTCCAGCCGCGCGATGCAATTTTCAAGAATCGCTCCGCGGGTCCCGAAAATGTTTACGCAAAATGGCTGAAGGAGCCCGCCGAATACATCAAGTTCGTCAATCCAGGCGACCTTCGCGTCGCGCCCGAGACTTGTGGCGCCGCCGGATGCCATGCAACCGAAACGCGCGCCGTTTCAAACAGCATGATGACGCATACCGGAATGTTGTGGGGTGCCGCGCTCTACAACAACGGCGGCTACCCCACAAAGAACACGCGTTTTGGCGAAAGCTACGATCGCGACGGTAAACCGCAGACTCTCAAAACCATTCCCGCGCCAACGCCAGAGGAAACTCGCGTCAAAGGAGTTCTTTCGCAGCTCGAACCGCTCCTTCGCTGGGAAATTTCGCAGCCCGGAAACGTCCTCCGCGTTTTCGAACGTGGCGGCGAGAAAAAAGGCGAAATCGGTAATCCGAAAAAAGACGAGCCTCCCGGCAGGCCCGACGACAAATTAAGCGAGCGTGGCCTTGGAACCGAACTGCGTACCGATCCCGTTTTTCTGGGCCTCCAAAAAACGCGCCTTGTCGATCCCGTTATGTCGTTGCCCGGAACAAACGATCATCCCGGTGACTATCGCGCTAGCGGCTGTACCGCGTGCCATGTCATCTACGCGAACGATCGTGACCCGCTTCACTCCGCGCAATACGCGCCATTCGGAAATCTTGGGTACTCGGCCACAATCGATCCAACAATTCCCAAGAATGAGTCTGGTCATCCCATCAAACATGTCTTTACACGTTCCATTCCTTCCAGCCAATGCATGGTCTGTCACATTCACCCGGGCACAAACATGCTCACCACTTATTTCGGCCTTACCTGGTGGGACAACGAACTCGACGCCGAATCGATGTATCCGAAGCAACAGCACAATCCCAAGGAAGAAGAGCGCTACCAGGTCGCGTTGCGCAATCCGGAAGCCGCCGCGGCGCGCGGCCTCTGGCGCGATAAAAAGTTTCTGAATGAAGTTGGCTCTGCCGAATTCAACAAACAGCTCAAGACGACACAGTTCGCCGACTTTCACGGCCATGGTTGGGTTTTCCGCGGCGTTTACAAACACGATCGAAAAGGGAACTGGCTCGGCGCCGACGATAAAATCATTCCCTTCGACGATCCCGATCGCTTCGGCAAAGCCGTTCACCTTGCTGACATTCATCTCGAAAAGGGAATGCAGTGCGCCGATTGCCATTTCAATCAGGACAATCACGGCAACACGAAAATTTACGGTGAGCCGCGCGCCGCCGTCGAAATCGATTGCGTCGACTGCCATGGAACTGTCGCCAAGAAGGCCACGCTCACTACGTCCGGTCCCGCCGCCCCTGATCCTGTTCTTCCCGCTTGGCCGCGCGGCCATTCTCTCGATGCGCTTCGCACCCCGTGGAGCCTCCGACGCTTCGAATCCCGCGAAGGAAAAATCTTCCAGCGCTCCATGACCGATCCCGGCAAAGAATGGGAAATCGTGCAGACCGTGGACAGCATCACTCCCGGCAATGTCCACTTCAACCCGAAATCTCTGCGCGCAAAACTCATGGGCAAAGACGGCATCGCGCTTACCTCCGCTCCCGCTGATGAGAAATCCCTGGCGCACGCGAACAGCAGCATGACCTGCTACGCCTGCCACACCTCTTGGACGCCAACCTGCTTCGGCTGCCATCTGCAAATGACCGCCAACGTTCGCCGGCCCATGCTGCACAACGAAGGCCTCACGACACGCAACTACACCAGCTACAACTTCCAGGTGCTGCGCGACGACATTTACATGCTCGGCGTCGACGGAACCGTCACCGGCCATCGCATCGCCCCCGCCCGCTCCAGTTGCGCCATTCTCGTCAGCTCTCAAAACGCCAATCGCGAGTGGCTCTACTACCAGCAGCAAACGATCTCCGCGCCCGGTTTTTCCGGTCAGGCCTACTCGACTTTTGTTCCGCACACCGTTCGTGCGAAAGAGACGAAAGAATGCAGCGATTGCCATCTCTCCGAGAAAAGCGACAACAACGCCTGGATGGCCCAACTTCTTTTGCAGGGCACCAACTTCATGAACTTCATGGGCCGCTACGTTTATGTCGCCACGGGCAAGAAGGGTTTCGAGGCAATCGCCGTTGCCGAACACGACGAGCCCGAGGCAATCTACGGCAGCGACTTGCACCGCATAGCCTATCCAGACGACTACAAAAAGTTCGTCAAGTATGGGCGCGGACTCCACACTTCCTACGAACACGACGGCGACGTCCTCGACATTCAGGCGCGCGGCGAATATGTATACGCCGCCATGGGCAAAGGCGGCGTCCGTGTCTCCGATATCGCAAATATTGACAACAAAGGTTTTTCCGAACGCATCACCAGCGCCCCCGTCTCTCCGCTCGGCCAGAAATTCTACGTCCCCACGAAAAACGCCCAAGCCATCGCCTCACCGACGACTCTTGGCGTCGATCCGCTTCGCAAGCAGCTCCCCGAAAACGAAGAACAGCCCATCCATTTGATGTACGGCTTCCTCTACGTCGCCGACAGCGAAGAAGGCCTCGTCGTCGTCGGCGATCCCAATCTCAAATCCAAAATGCCTGGCGTCGGCACGCTCCTCGACGGCAATCCCAGCAACAATTTCCTCAAGCGAGCTGTCGCCTTCAATCCCAACGGCCTCCTCACTGGTGCCCGCCGCATCACAATCGCCGGAACTTTCGCTTACATCCTCACCGACAAGAATCTCGTCGTCGTAGATCTGGACAATCCTCTCGCACCCAAAGTCACTGCCACTCTCGGTGCTCCCGATCTCGAAAATCCGCGCGGCATCGCTGTCCAGTTTCGCTACGCGTTCATCGTCGACAGCTATGGCCTAAAAACCCTCGACGTCACGGACCTCGCTCATCCAAAGCCCATCCCAACTGGCCGCGCTGCGCTCGATGACGCCCGCAATGTCTACGTCGCGCGCACCTACGCCTACGTCGCTGGCGGAAAAAATGGCCTCGCGATCTTTGACGTCGAAAACCCAGAAGCGCCTCGCCTCGACCAGGTCTTTAATGCGAACAACGCCATGCACGAAGTAAACGACGTCAAAATCGGAATGGTCGCCGGCAGCGCCTTCGCCTTCGTCGCCGACGGCTACAACGGTGTCGAAGTCTTGCAAATTATTTCGCCCTGGGACGACCCCGCTCACTTCTCCGGTTTCTCGCCGCGCCCCACTCCAAAATTAATCGCCACCGCCCGCACACGCGGCACCGCGCTCGCCATTTCGAAGGGCATCGATCGCGATCGCGCCGTCGACGAATCCGGGAATCAACTCGCCGTTTTCGGCCGCCGCGGTGCCCGACCGCTCAACGCCGCCGAAATGCGCGCACTGTACCTTCATCCTGGCTCGAACGAACCGTACAAAGTTTCCGATGACGCTCCCAATTCAGCCTCGGACAAGGCCGCCGGGAGTGGCCCTCGCGCCTGGCTCAATCACCTTTTAGGTTGGAATCTTTTTGGTAAATAGTTAGCCACCGGGCAAACGAAAAGCATCTTCGCTATATGTTCGCCTATACCTTGGCCTAGTCTCCCGTTTTCACTTCACAGCTTTAACGATATAGTCCCCAACTTATTCAAATTTAACCCTTTGCGCGTCTACAGCATCTAACCTAGGGAAAACGTCCGATGACGTTCCCTGCATAGAAATGATTAAAATAATTTGTTGGGAGTCCCCTGGGCAACATGCGTAAGGTGTAAGTGCAGGGGTATTTTGGTCCAGGTGAAAGGTGGACCCGGCCCGCCACAGGCGGGCAGCAGTTTTGGAAGGGAGCAAAAATTATGACGAAGCAATACCTATTAGCCAGCGATTTTGACCAGACGCTCAGCTTCAATGACTCGGGCGTGGTCCTTGCCGAACTGATCGGCATCAAGAATTTTCATGACCGGGTGAAGGGCTTATCGCAAATCAACTTGGTGCAACAAGGAGCCGAGCTTTCCTATCTCATCCTGCACGACCCGGAATTCCGCCGTGTACGTCAGGAACATTTAATCGAAACCGGAAAGCGGATCCGCCTCAAACACAACGTTCGGATGTTCGCAAAGGCGCTCGAAACGCTCTCAGACGACCTCAAGATTTCGTTTCATGTGATCTCCGCCGCGCCGCAGGAAATTATTCAGTCAGCGCTGGAAGGAATCGTTCCGCCGGAAAACATCTCCGGTACCCGCTTCTACTACGAGCAGTCGAATGGCGAAGTGAAAGCCATCGTCCGCGCTTCCGCCGGCTGGGGCAAGATCACAGCGCTCGAGGAGATTCGCGCGCAACTCGGCATTAGCCACGACCACATCATTTATATGGGCGACGGCAGCTCCGACCTGCCCGTGATGATGCACGTTAATTCCTACGACGGCCTTACTATCGCTGTGAGCGAAGCCGAATTCATTACGCGCGTCGCCAAGCGCACCGTGCTCAGCGACAACACAATGAGCGTACTTGTTCCCGTGATGGAAGACGTCCTTCGCTGGGATTCCGCGCGTATCCGGCGCTTCTTTGCTTCACACGGCTTGATGCTGCGCGAGTGGGGCAAGACGCGCACCGACCAACTGCTCATTCAGGAATCGGCGGATCCCATTCCATTGGAAAATTCCGTGGCTTCCACGCCCACTATTGCCCAAGGCGCGTAATTCCTCGGCTCCAGATTCCATTCGTATTCAACAACGGCGCCTCGACTCAGTCGGGGCGTTTTTGTTCCTACATTACGGTTTCGCGCGGCTCCTCAATTGTTTCGCCAGCTTCTCGATGTCTTCGGTGGCTTTATACATGCCCACCGAAAAAACATCGGCCGTATGTGTTCCGTCCAGATTTGCTCGGAACTCCTGTACTTTAATCAACAGCTGGTCGGTCGTATCGCGAAGCTCTTTTTCGTGCGCCACAAGCACCGCCGGATCATTTTTGTGACCGCTCGGGCGCGGATTGGTAGGCAGCCTCTGCGCAGGTTGAGGATGCTCGGGCATGGGCTCGGCCCGTGGACGGATTGGAGTAGGCGGTTGCTGTTGTAGTGCCGCGATCATGCCGGTCGCAGCTAGCGAAGAGAGAAACGAACGGCGCGAATTCGGCATAGGCCCTCCGGGAAGAAAAATCTGGAACGCGCCAAGAATGGTAGCACTTTGCCTCGCCCGGATTTATCCGTCCCCACCGTGCTGGGCTTTTCTCTGTTGCGCCGCCGCAGGAACGATTCCCGATTCCACCGTGAATTGTGCGCGTCCGAGGCGCGACCACGCGACAATCTCTTCCCGCAGAGTATTGAGGGAGTTGGTCATTCGATCCGCTTCGACATTCACGAGCGCATAACGCTCTTTTTCCGGATCGCCTGTTGCCACGAGGC
>Ga0247693_1000052_pt1 | contig 39024 bp, 22 predicted proteins | sample CNK34_metaG_FD_182712 | JGI IMG/M metagenome (GOLD analysis project Ga0247693, IMG submission 182712) | Soil microbial communities from Purdue University Martell Research Forest, Indiana, United States - CNK34 | ecosystem: Environmental > Terrestrial > Soil > Temperate forest > Bulk soil... | reverse complement strand
CAGCTCCGAAGGTACGAACGACTCGACGATTGTCGAAGTGCCAAAAGGCAGCTACGCGGTGGTCATTCATGACCGTGGCACTTTGTCCCCGCAAGCTGGAACGGCAGAAGCACACAACAATGGGATTCAGCCCACAAGGGCGCCGCGAGCCTGGGTCGCCGCCGTCATTGGACTGAGCCTGGCCCTCGTGTTGACGATTGCGCTGCTTGCGCGCGAGTATTCGAGCGAGCATCGAAACGGTTCAGGCCAGGTTGCGGCCGCTCCACCAGAATCCCCGGCGCAATTCCGAATTTTTTGGAAAGGCTTTATAACCGGTCCCGAAGAACCGTGGGCAATCTTCAGTAATGCCCAATTCGTCGGAGTGCCAACTTTTGGCATGCGTTATTTCGATGCCAAGAGAGACGGAAAGGCGTTCATCCTCGACCACTACACCGGTGTGGGCGAAGTTCTGGCCATACACAACCTCGATCTTGTCTTTGCATCCTTGCACCAGTCTTTGCGCGTAAAACGTGGCAGCCTCTTCTCACTGGACGACGCAAAAAACAACGATTTGATCTTCATCGGTTCGCCCGGCGAAAATCTCACCCTTCAGGAAATTCCCAGCACGAAAGAGTTCTTCTTCCGCCGCATCCAGGAGGGTCCGCGCGCCGGAAACATGGAAATTGTCAATGTGACGCCTCGCCAGGGTGAGTCCGCAACCTATCTTGCCAGTCCCGCGAATATCCCGTTGACCGAAGACTATGCAGTGGTGGCGCTCGTCAAAGGAATTGATCCGCGCCACTCCGAACTGATTTTGGCGGGCACCACCACAATTGGCACTCAGGCCGCGGTCGAATACGTTACGAAGGAAAATTATCTGGCGACTTTACTTCAGCGGCTGGAAGTCAACGACTCAAGTCAACTATCTCCATTTGAGGCGGTCATTCGCGTCAAAGTGGCCAAGGGCGTTCCCGTCGAATCTGAACTCGTTGCCCTGCGAAAACTGCCGAAATAGGCGCGTTCAGTTTTCCGGAGCAACCAGCTTCGGATCCAGCGTCCCGGCTTCCGCAAACTCTCTTGTTGCTTCTTCTTTTTTTCCTTGCTGCCGCAGCGCTAATCCAAGCTCATAGTGTGCGGGCGCAAAATCGTGCGCCGCATTGATCGCGGATCGAAATTGCGAAATCGCGCCCTCCAGATCCCCGGCATTTCGCAGCCGCTTTCCGGAATTGGTCGCAAACAGCGCTGCCTGCAAGTCCGTCTTCCGCTTGGCGAGTTCCACGCCCGCTCGCGCTTCCGCCGCCGCGCCCTCCGCATCACCCATTTGCCGCAACACAGCCGCGAGCGTGGTGTGCGCGCCGGCAAAATCCGGCTCCAGCCGCAGCGCCTCGCGAAGCGCCGTGACAGACTCCTGCAATTTCCCTTGCTGCTTAAAAACTGTTCCCAGCGTATAAAACGCTTCGGCATAATCCGGCTTGGCTCGAATCGCCGCATGAAGTTCGGTCGCCGCAGCTTCAAAATCACCCTGCTGCCACAACGTGACTCCCAGCGTATACGGCGCGTCGGGCTGCGCAGGATCGAGCGCCTCCGCTTTGCGAAATTCGACAATCGCTTCCGGCAGCTTGTCCCGAAGCTTTAGCGCAAGTCCCAAATCGTAGTGCAGCGTTGGATTATTCGGAGCTTTCTCCAATGCCAGTTCGAATTCCCGGGCGGCAGCCACAAAATCCGCCTTTTGAAGATACGCAGCGCCGAGATTCGTTGCGTAGCCCGTATCGTCTGGTTTTATCTTCAGCGCCGCTCGAAATTCCGCGATCGAGCCCGGCGCGTCTCCAGTCTCCATCAATGCAAGGCCGAGATCATTGCGCGCATCCCCATCTTCCGGGCGCCGCATCGCCCTGGCGCGAAAAAGTTGCAGTGCTTCGTCCGTGCGTCCCGCGCGCTGCAGCAAAAGTCCTAATTGTTTTTGCGCCGCTTCGTTCGCGGGTTGCAACTTCACGCACGCCTCGAAAGCAACAATCGCATTGGGGACATCGCCCAAATCGCGCGCGGTCAATCCCAGATAATATTGCGCCAGCGCATTCTTCGGCCGCGCGCGAACCGATTGTTCGAGAAGATTTCGCGCATCAGAAAAGGATTTTTGCTCGTAGTACAAAACTCCGAGATGGAACGGCGCGTCCGTAGCATCCGGCGATAACTTGATCGCTGCCTGAAATTGCTCGACTGCTTCTTGGTGCTTGCCTTGATTGACAAGGAGGACGCCAAGATCGTCGTGAAGCTCCGCCGAGTCGGGATCAAGTTCGACGCCTTTGGAAATCGCAGTGACCGCTCCGGCTAGGTCGTGCGCAGCGTTCAGTGAACGCCCCAACGATCGGTACGCATCGGAGTTCGACGGTGCAAGCTTCACGGCCCCGCGCGCCTCTTGAATTGCTTCTGCCGTGTTTCCTTTTTGCAAAAGCGCGTTCGCCAAATTCGTATGAGCTTGCGCGAACGCTGGTTTCAGTCGCGTCGCGCTGCGCAACTCCGCAATCGCAGGATCCACGTCGCCGGAAAGCAGCAAAACATAGCCGAGTGAATTGTGCGCTTCCGCACTTTCCGGCAGTATTTGCGCCGCTTCCCGGAACTTCTTGCGCGCGGTAGCAAGGTCCTGCTGTTTTAGAGCTGTGATTCCGGCCGCGTAACTCTCGTCTGCTTTCGCCGTCGCGCCGGTTGGCTCTTGGCCAAATACGGCAAGAACCGACACGAACAATGCGAGTGCCAGAAGACAAAGTCCGGCGCGCGGACATTTTTGTAAGCAGCAAGAAATCACGTGAACTGGCTCAACATTTCCATCCTAACATCAGTTTGCCGCGTCACACTTGGCGGCACGCGCATTACGCCTTGACCGCGTTCCGCGCGGGTTCTACGATTTCGAGACACTCATGGGCCGATCTATCGTTTCTACCTTTCGCGTACGCGAAACGCTGTGCAGATTTTCGTTACTTGGAATTCTCGCAATGCAGAACCCGGTTGCGTTCGCGCAGGATTCTGCGACGAAGAAAAATACTTTTGCCTATTTCTTGGATGAAGCGGAAAAGCGGGGAGTGGCGGGGCGAAATGTTTTTGGCGGCGTAGATTCAAAAAAATACATCATTGAAACGACGGGGACAGGCGTGGCGATTTTCGACTACGACAACGACGGATGGCCGGACATTTTCGTCGTGAACGGAACGACGCTGGAACCGCTCGCGGGGAAAAAACCTCCGACGAATCACCTGTATCACAACAATCACGACGGAACGTTCACTGATGTTACGGAAAAAGCGGGCCTTGCGAAAAATTCGGGATGGGGACAGGGCGTTTGCGTCGGCGATTACGACAACGACGGGTTTGACGATTTGTACGTGACGTACTACGGAAAGAATATTCTGTACCACAACAACGGCGACGGAACTTTTTCCGACAGCAGCGAAAAAGCGCATGTGAGCGGCAGTGGAAAAGCGTGGGGCACCGGGTGCGCGTTTGTCGATTACGATCGCGACGGGAAATTGGATCTGTTCGTTGCGACGTACGTCGACTTTGACGTGAGCACGGCGCCGGGGCCGGGCGAACGCGCTTCGTGCATCTGGAAAGGCGTTCCGGTGATGTGCGGGCCGCGCGGATTGCCATGGAGCAAAAACATTTTGTATCGCAACAAGGGCGACGGCACGTTTGAGGATGTGACGACGAGGGCGAAAATCGATCAGACGAACGGGCATTATGCGTTCAGCGTCTCGACCTTTGATTTTGACGACGACGGGTGGCCGGACATTTATGTTGCATGCGACAGTACGCCGAGTATTTTGTATCGCAACAATCATGATGGAACGTTCACCGATGTGGCGGTGGTGGCGGGCGCGGCGTTCAATGAAGACGGAAAAGAACAAGCGGGAATGGGCTCCACGATTGGCGATTACAACGGCGACGGGCGGCTGGATATTTTCAAAACGAATTTCTCGGACGATACGGCGACGCTTTATCGAAACAATGGCGACGGAACTTTCGACGATGTGACGTTCGCGGCGGGGCTTGGGCTGTACACGAAATATTTGGGATGGGGAACGATGTTTGTGGACGTGGACAATGACGGTTGGCCGGACTTGTTGCTGGTGAACGGGCACGTGTATCCGGAAGTGACGAAACAACATTTGGGGAGCGATTACGAAGAGCCGCGGCTGCTTTACCACAATTTGGGGAACGGAAAATTTGAAGACGCTTCCGAAAGTTCGGGGCCGGGGATTACGACGGCGCGCAGTTCGCGCGGGCTGGCGCTGGGCGATTTGTTTAACGACGGGAAAATGTCCGCGGTCGTGAGCAATATGAATGAGCCGCTGAGTTTGCTGGTGAATCAGGTGAAGAGCGGGAATCATTGGATTGGGATCAAGACGATTGGAACGAAATCCAACCGGGATGGGATTGGGGCAAAGATTCGCGTGCAGGCCGATGCGCCCCTCGCAGAAGGCACCCAGGGTAAACGCGTTCGCGTGGAGGAAGTCCGGAGCGGGTCGAGCTTCGACTCGAACAACGATATGCGGGTGCACTTTGGGCTGGGCGGCGCGGCGAAGGTGGACTGGGTGGAAGTGCGCTGGCCGAGCGGGCTGACGGAACGGTTTGAGGGATTGGCGGTGGATGGGATTCGGACGGTGAAAGAAGGAAGCGGGAAGCCGGCGGAAGCGACGAAGTAGGGGCGGCACCTGAGATGGAGTGTCCCTGATTTGACTTGCCCCCTGCTACCACGGCATTTTTGACAAAGAGTGCGGAAGCTGCAGAGAAAGACGTGAAATGGAAACGTTTTTGAGTTTCGATTGATCGAATTCGCGGCTGCGTTTCTTGGACTTTAGGAGAATTTTCTTCCGAAGTTCTTCTACCCTTTGTACGCCAGTGTTGCGCAGGCAAATTCGTTCCTGGTCGTCAACATCCACAAACATCTTGATTCGCGTCATGTTCGCCCGTCGATTTCTTCGGACAGTGGAAACTTGCGCCGCATTAAGCCTTCAACAGCGTCCTTCGCCGCCGCAAGGTCTAAACCCTTTTGCGAAAAGCGAACCATTTCCGAGAGAACTCATGAAGAAAGACTTGAAGGCCGCTCTCCTCAAAAACTCTCAGGATTTCCAGACCGCCCAATGCATCAATCTCGCTCTCGGCAATCTCTTCGATCTCGTCGCGCAAATCCACATCTCCACCCGCCGCGCCGCCGTCCTCGCCTACATCAACAGCCTCCTCCTCCGAACCCTACCCGCCATCGCCTACGATCGCACCAACAACATCAAAGAACCGTCCAAACCGCGTCCAAACCAAAACCCAGCGGGAGCGCCAACCGACTCGCCCCTCGACGCTCTCATCGCCGACATCGACCTCACGAAAAAACCGTCATGAAACGCGAAGCAAAAGAAAAAGCAGGAGAGGGAAAAAGAACGGGTCTGAGGATGCGTCACTACAAACTCGCCGGCACAAGGGAGCGAAGCGGAAGATTCGGCAAGACGACAGACAACCGGGAGCGGAGGGTGGCGGATTGGGCGGGAGTGAAGAAGAGGGTGTGGCGGGAGGCGGATTGGAGGGCTGGCGAGTCCCAGCGGGCTTGCATGAGGCCCACCGGGGAGTGGGAGTTGGAGCCGAGGAGGAGGTGGCCGACTTCGTGGGCGATGACGAAGCCGAGCATGTCGCCGTCGGAGAGCTGGGCGTGTTCGCGATTGGCGGCGAGATTGTTGAAGTAGACGTTGGAGTAGGCGCCGGAGCCGGATCGGTCGAGGAAGGCCTGGCCGAAAATGTCTGCGCCGATGGAGCGGCCGCGCGGAAGGATGCGGACGGAAAGTTGATGCGGCCAGGCGACGGCGGAGCAGGGCGTGGCACGCTGAGAGAAGTCCGAGGGATCGGGGCGGCCGCAGTCGAGCCAGTCCAGCTCGACTCCGGATTGAGCGAGGATTGCGGTGGCGCGGGCAGCGGCCTGGGCAAGTGTATCGGCAGGGATTCCGGCGTCATTGAAGACGGAAAGGCGGACGTGAGGGGCGAGGGCGTCCGGAGTGCGGGCAGGTGTGGGGGTGGCGGACGATGTCGAAAACGGGCCCCCCCAAACGATGAGAATAAGAGAGACGCGTCTAAACAGGTGCACGGGGAAGCTCCTCGAAACCGCCGGAAGGCAGTATTCGAGGGGAATAATTGAGCGGCCTAGCGGGTACCTCAATGCACCGGCGCTGACGGGATAGGGATTTGGCGGTAACAGGCTAAACCGTTGTGTAACGGCAGGTTACAGGGGCAAATTACAAGAAATTATGCGGCGCGCATCAAACTTTCTACGATGGGCTTCGTATAGGTAATGAAGATGACTGAAGGTGACTTATGGCGACCGACCCTAACACAAACCGAACGGTGCGATTTGGCAAGTTCGAGTTCCAGCCGAAGTCGCTGGAGCTTCGGCGGAACGGCATACGTGTGAAGCTGCAGGACCAGCCTGGACAAATTTTGTCCGCGCTGCTGCAGACGCCGGGCGACCTAGTAACGCGGGAAGAATTGAGGAAGCGTCTGTGGGCTACGGATACGTTTGTGGACTTCGACCACAGCCTGAATACGGCGATCAAGCGGCTGCGGGACGCGCTGGGGGACTCGGCGGACAATCCGGTGTTTATTGAGACGCTTTCGCGGCGCGGGTACCGGTTTATGGCGCCGATGGAACAGTTGGAGAACGGGGCGCGGAACGGCAACGGATTTAGCGCAAAGAACGGACACGGGCTTAATGGGAGCGGGAACGGCGCGGCGGGATTTCTAGGTCGCGTGACCGGCGGAGCGACGGGCCGATGGAGCGCGAGGGTTGTTTGGTGGGGGCTCGCGGGATTATTTGTTACGGCGGGAGCTGTGTCGGCGGGTTGGCATGCGGGGCACCGTGCGATCAGGCCGTTGCAGCCGCGGGAGGTCAGGCTGACGACAAACTCGCCGGATGCGCCGGTCGAAGGCGGAGCGATTTCGCCGGACGGAACGATGCTGATTTACTCGGACAAGGTGGGCGTCCATGTGAAGGATACGACGAGCGGAGAGATTCATCAGGTGATGCTGCCAGTGGATTTCCGGGTGACGTGGGGAAGCTGGTATCCCGACCAGAGCCACGTCTTGATTTCGGCGGTGGCGAGCGCGAAAGAACGGCCGGGACTGTGGAAGGTTTCGCTATTGGGCGGAACACCACAGAAATTAGCGGATGACGCAGAGTTCGGGCGACCGTCACCGGACGGAAAGAAGGTGGCGTTTTTGCGCGGCGAGTATCCACGGCGCGAAATCTGGACGATGAACGCGGACGGGAGCGATTTGCACAAAGAGGTGGATTCGAGCGGGTCGATTTATGGTGTGCCGGTGTGGTCGCCGGACAGCCGGATTCTGGCGTTTGTATGCGTCATCTATTTTCCGAACTGGTACGACGAAGACGTGCAAATCGAGACGCACGTGGTCGGGAGCCGGGAGAACCAGATCGTGGTGAAAGACCGGCAACTGAACAGCGGAATGGCCTGGCTTGCCGACGGGCGGCTGGCGTTTTCGGTATCAGAGCCGCCGCCAGCACAGGGCGATTCGAATGTGTGGGCGATGCAGATGGACCCGAAGAGCGGACTGGCGAGCGGAGAGCGAGTGCGAATCACGAATGGGCCGGATCACAAACCGGTGATGGACGCTTCCGCGGACGGAAAGAAAATTTTGTTCTTGCGGACGAATATTCAGCCGGCGGTATATGTGTCGCAGATCGATAAGAAAACGAAGACGGTAGGACTGCCGGAACGATTGACGCTGGATGATCGCAAGAATTTGCCGTATGAATGGACGCCGGACGGGAAGGCAGTGCTTTATATTTCGAACCGCGAGGGAAAATTCCATATTTATAAGCAGGCGGTTGGGCAAGGAGCACCGGAGCTGCTGGACACGGGCGGCGATGAACCAAATATTTTGCGATTGAACCCCGACCGGACGAAGGTTATGTATGCGACTTTAAAGGGGCATGAAGCGGGGGAACAGCCTGCGTCGCATGAGACCATGGCCGACAAAGGGCCGGAAGCGAAGGTGACCACGAACTCCAGTGCCAATGCGCGGCAGAATGCGCTGATGTTCCGGATAATGCGGGTGCCATTGAATGGCGGTGAGGCGAAGCCGGTGCTGGAATATCCGGAAATCAACAATTTTCAATGCGCGAGGCTGCCGTCGCGGGAGTGCATTTTCAGCAGCTACGCGAATGAAGCGCTGGAGTTTTATGAGTTTGATTCCGACACCGGGAGGAGCAACTTGATGTTCAAGATTTCCGATCCGGAGTGGCAACTGTTCAACTGGACGCTATCGCCTGACGGAGAAATGCTGGCGCTGGCGAAAAAACTGCGTGCACAAGAAGAGGCGGAGATACAGGTTATGTCGCTGCGCGGCGGCTCGACGCGGAAAATCGCATTGAAAGAATGGCGGAGCGTGCGATCGATTGACTGGGCGGCGGATTCGAAGAGCATCTGGACGTGCGCGTCGCCGCGCGAGGGCGAAGAAGTGATCGTCAATGTGGATTTGCAAGGGCATGTGAAGCTGGCGGTGAAAGAGCCAAGTCCTTATATCGGTTGGGCGATTCCTTCACAGGATGGGAAGCGTTTGGCGATTTGGGAAGCGAGCGGGGCTTCGAATGTGTGGATGCTGGAGAATTTTTGACGGGCGCTTTGCGGCCGAAAACGGGATGGCGCTTCGCGGATAGTTTGGGAGATGGCCTTTCAGTTGAGGTCCTTTGCCTGTCCTGGCGGGATATCCTCGGGATGACAACACTTTTTGTTAACGCTTTAGCTTTGCGAAATCGACGGTGCGGGTGATTCCCTGGCCTTCTGTTACGTAATAGAGCAAATTGGGTTTTAGATCTTTGAGGGAATCGAGTTGGCCGCTGGGCCAGCGGATTTCGAGGAGGTTTACTTTTTGGGCTTCGCCTAGGCCAAAGTGGACGCGCAAATCGTTTTGTGAATAGTAGCCGCCGCCGCTGCGAACTTCGTCGATCTGGCGATGCGGCTTTTCCTGACCGGCAGTTTTTGCGACGCACGTGATGCGGGCGCCGATCCCACTGCGGTTGGATTTTGCGCCGATGGTGCGAATTTTGATCCAATTGTTTTTGTTGGTCGAGTCGCAGCGGATGAGCTGCGGCGGGGCGTTGACGCAGTTGACGACGAAGTCTAGGTCGCCGTCATTGTCGAAATCGCCGAAGGCACAGCCGCGCGATGCGGTGGGTGCGGAGATACCGGAGCCAGCGTTGAGGGAAACATCTTCGAAACGGCCGTTGCGCAGATTGCGATAGAGAAGCTTGCGCTGCGGATAGCCGGCTTCGGTGGTGAGCTGTTCGACTTCGGGATAGACGTGACCGTTACAGATGAGGATGTCGGGCCAGCCGTCGTTGTCAAAATCGAAAAAGCCGCAGCCCCAGCCGAGATATTGCGTGTGTTTGCCGAGACCGGCTTGAAATGTTGCGTCTTCGAAAACGGAAGCGCCGAGATTGTGATAGAGCGACGGCGTATCGCCGGCGAAATTTGTTTTGACGATGTCGAGGTTGCCGTCCATGTCGTAGTCGGCGGCGGAGACGCCCATGCCGGCTTGCGGCTTGCCGTCGGCGCTTAACGCGCAACCGGATTCGAGTGCGATGTCGGTGAATTTCCCGTTGTGTTTATTTTGATAGAGCGCGCTGGCAGTGGAGTCGTTGGCGACGTAAATGTCGGGCCAACCGTCGTTGTCGAAATCGGCCGTGAGGACGCCGAGGCCATAGGTGCCGTTGGCGCTGAAGATTCCAGCGGATTCGGAAACATCGGAGAAGGTACCGTCGCCGTTGTTGTGAAAGAGAATATTTTTTCCGCCGATGAGGCCGGGCGGACCGCAAGCGACCATCACACCTTTATATAGGCAAGGGCCGGATTCGGGGACGGGCGCGGTGGCGAGATCCATATCGATGTAATTGGCGACGAAGAGATCGAGTTTGCCGTCGCGATCGTAGTCAACAAAAGCGCAGCCGGAATTCCAGCGTTTGCCGCTGGTGGCGACGCCGGCTTTTTCGGCGACTTCGGTGAACGCGCCGTTCCCGTTGTTGTGATAGAGACGATTTCTGCCGAAGTAGCTGACGAAGAGATCGTCGAAGCCGTCGTTGTCGTAATCGCCCACACAGCAGCCTTGCCCCCAGCCAGAATACGCGACGCCGGCAGCGAGCGTGACGTCGGTGAAAGTGCCGTCGCGATTATTTTTGAAAAGGCGTGAGATGGGTTCCTGACCCTTGGGAAAACCTTCGAGGCGCGAGCCGTTGACGAGAAAGATGTCGAGCCAGCCGTCGTTGTCGTAGTCATAGAAAGCGATGCCGCAACCGGTGGTTTCGAGAAGATATTTGTTTTTGTGTTCGCCGCCGTAGATGGTTTTTGCGTTGAGGCCAGATTGTTTGGCGACGTCGAGAAATGTGACGCCGAGGGGCGGTGATTCGGCGAGTGCATTGTTGGAAGCGGCATTGGAGTTAGTGGTGCGGACGAGCGAAAAAACGTCTTCCAGCGAAAGAACCAGAGCGGAGCGGCTTAGTGACTTCAAGAATCCGCGGCGTGACGAGAACAAGTTGACCCGTACCTTCCCCTGAAAGCGCGTGCTAAACTCTGGCCGTTTCTTTTATAGACAGGGCTGCAGGCGTTTGCAAGTTCTGATGCGGTGCCGAGGCACGACGATGGCTCATTCACGCAGTAATTCCCTTTTGAACATTTGGCGGAAATTGAGTGCAGCGGGCGCGATTTTGGCGTCTGCGGTGATGGCCGCTGCGGCAGGCGCACAGTCCGCGACGGTGACTCATTCGCGCGATGGTGGACTGGTGATTGAACGGCCGGCGCGGACCTGGGAATTTTTGTGCGCGGTGGGCAAAAAGGCCGGAGTGTTTGGCAATGAGTCTGGGCGCGTGGAGGCTTGGGTGTATCCGCTGAAGGTGCTGCGCGATTTCCACGTGACGATTCATCACGACGGGAAAGAGATTCCGGCGGAGACGCTGGTGCGGACGATTGAGGCGCGGCCAGAAGAGACTACGCTGGTGTTAACGGGGGATACGTTTTCGATTCGAGAAACTTTCTTTGCGCCAGTGGATGAGCCGGGTGCGGTGATCAAATTCGAAGTGGAGACAGAACAACCGCTGGAGCTGAAGGTGGCGTTCCACCGGGATCTAGCTTTGGAGTGGCCTGCGGCGGTGGGCGGGACGTGGGCGAATTGGAGCGCGAGCGCGAACGCGTTTGTGTTTGGCGAAGAGGGCAAGAAATTTGCAGCGGTGATTGGTTCGCCGACGGGGCATGAACCGCTACTGGAATATGAAGCGAACTATTCGAGCTCGCATGAAGAGTCGATGAAGCTGGGCGCGACGGCGAAGGGGCGCGAAACGAAAATTGTGGGGATTGCGGGATCGATTCATGGGCAAGCGGAGGCGGAAGCGACGTACAAGAAGTTGATTGGGTCGTACGAGGCGCTAGAAAAAGAGTCGGCGGCGTATTACGCGGGGTACTTGAAGAAGACTGTGCGTGTTGAGTTGCCGGATGCACAGTTGCAGGCGGCGTACGACTGGTCGCGGATCAGTCTGGTGCAAGGACTGGTTGTAAATCCCACGATGGGGACGGGATTGGTGGCGGGATACCGAACGTCCGGAGAGAGCCAACGACCGGGATTTGCGTGGTTTTTTGGGCGAGATGCGTTTTGGTCGACGCTGGCGCTGAACAGCGAGGGCGATTTTGCGAGTGCGAGGACGGCACTGGCGTTCGTGGCGCAGTTTCAGAGAGAGGATGGAAAACTTCCGCACGAAATTGCGCAGGGTGCGAGCTTTGTGAATTGGTTCAAAGATTATCCGTATGGATTTGCTTCGGCGGACGCGACGCCGCTCTACATGATTGCGATGAATGACTATGTGAAGGCGAGCGGCGACGTGGAGTTTGCGAAAGCAAATTGGGACCACTTGTGGCGAGCGTATCAGTTTTTGAATTCGACTTACGCGAACGGATTTCCGAAGAATTTTGGAATTGGGCATGGGTGGGTGGAAGGCGGGCCATTGCTGCCGGTGAAATCGGAGTTTTATCAGAGTGGACTGGCGGTGGAGGCGAAACGGGCGCTGTCAGAATTGGCAAAATTAACGGGCAAAGATGAGGATGCTAAGAAGTTGGCGGTGGAGAGCGAGCGGGAACGAGCGGCGCTCAATTCGACGTTCTGGTCGGCGGAGAAGAATATCTACGCGTTTGCGGTGGACAACCAAAACAAACGGGTGGATGAAGCGAGCGTGCTGGCGACCGTACCGATGTGGTTCGGACTGGTGGATGAGAAAAATGCGAGCGCGATGATTTCGCAACTGGCCGGACCCGAGCACATGACGGATTGGGGGATGCGAATACTTTCCAACAAGTCGCCGATTTACAGCGGTGCGGGCTATCACTTCGGGTCGGTATGGCCGCTGTTTACGGGATGGGCGGCGGTGGGCGAATACCGGTATCACCGCGAGCAGCCGGCGTATGCCAATTTACGGGCGAATGCGCTGCTGGCCTTGGATGGATCGCCGGGACATGTGACGGAAGTTTTGTCGGGAGATTATTACCAGACGCTTTCGACGGGCTCACCGCACCAGATTTGGTCGGCGGCGATGGTGGTGAGTCCTGTCTTACGGGGCGCATTGGGGCTCAGCACGGATGCCCTGAACAAGATTGTTACCTTTGAACCGCATGTTTCGGACTGGTCTTGGTTCTCGATTGACGATCTGAGGGTTGCCAATGCGACATTGTCTTTGCGTTACGGAAAGGAACTGCCGGGTACAGTCGACGCCTTGTTTCCGGGCGCGATTACACTGGAGGCAAGTCGGACTTCGGGCACCGACCAAGTAACTATTGAATTCAAGCCCGCAATAAGCCTTCGAGCGACCGTGCAGAAAGTTGAGCTTAATGGAAAGCCTGTGCCATTTCAGGTCGAAAAACATGGAACTGACCAGCACGTCGTACTGCAATTTCAGATAGCGGCGGCAAAAAACAAAATACATGTCTGGCTAAAGAACGATTTCGGTCTCTATGAAGGAAGTACCAAACTTCCGACTCTCGGCGGCTCAAGTTCAGGATTGCGAATCCTTTCGGAATCTTGGAATGAATCAATGGACCAGGTGACGCTGGACATATCGGGTGCCGCAGGAATGCAATACAACGTCGATCTATCGGGCGAGATTCAGAGCGTTGATGGAGCAAGATTGAACTACAGCACCAGTCGATATGAATTCGAGATGCCCTTCAACGGAAGCGACACTTACACAAGGAAAACCATCGTGATTCATTTTGGACGCAAGTCTCGAAAGCGTTAGGATGCGCTTTTTGCAGTTGCTTAGGCGATGCCGAGTTTTTTCTGCATTTCTTCGAGGGAGACGCCTTTTGTTTCCGGATAGAAAGACAGGACGACAATGAATTGCACGACAGTCATCACCGAGAAAAAAATAAAGGGATAGCCACCGGATTTTGCGGCGAGGGGCGGAAAGCCGAGGGAAATTATGCCTGCCATCAACCAGTGAGAGAAGCTGCCCAGGCTTTGTCCCTTGGCGCGAATGCGGTTGGGGAAAACTTCGCCGATGTACACCCAGATGACGGCGCCTTGAGAGAATGCAAAAAATGCGATGTACGTAACGAGCAGCCAGACGAGATATTCGTTGTGCCGGTGCGTAAGGAAGATGGCAGCGACTCCGGCGAGGCAGGAAGCGGTGCCGACGGCGCCGATCAACAGAAGTTTTTTGCGGCCCACTTTATCAATGAGGGTCATGGCGATCATGGTGAAGATGAGATTGGTGGCGCCGATGGCGACGGATTGAAGGTCCGAGGAGACTTTGTTGAAGCCGGCATCGGCGAAGATCGGATTCAAGTAATAGAGAATGGCGTTGATACCAGCGAGTTGGTTGAACATGCCGATGGTAACGGCGAGGAAAACCGGCAGACGGTAGCGAGGGTTCCACAAAGAATCGTGCTGGTGATGCTCGGCGTCGATGGACGCGACGATTTCCTGAAGCTCTGCTTCGTAATCTTGTTCGCCGATGAGGCGGAGAACGTCGCGAGCTTCGTCAATACGGCCTTTCTTGGCGAGCCAGCGCGGGCTGCGGGGAATGCCAAAGAGCATGGCCAGGAAGAAGACAGCCGGCAGCGCGGAGATGCCGAGCTTCCAGCGCCATTCGGTTGCGCCAAGCTGAAGCGTCCCGATGGCGTAGTTGGAGAGATAGGCGAGAAGGATTCCGAGAACGACGTTGAATTGGAAAAAGCCGACGAGACGGCCGCGCCATTTTGCCGGGGAAATTTCGGCGATATACATGGGGCCCAGGACGGAAGAACCGCCGATACCGAGGCCGCCGATAAAGCGAAAAATTACGAGCGCCGCCCAACTCCACGCAAAAGCACACCCGACAGCGGATATGACATAAAGGACGGCCATGAAACGGAGACTGTCGCGGCGGCCGATGGCGTCGCCCGGGATGCCTGCCGTTAGTGAACCGATTATGGTGCCGATGAGCGCGCTGGTGACGGTAACACCGAGCGTCCATGGAGTAAGGTGATAGAGATCTTTAAGAGACTGTTCAGCGCCGGAAATGACGACCGTATCAAACCCAAAAAGAAGACCACCCAGGGCTGCAACGACCGTGCTCTTCAGAAGAGCGGAATTCAGCATGGATGCACCTGTGCGAAAGAAATCATATGGGAGCTGGCCGAACGAATCCCCTGCGATTGCGAGCAGCCGGTGCGCCGCGGGAAATTGTATTGGATTCCGGTGAAGGAGAGAACCTATTTCAATTGGCGGAAGAAGCGGCTTTGGTGGCAACGATGTGAAAGGTTAGCTTGAGCTTGTCTTTGACTTTGACGGCGCCGCCGGCGGCTTTATAGGGCGTCATTCCGAATTCGGATTGCAGCAGGGGAATTTCCGTGCCGCAGGTGAGCGAGCCATCATCCGAAATTTGGAGATGCACGGGTAGAGTGACCGTCTTCTGCGTGCCGTGAAGCGTGAGACGACCACTGACCTGCAGGTCAAAAGTGTTCTTTGAAGCAGAGACAACTTTTACTGCGGACGAAGAAAACTGAATTTGAGGATAACGGGCTACATCCAATACCTGTTCACCCAGCATCGTGGTTTGGACTTCGTTTCGATCCTTTTCGGACTCGCCTGGATCGACGACTCGGAGTGAGTTTGCTTCGGCTGTAAAGGATACGGATGAGGCTTCCACTTTTGCTGCCGCGAATTGCACATCGCCGGAGAATTTGGTCGCCGTGACAACGTGATCGTGACCGAACGCCTTGAAGAAACCGTCTTTGGCGACCTGGATTTCTATTTTGCTTTTTGCGGAATCGATGGAATACGCGGTCTTACTCTCCGAAGCAAATGCCGCCGGCGCCGGAAGCGCGAGCAAGAGAGCAAGGGCTGCCAACTCTGTTGTGGCCTTCATCTTCATCAGATCTCCTCTAGTGTATCCCTGCAAAACTCGCCGGTGACAAAATTCACCGGCGCGGCGAGGCTCCAGTAAGCTAGTCACAGACCGTAAGATGCAGAAAACGGCCTCAGGGTCTGTTAAGTCTGCTCAATTCGGCGCAAGGAAGACCATAAAATGCATTTTCGGTGTCGCAAAAGTGAGTTTATTGTGCTGACGGCGCTAATCGCGTGGCTGGGTCTGCCGTCGCGCGCCGCCGCACAATGTGCAGACACGCCAAAGGACGGGATTGTGGCAAATCCAAACCGGCCCACAGTGGCGAATCCGGCGGACATCACGCAGTACGGCGTGTTGGAAGTTGAATATGGATTCAACCACGTGATGGGGCCGCAGCGGGAGCGCGACAACAACCTGGTCGGCCTGTTCAAGTTTGCCGCGACCTGCAACCTGGAAATCCGGTGGGACACGGACAGTTTGCTGCGGCAAAGCATTGGCGGAACAACACAAACTGGCGTTGGCGATAGCGCGCTGGGATTTCAGTATCGATTCGTGCACCAGAAAAAACTTGTTCCGGCGATGGCGATCAGCTATTCGCTGACTTTTCCAAGCGCCAGCGTGAGCAAAGGACTCGGCACGGGAAAATACGATCACCAGATCAGGTTCCTGGCGAGCAAAGACGTCCTCGGCGTTCATTTTGATTTCAACACCGCCTATTTTTTTCTGGGCAGGACCGGAGGGAGGGGGACCGACCAGAACGCGGAGATGAATCTGGCGTTTTCGCATCCGATATACAAGAAGCTGCAATTTACCGGCGAGTTTTACGGAGATATGCAGTTCAATAACGGAACACCAGCGTTTGCGGACGGACTTTGGGCCCTGACATACACAGTGACACCGCGGCTCGTGGTTGATGCCGGAATCGATCATGCGCTGACTTCAACCGCGCCTTTTCGGCGCAGTTATTTTGTGGGAGTGACGTACTCGATTGCCGACGTCTACAAGGCGCTCCGGCACTGGAGTCGAAAAACGGTGGGCCCGCCAGGATTTGAACCTGGGACCAACGGATTATGAGTCCGCTGCTCTAACCGCTGAGCTACAGGCCCGAAGTCCCCATAACATACTATACCGAAATGACTTATTGAAGGCGCGACACTCCGATGACGCCTGTGTAAAGAAAAGGGGCGGCTTTTACAGCCGCCCCTTTTTGCTGACTTGAGCGGATTGAGGTTTAGAAGCTGAACTTGATCATCATCTAAAGGATGGAACCGACGACCAAGCGGGAAACACTACGGGCGACGCGATAACCATTCTGCTGCTTTCTGTTGTGCTATCTTTAGCTGGTCAGCCGAGAGGCTATCTTTCAGCAAGGCCCTGAAGTTAGGATCAGTCTGACCCCGATCTTGTGCAATCAGCAGCCACTGATAAGCAAGCGTGAGATTGCGCGGGGTTCCTTCTCCTTTCGCAACCATCACTGCCAAATTAAATTGAGCCTTTGCGTTGTCCTGCTCCGCAGCTTTCGTATACCAGCCGACGGCGTTGCGCAGACTCTGTGTGACGCCGTCACCTCCCTTATACATGGCGGCAACAGCGGCTTGAGCATCTGGCATTCCTTGTTCCGCTGCCTTTAGGAACCAGCTAAAAGCCGCTGTCGGGTTTTTGGTTACGCCCTGCCCCATCAAATAGCGTTGGCCGAGACTGTTTTGCCCCTCTGCGTCACCTTTCTCAGCGGCCCGCAGAAGCCAACGCAATCCCTTTACGCAGTTCTTTGGTACACCTGCGCCATCACATAGGATGTTCCCCAGGCGAGTCTCTGCTTGCGGATTGCCCTGCTCTGCCGCTTTCGTGAGCCACTGAAGGGCAGTTGCTGTATCTTGGGGAACGCCCTGTCCGCGAATATAGAGATTCGCCAGATCGTATTGCCCTTGCGCGAACCCTGTTTCGGCTGCAAGTCGAAACCATTTTGCGGCAGTAGCTTCGTCTGTCGGCACACCATCGCCGAAGAGAGACATTCTCCCTAGGGCATCCGCGGCGTTCGGATTGCCCTGTTCCGCAGCCTTCGTGAACCACCGCGCGGCCGATTCGAAATCACGCTCGGTGCCCGAACCAAGAAGATAACGAGTCCCCAGATTGTACTGAGCATCCGCATAACCCTGTTCGGCGGCCTTCCTGAACCATTCGACGGCTTTGCTGTCGTCCTGGAAACCTCCTTCTCCTGAAGCGTACATTGACCCTAGTTCATTCTGCGCCAGCATGTGGCCCGATCCGGCGGCGCTGCTGATCCACTTGAGAGCTTGTGCGGGATCGGGCTTCACTCCGGAGCCCATCGAGTACGCTAGGCCAAGCATGAATTGCGCCTGCGGATCGCCGCGGAGCGATTTCTGCCGCAGTAACGGAATGTCTTTTGGAGTCAATCGCGACACGCACTGAACGATGGCGGCGAGTGAGTCTTGCTGAGGGACAGCGAGAACTGGAAGCACAAAAAGAGCGAGCAAGAAACCCGTCTTCATTGAGATCTTCATGCTCGCAACATTTTATCAACAGAGTCTCGGAAAGTCAGCGTTCGAGCCGTACGTTGACGATTGTTGAGAGTGCAGATTGTATCGCCGCAGTCTCGATCGGCCAGGGCGAAAGCACGGCAACTCGAGTGCGAAAATGCCCGCCTTGGCGCCATACTCAGCATGGACCGGCTGGCGTACAATGCACCGATGAAAACCATCACACGGCGCAACACGACAAGCGATGGCGAGCGATTCCATAAGCTCGACGGCCCGGTCCGATCGCCGTGGGACACGAGCGTGGCCCTATGCGGATTCGCCGCCGTATTCACTTTGGTTGCGGTTAGCTTTGCGTCGAGTGGGAACACGGCGGTCAGAATTGGAGGCGCGCCAGCCGAGAGTCCGATTCGTTTTGCGAGCCGGCCGATTGACTTCCGGCTGGACACCTCCGAAACGCTAGAACGCCATGAGCCGGAAGCCATGGGAGGAGGTGTGGCAGTATTTGACTACGACAACGACGGACGGCTCGACATCTTTTTTGCGAACGGCGCCGACATACGCAACTTGAAAAAGGACGCGCCAAAGTACTGGAACCGTTTGTTTCGAAATGAGGGAAACGGCCGCTTCACGGATGTTACTGAACAAGCTGGCCTAAAGGGGATTGGCTTTGATGTGGGCGTTGCAATTGCCGACTACGACAACGACGGAAACGAAGACATTTTTTTGTCTGGCGTTTATCGCAACACTCTCTACCACAACAATGGCGACGGCACATTTACAGATGTAACCGCCAATGCCGGACTCGACAAAAAGGACCCGGAATACGGCCCTCTCTGGTCGGTGGGCGCGGTTTGGGTGGACGTGAATAATGACGGGCTGCTAGATCTGATTGTCATCAATTACCTGAAATGGGACGGTAAGAACGAAGCCTATTGTGAACTCAACAGCCACCGAGCCTATTGCCACCCCGGAAAGTACAAGGCCACGCCAAACGAACTGTTCCTCAACAATGGCGATGGCACGTTCCGTGACGCATCGGTTGAGTGGGGCCTACGCGGCCATCCCGGAAAGGGAATGGCAGGCGTGATCGCCAGCACGAACCTCGACGGCAAGATGGATCTGTTTGTGACCAACGACAAGCTGCTCAACTATTTTTTCCGGGACAAGAGCGGAAAGTTCGAGGAGGTGGGCTTCGACGCCAACGTCGCGTTGCGTGAAGACGGAGCGTTCATCTCCGGGATGGGAGCCGACTTCCGCGATTTGGACAATGACGGTTACCCAGACATTTGCCTGGTCGCCCTTGCCAACGAGACGTTCCCGATCTATCGCAATACCGGCAAGGGGACGTTCGAAGACGTTACCGAAAAAAGCGGGATGGCGAAACTGAGCATGCCAATGGCGGGCTTCTCCGCCATGATCGCAGACTTCGATAATGACGGATGGAAGGACATCTTCGTATCGCGCGGGGACGTTCAGTCAGCGACGTCTGTACCCAGCGGAAGCGCAAATCAACCGAACACCGTCTTCCGCAACCTGGGTGGCATGAAATTCGCCGCGCTAACAGATGAGGCGGGATTCGCTTCACGCCCACCAGCCAGACATCGCGGATCGGCCTTTGGCGATCTGAGCGGTGGTGGCCGCCTGGATGTTGTCGTGAGCGGGATCGATGCGCCTGGCGAGATCTGGATCAACGAGAGCCCGGGGCATAATCACTGGCTCGAAATTAAGCTTCAGGGCACCAAGAGCAATCGTGACGGCATCGGCGCCATGGTCAAAGCTGTGACTAAAAGCGGTGCCCAATACAACCACATGACGACGAGCGCAGGCTACGCCTCCTCGAGTGCGGGCCCCGTGCATTTTGGATTGGGATCGAGCGCGTCGGCCGATTTAGTCGAGATTCACTGGCCTTCCGGAATTGTTCAACAAATTCGCGACGCTGCCGCCGATCGCGTCATCGTCGTCAAAGAACCCGAAAAATAAAACGTTCGCGAGATGAGTGCGGATTGACCCATCCAGCCTACATAAGAGGTTCAATCGTTGTCTTCTCGGCAGAGTCTCAAAACGCAGGAGGCAAGCCTTGGTTCAGCCACGAAAGGTCTTCATCGGGTGTGCAGCTGGGCCTAATTCCTAAGTCGTCCCGAGGTATGTACGGCGGGAATCACTGCACTGAACCCGGATGCTTCCAACAAAAAAGAAAGGGCGGCCACGAGAGAGCCGCCCTTTCGCTAAGAAATGCTGGCTTGCAACGCCAGGCACGGATCAGAAGCTGAATTTGACCATGCCCTGCAGAATGCGGTGGCCGACCTTGTTTGTTGCGTATCCGAACTTTGGGTTCAGGGTTCCGCTGGAGTCAAAAGTGAGGTTCAAGCCAGGGTCATTGGCGATGAAGGTCCGATTCGGGTGGTTTAGGAAGTTGTAACCCGAGATACGGAACTGCAGTTTTCTGCTCTCGGAGAAGGCGAAATTCTTAAATACGGAGAGGTCGCTATTCCAGAAGCCCGGGCCGGTGAGGGTCGGAAAGACATAGTTGCCCTGCTGGCCCGGCGTGGCGAAGGGCGAGAAGCAGGCACCATTGATGTATTGGTTAGCTTGGAGCCCACTAGCGGGATTGCAGGTCAGCGTCGGCATAACCGTAACGTCTCGCGTTCCAAGTACGTTCTCGCTGCTAGCTGGGATGCTGTAAGGGTGCGTACCTGAAGAGTCAGTATAAGCGAGAGTCTTGCCCATAAACGTCGTCCCGGCCTTAATGAAGCCGGCGTAGCCGAAGTTCGAGCTAATCGCAGCCTGCAAATCCACGCCGGTCTGATACTGCGTGATGCCGGAGATTTGCCACCCGTTAGCCACGCCTTTGACGAACCGGTTAGCCTTGGCCAAGCTCGGAAATTCGTAAACATACGCGGCATTAAAAATATGCGTACGATTGTTGGGCAGCGTTCCATAGTTGTTCCGCAGATCGGTCGGATCACCGGTAGCTGAACCGCCCTCGCCGCGAATGCCGAGTGCCTTGCCGTAAGTGTAATTGGTCAGAAATGTTAAGTGCCCCGCCTGTTTGTTCCAAGTCACCTGCAGGCTGTTGAAGTTGGAATACATCTTGTGATCGATGATTTTCACCGACCCATAACTCAGGGGACGCGCGGCTGCTACTTGCGGATCGAAGTAGCCCGTCGTCCATGGCCAACCTGTCTGTGCACACGATGGCGATCCTCCGGGAACACCGTTCGGATTTGTGCCGGGAGCAACTGACGGATCGCAGTTTGGCATCCAGCCGCATTGAGCTGTGCCGGTTGACGCCCACGGAGCATTCAGTCCGCCAGAACAGACATTGGCATTAAACATGGACGATGCGCCAATGTCATTGATCTGGTCGAAATTGTTATTCCAGTTGCTGAGGTAATCCGATTTGCTGCCAACGTAAGCAACTTCCAACTGGCTCTTCATAGGCAATCGCTGCGCGATTGTAAAGCTGTAGTTCTGCGTTCGAGGCTCTTGATCGTCTTTAGGATCCAAAACCGTGACTCCGCTGGCGTTGAATGCAGCGAGCGATGGGCCAAGGTCTTGAATTCGTGGACTACCCAGAGTGGGTGTCGAAAACGACCCACGGACGATTCCGTAGGCGCCATTCTGCACGTTTTGTTCGTCATGGAAGTGATACATGCCATATCCGCCGCGCAGGACGGTTTTTCCAGTACCAAAGAGGTCCCAGGCAAAACCCAAGCGTGGATTGTAGTAAAAAGCCCGGCTTGCGGAGCCCGAGAGGGGAGTCGACGGATTGACCTTGTGCCATTCAATGCCGGGGAACGTTACACCGTTTACGGTGCCGCCCTTGCCGGCTGCGTATTCGTCGGGATACCAAGCCGCGAAACCATAGCCAGTGGTGTCTTTCCAGGGACCGAGATGCGAGAAGCGCATGCCGTAATCCAGAGTCAAGCGGCGGGAGATCTTCCAGGAATCCGTCGCGTAAAACTCTGCAGCGATATAACGAAACGCAGGGACCACGTCGAAATTCTGTTCCGAATATTGCGCCATCTGACCGATGAGCATGTCCGCGTAAGCGTTGCCGCTTGAGTTTCCTGCCCAGTTGGCGAACGCCATCGAGCCATTGACTGCAGCATTGCCAGGCTGCTCGTTCCAAGCCCGCTCCCAGTAGAATCCGAACTTGGTCGTGTGAGTCTTCCAGACCTTCACGAGGTTGTCCGCGACCGACGGGAGAGTTTTCTTGGCATAGACGTTGCCATTGAGCTCGAATCCCGTGTTGAGCATGTTGGATATGCCGTCGCCCCAACCAGTCATCTGCGGGAAGATCAAATTATCTGCACTGTCGTGGTTGAACACCAGATTGTAGTCGAGACCGAGCGACTCACGTTCGATCTTGCTGCGGTCCTTGAAATGATTCGGGAGGTTCAGATAGGTGTAGGCAAAAACCAACTCGTTAGTGAGGCTGGGACTAAATACTTTAGTCAAATTCGCCGACATGACATCGGATTGCGAGGTTTCGAGAATCGGAGTTGGATAGGGAGTAGTCGGGGCCATCCAACCCTGAGCATTTCCGCCCCAGAGCACGTCCAAGCTGTTGATTGCGTTATCGGTCTGGTGATTGTAGGAAACGTACAGCTTGGTCGACTGCGTCAGGTTGTAATCAACACGGCCGCGGAACTGCAACATGTTGGAGAAGCGCGTGTTGCCGCTGACGTAATTGAAGCCCTGAGCCGCGGTGAGGCTAGGATCCAAGTTGGGGAGTGGATAGAGGTTCATCAGCCGCGCTCCGTTCAGATCGGCCGAGCCAGGCTTGACCATCCCCGTCGTGACGTTAGCTGTCGTTCCATCGGGCCTTGTAATCGTTGTCGTTCCAAAGTTAGAGCCGCCAGGCAAGCCGACAACGGCAGATCCGTTGAGGCTGCCCACATAGCAATTCTCAGTGTGAATGTTTGTGGTGTACGTTGTTCCGTCCGAATTCAGATCATTCGTGTAATAGGGACAGCCGTTGCCGTTGGCCGGGCTCGATTTCAATTCGGTAAAATTGCCCTGTCGCATTGCAGCAGTAGGAACAACCGCCTCGTAGACGCCGTTGTCCACGTCTTGTTTGTAGTATTCGGTGCCGAAGAAGAAGAACACTTTATCGTGGTTATGGTTAAAACCCGTTCCGGGAATCAGGAGCGGGCCGCCAATGTTGAAGCCCGGATAGAAGTATTTTGTTTCGGGCTTGGGGAGGACAGCCTGGCCGTTGGAATACTTGCCTTTGGCGTTGTAAAGCCAGTCGTTGGCATTGAGATGGTAGCTGCGGCCGTAAGCATAAGCTTCGCCGTGGAATTGCTGGCCCCCCGACTTGCCCACAGCACTGATAACGACGGGCCCCTTGGCCTCATCAGCGCCGAAGTTGGAGGTCATCACTTTCAATTCCGCTGTCATGTCGGCGTTGGTGTTCATCGCCTGACCGCAGTTGCAGCCCGGATCGATGATGTGCGCGCCATCGGAAGTGATGTCGAGAGCAGCGGTACGAGTTCCGTTTGCCGAGAAGCTTCCAACAGGGCCTTGACCAGTGCGCTCATCCGATGCGGCGTAAGAGCTTTGGTTTAGGACACCACCGGTAAATGCCATGCCCGGCATAATCTTGACGAACTCGGCGGCATTCTGGCCGACGATGGCAACATTCTGCATGATGTGCTGGGTGATCAAAGTCGATTTGTCGCCAGAATCGGTCGGGGTGATTTCTGTATCCGAAGCTTCAACGACAACGGTTTCCGTCTTGAGACCGGGCATGAGTTTAATTCCCGCGACGCTTCGCTTGTCGGCGGAGTTCAGCATGATGCCCTTCACTTCCCATGTCTTGAAGCCAGCCTGCTCGACGGTCAACGAGTAACTGGCCGGCGGAACGGCAGCGAAGGTGAAGAAGCCTTCGGAGTTGCTGATCGTGGTGCGGGTGTCGCCGCTCGCTTCATTCTTGAGCGTGACCGTTGCCTCGCCAACAACCGCGCCCGACGCATCGAACACAGTTCCGGTGAGAGTCGCGCTGGTCTGCTGCGCCAGCGTTGGCTGGGCTAGACCGAACAGCGCGACCGCGAATAAAATGATGAAAAAGCTTTTTCCGGGAAAATCGATATTGCAAAATGAGCTGATTAAACGGAGAGCCATCGCAGTAACACCCCCAAAGTGTTAAACGTTGAGAACCACCACTGGTCCCTTGATGACGTGTAAAGGACCGCAGGCGCGGAAACCTTTAACGTTACCGTTCACGATTGGCGATTTTTTACTGCGATTGGCCCACCTATGTCAAGCACTCTTTTGTTTTTCTTCTGATTCCCTTCAGTATTGTGAGTTCTAGAGCTTGAGTTGGTTATAAGGAGCCCCGGGCGCCTCGGCGTGACCCGCGGGTTGTAACGTTACAGAACGAGACACGCAGCACTGGATGCGCAGGGTGTCGCATCAGGGCCAGGTGCCCTGCTCCGCCTTCAGGCGTTCGTACTCCGCGTTCTCGCGACGCATATCGTCGATGCGATTCAGCGCGCGGTAAACGTTCACAATCAGGAGCCGGATCGAAGGGCTTACCGGGTCGAGCCGCTCAGCCACCAGGAACGCGGCCAAAGCGCCGCCGTTATCGCCTTTGGCGCGAAGTGCTTTCGCGAGCGCCAACTGTGCTCCGACGGAATCAGGGCTCAACGCAACGGCCTGGCGGGCGAACTTCAGGGCCTCGTCCAGGTTTTCCTCAATAAGGTTGCGCAGGCTCAATTGAACTCGCGCCGGCACGCTGTCGGGCGTGATGCTCAGCTCCTGCAGAAATTCAGGGACGCACTGTTCAGGATAACGGGCTGCCAGAAACGTTCCATAGAAATAGTGGACATTAGGGAACTTCGGATATTTCGCGACGAGCGCCTTGAAGTCGGCTTCGGCCGCTTCCGGCGATTCAGCAGCCAAGTCCCAGAAAGCCTTACCGGCCATGGCCACGACGTCGCGCTGGTTGGCCGGAAGCTCGGAAGGAATGATTGATAAGCGGAGCACCGACAGACCGGCCGCGAGCATCATGTCGGGATTATTGCGAACCTTGCGCGCGACACGCATAAGAATTTCCTGGGCGACTTCGAAAGCGCCTTGCTGGTTTAGCAGCAACGCAAGATGGTAATCGGCGATGTCGAGCAATGGCCCGCCGGGCTGCGTTACCGGTACCAACATGTGAGCTTTTTTCAGATGCTGGAACGCGGCCTCGTATTGTTTGGTGCGAAACTCGCATAAGCCGAGCAACGCAAAACCTGGCGCAGCCGACGAATCCAGTTTCACCATTCGAGTCAACGCGTCACGGCACTCCGGGTACTGGTCGCGTTGGTATTCGATCATTCCCAGCGCCCACCAGCCCTGCGCCGACTCAGGACGCAACTTGACGGCCTGACGGTAGAATTCTGCGGCCTCGCCGAGATGATTTGCTTCGTATGCTTGCTGCCCTTCTTCCGAGAGTTGTTCGAACGATTGAGGCGGACTCTGTGCGCGCGCGGCAACCGCTGTTGCCAATAGAAGCAAAAGGCCGGCCAGCCGTCTCACTATTGAAGGCTCCGGCCGCGTTCCAAATCTTTTGCCTGCACCGCAGCGTCCATCGTTTCAGCAATATTTTTCTGTTCTCTGCCCTCCGCTACACGGCCGAGACGGAAGTAAATAGTCGAAAGACTGCGATGCGCCTCGATATACTCCGGCATACGTTTGATCAGATCTTCGAGGAGAGCGGCAGCGCTCTGGTCGTTTCCCTCGGCGGAGGTTAGCAGAGCTAATTGATAGCTGACCCGGACGTCTTTCGGCTGCATCTTGATGGCGCGCTCCAGATCGGTGCGGGCTTCCGGCAGCTTGCCCTCCTCCCTAAGCATCGTTCCCAGCCAAAGCAGTGCGTCAAAAGCTGCCGGATCCAAAGCCAGCGCCTTGCGGAACGCGGCCTCAGCACCGTCCAGATCCGAGGTTTGATAGGCCAATCTCCCGCGAAGACTGTACGCCTCCGGCAAATTGGGATTCAGCGCCAGAGCGCGTTCCACTTCCTTCGTCGCCGCTTTCTTCTCGTTCGCTTTCATTTGGGTGAACGCCATCAACATGTGAGCTTCGGCGGAATCTCCACTTCGTAGGATGCGCTGGATCATAAGCGAGCCGCGCTCGTCTTTTCCCTGGTGCAGCAGCGCTGATCCGAGCAAGTACGCCACAGCGAGATCGTTCGGATCGGTATCCGCCACCGGGTCGAGAAGCGCGATTATACGTTCGTCTTCACCTTGACGAAGATAACACTCCGCGAGCAGCAACATGAGCCGCCGCCGCTCGGGGTCGGTGGCGGGTTGAATCGCGTAGACTTCTTCAAACTGTTTAACAGCTTTCTTGATTTCGCCCGTCTTGTAATAGGCAAGCGCAAGATTGAAGCGAATCCCGTAATTGGTTGGCTCCGTGGATAGGGCGACCGTGTATTCCCGGACGGCTTCGGCGTATAGACCTTCGTGGGCCAACGCAGCGCCAAGATTCGAACGAACCGCAACTGCTTCCGGATGCATTTTCAAAAAAGCGCGATAGCCGGCGATCGCCTCCGTGTAGTGACCGGATTGGTGCAACTCGACGGCACGGCTCAATTCACGTTGTGCAGAATCGTCCTGTGCCCACGCCGAGCTCGCCCATAGCAAGCACGTCAAAATTCTCACCCACAACGCGTTCGTCATTCCTTCACGCTTTAAGCCAGCCGCGATTAGGCACCACGCCCACCCCTTCGCGTATTGTTACAAGCCGATTAGCCGTCATCTCCTTGTAGCTTTCATGCAGGCCATTTGGCCAAAATATCTCAAGATCCGCGGAAGCAGCCGTTCCCAGGCCGAAGTGCAACCGCGAATCACTACATGAGAAAAAACTGGCTTGGCTAAGCACCGCCTGCGCCTGAGTCTTCCCATTGTAGCGAGCCACAACGCGAGCGCCAATCGCGCTGCGATTGGACTTCACGCCTTCCAACTTAACCTTAATCCAGTTGGCCTTTCCCGCAAGGTCGTTTCGCAGCAGCGACGGCGGCTCATTGAGATTGACGATGACGATATCCACATCGCCATCGTTATCGAAATCACCGAAGGCGCAGCCACGGCTACAGTGGGAGGCAGCGACGCCTGGACCTGCTTCTTCGATTAATTCTTCAAACACGCCTTGCCCCAGATTTCGGAAGACCGCGCGCGGCGTCTTATTCGGATATTGCGGAAGTTTCTTCTCGATTTTGGGGTCGACATGACCCGTCGTCATAAACAAGTCGGGAAAACCGTCGTTGTCCAGGTCAACGATGCCGGCTCCCCAACAAACGTAGCGCGTCTCAACTCCCAGGCGCGAGGACGCGGTCGCGTCCTGAAAGTAAGCTTTCCCATCGTTGCGGTAAAGAATGTTCCGGTCATCGGCAAAGTGGGTCTTGAAGATATCGAGGTGTCCGTCGAGATCGTAGTCGCCGACTCCAACCCCCATGCCCGCTTGTTCCTTGCCGTCGTCGCTCATGGCGACGCCGCGCAAAATCCCTTCTTCATGAAAAGTTCCATCGTGGTTGTTCATGAACAGGAGACTCGGAGTGGCATCGCAAGCGACGTAGATATCGGGCCAGCCATCTTCATCGAAATCGGCAGCGACAACCGTCATACCGTAACTCGATGCAGCTTTGGCAATGCCCGTAGATTCGCTTACGTCGGTGAAAGATCCGTCGCCATTGTTTCGATAGAGCCAGTGTCTGCCCGTTGGCAAGCCTCGCGGCCCGCACGCGACAGGAATGCCCAACCAAATACAGCTGCCGTTTTGGCCAGGGACCGGCGCCCGCTCAAACGAAAATTGCACGTAGTTCGAAACGAATAGATCCAAATGCCCGTCGCGGTCATAGTCGACAAAGCTGCAGCCGGCGCCCCAGTATTGCTCACGGCTCGCGAGGCCAGCGGCCTTGGTCACATCCGTAAACGTGCCATCGCCGTTGTTGCGATACAGAATATTTTGGCCAAAACGGGTGCAGAAAATATCGTCAAAGCCGTCGTTGTTATAGTCGCCAATGCAAACGCCGAACGCCCATCCAATTGAATGCAGTCCGGCTTTTTCCGTAACATCGCTGAAAGTGCCATCTCGATTGTTCTTGTAAAGGCGATTGCTGGTGCCCTCGGGAGCGCCCTCCAAACGAGTGCCCGACAGAACGAAAATATCTATCCAGCCGTCGTTGTCGTAGTCGATGAGTGCGCAGCCACAGCCAGTCGCCTCAACGAGATATTTTTTCTCTTCCGTTCCGCCGTAAATGATCGGCGCATGCAGTCCCGCAGCGTGCGCGACATCCACAAAGCGGGCGTTAAACGGCCGACCGGAAGGAGCGGACCTGGGTAATGGTTTCGCTTTGTGTGTAGAGATACCCTGAGGGAGCAGCGAGTGTTGGCCGAGCGAAAACCCGGCGCCCAAACTCAACTGCGCAAACTTGCGGCGCGAAATTTTCACGGACAGGCGTCCTCCCGGAAATGCGTGCGTCCGCAAAACAGAATCGGACGACCTCGCAGTTCCGAACATCCACAATATTTCTGGTCAGAAGCTGACGCCACATTTGAAATGCTTGCGGCTTCCGAGAGCAGTGACATTCGAGCGCGTGTGAAAGCGAGCGGCTACTCCACCTGGAAAGCTACCATCCGCTCGACCTTTGAGCCACCTTGCGTCACGCCCATGTGAATCTCGTAAGCTCCTGGAGTGAATTTGTCCGCGGGTAGGTTTGCGATGTAGGGAATTCTTCCGTCCTTTTGCGGCGCCGGCAGCGGGGCCTCTGCCGCTCCCAGGTATTGTCCATCTTTGTAGAACGCCATGGTCAGCTTTGGGGCGTCTTTGACTGTGTAATCTGGAAATACCGCAAAATAGAACGGCAGGATATTTCCGGGCCCGCCCTTGAGCGTGTGCGCTAGCGTGGGTACGACTTTGCCGCCGGGAAAATAAAAAGCATCCGAAATCTGATTGTCTTTGAGCACGTCGGTTCGACGCACCACGACTACGTCACTCATCGACAGATTGTCGGACGGTCGCGACACAGTGACGGTACTCTTCTTCACGCCAATCTTCTTGCCGTTTCTGTCCATTAAAGCTGCTTCTAACGAATAAGAACCCGGAGACAGTTCGGTTCGAAACGTCTGAACCAGATTTCCTTCCTTGTACGCGTCGACTTTGTCCAGAGCGACCTGCACTGCAAAGTCCTTGCTAAATTTCTCAACGATCTCGCCGTTCGAATTCTTCAAGACGGCAAGCAGCGCTGCATCGACCATGCTGGTCTTTTGATCTGGCTGCGGCGCGAAGGCCATCTCTTTGAGGGGCGCTTCCAAAGTCACCATATATTCGACTTTCGGTCCATGATCATTGAAGCGTTCCGCCGCAACTTGAAAGGCCACATCCGATGGAACCGCCGTGGCATTCAACGAGTTCAGCAGTGGCAGTTCGTAGGCATACATTTGTTGTCCCCCCTTGAGTTGCGGCAAGGCAAAGTAGCCGCTGCCGGTGTGAGCAACAACATCAGAGCGATCCACGTGAATGGAAATCTTGCGGAATTTGCCATCATAGATGGCGATGTGAGGAACGTAAGCGGCCTCATAGTATGTGCGCACCTCCGTCATGACTGTCCTGAGAGGCGCTTTCCAGTCGTTGGTTTCGGCAATGGCTGTGCCGCCGGTTTGCTGGGCAAGGTCGCGGAGCCAAAGTAGCGGATTGGCACGAAGTGCACTCTCGGCGGTTTCGGAGGCGCGGGCTTGCGCCACGGAGACTTCGCCGATACCCCCTCGCATTTGTTGAGAGCGGATTTCGCCCACAGCATCCTTTAGAGAATTACGGCCTGCATTTCCCTGGCTCTCCGTCATTAGCCCCTTAGGATCGACTGTGTAGAAGCTGACGTTCGAACGATTCGCAGTACTAATTAGATTGTTGTATTGCTCTTTGACCACTTCTGGAATGAACAGGTATGGATTGAAATACAGCACGACCTTCCGACCCGGGAGCTGCGACTGCGCGCGGACCAGCGTCATGAGAGCGTCAACAGTCATCCTAGCATTGGCTGTCCGATCTGTAGCTTCCGCAGCTTGCAACATGTCGTACTGCATTTTTGCCATTCGGTAGTTGACGAGACTTTGCACTTGCGCCGCGCTGGCGCCGCCCGACGCGCTGCTCTGGAGCTGCGGTTCGTCGCCAGAGAGCATTTGCTTCAGGGACTGCTTCACCTCGGTCGACTGAGTCTCATACTGAGTAAAGGACCACATCATGGATTTGTCTACGGCCTTCAACACTGCAGCATGATCGGCGGTGAACGGTTGAATTACATGCAGTTTCTGATCGACGGTGAGAATCGAGAAGTAGAGGTTTTGTTCGGGCGCCATATCCAGAATGTCTTTGAGCGCCTGGCGGAAAAAGCGTTTTCCGTCGGCGTCCAGTCCTTCAAAGACGAGCGTAACGAGTCGTATCTCGCGCAATGGGTCCACGCCCACCGAGGCAGCTTTTGTGCCCGGCGCTATCGCCGCAGGTTCGCCAGTGTTCCCTTCTACCAGCCGGAATGAGGTCAGATTCTGCTCGACGCCATCTTCTACAACGTGGATCTCTTCTGGCCGAAGGTCGCGAATCGTTTTGCCTTTCTTGTCTCGGAAAACCAGATCGAGCAAGACCTCTTGCGCGGTTGACCGAATGGTGGTGGGCGCTTGATCCGCGCTCGGTTGCTGAGGTTGACTTTGGGCCGCAAGCTCACATGCTGTTAGCAGAAGCATAATGAGGGAACCGAACAGTCGCTTCATGGATTCAGACCTCCCGCCGGAACACTCTGGATAACTAACACGCATTTGTAGTACAGAAAGCACAATTTTTTGCCACGGATACTCGCCAATCTGCGCCGGTGCCAGTACTCTACATAAATGCTTGGTTGTCGCAAGTATTAATTCGCACTCGCTAGTCCCTGATGGTGGCCTTGAAATACTTGCCCGAATGTTGGATGTTAGAGGTTCGGAAGCCGGTAAATCCGAAACAGACGCGTACGCTCTGCCGAATGAAAGTCGTGAGACACAGAATCGTTCTCGTTCCTCTCCTTGTATTTGTATTTTGTGCGGCAAGGCAGTGCGAGGCCCGTCTTCCCGTGCGAAATGCGCATGCGTTTCCATCCGCCGATAGCAAACAATCACCGGGAAAGTTAAATCAGGAATCGTTCGAGAAGTTGACGGTGCGCGCACAGGCGGCTTTGGATGCCGACCAGATCCCACAAGCAATTCACTTGTATGACGAGGCGACGAAGCTTCGGCCCAACTGGCCGGAGGGCTGGTGGCACCTTGGAACTCTCTTATTCGATGCCCAACGCTTCGGAGAAGCGCGCCATGCCTTCGCGCATTTCGTCTCGGCGGAAAAGAGGCAGCCAGGGCCGGGGTTCGCCATGCTCGGGCTCAGCGAATTTCAACTGACCCATTATGTGAAAGCGCTTGCGGCGCTGGAAACCAGCATAAAGCTCGGCATGGGGAGCGATATTGCTTTTGTGCACGAAGTTCTGTTTCACGATGGCATCTTGAACGCTCTGTTGGGCAACCCCGAACTGGCGCTCCAGCGCTTGACTTTGGCCGCCAACCGAATCGCCGCTGCAAACCCGGAGGCTCCGAAAGATGCTGTGTCCGCGGACCTCAAGCTGTTGGACGCTTTTGGTATCGCCGCGCTGCGCATCCCGAGACTCCCTACTGATCTGACCGCAGAGCAAATCCCGATCGTTCGTCTCGCTGGCCACGCACAGGCATTGATCGCCTTGCAGGATCGCGTCGCGGCCGAGACCGAGCTAAAACAAGTATTGGCACTCTACGGCTCCGAACCAGGCGTGAACTACATGTATGGTGTGTTTCTGCTGAAGGAACATCCCCCGCTCGCCGCCGACGAGTTCCGCAGGGAGATCGAAGTTTCCCCCTCCGACGTAGCGCCGCGGATCCAACTCGCGCTTGAATTTCTCGGCACTGGTGACTATGAACAGGGACTGAAGTACGCAAAGGATGCCGTTGATTTGACGCCGAAGAACTTCGTTGCACATGTGGTTTGTGGCAGATTGTGGCAGGAAACAGGAAAAACCGACCGCGCGTTGCAAGAATTGCGAACAGCGGTCAAGCTTGCTCCCGGCAGTCCAGACGCTCACTTTGCGCTGGCCAGCGCTTTGGGGAAGGCAGGACAGAAACGCGAAGCCGAGCGGGAGCGAGCCGAGTTCGAGCGGCTGAAGGCGGTGGTTGATGCCGCGGACCGCTAGCCAATCTCAGGCGACTTCGATGCGAACTCGCGTGACATGCTAAACTCTGCTCGGATCATGCGTGGGCGCATTCTTATTTTAGCGGTGACAGTCAGTCTGGCAGCGGCAACCATAGTTGCGGCGCAAGCCGACCACACCAGTACCATCCGTTTCGAAGATACTACTGCCGAGTCCGGTGTGAACTTTCTTGAGAACAGCAGTCCCACTCCAAACAAAAATCAACCCGAAACGATGATTTCAGGCATCGCCTTGCTCGATTACGACAACGATGGATACCTGGACATCTTCTTCCTCAACGGCGCCGCAATTCCATCTCTAAAGAAGGACTCTCCGAAATACTACAACCGCCTCTACCGCAACAATCATGATGGGACCTTCACAGATGTCACGGAAAAGGCCGGACTGGCGGGAGATGGTTACGACATGGGAGTCGCCGTCGGAGATTTCGATAACGATGGCTGGCCCGACATTTTTATCGCCAGCGTGACCAAGAACCATCTGTATCGAAACGATCATGATGGAACTTTTACGGACGTGACGGATAAGGCAGGCGTCGGCTCCCCAATGTACAAGGGGAAGAAGATGTGGAGCGCCGCCGCCGGCTGGTTCGACTACAACAACGACGGCAAATTGGATCTCTTCGTAGCGAACTACTGTGTTTGGGAGGCCAACAAGGATCCCGTGTGCCTAAGCGGCGGTCGTCTGCGGGCTTACTGCCACCCCAAGTTCTATGCGCCACTTCCGTCTACGCTTTACCGCAACAACGGCGACGGTGCCTTCACCGACGTTTCGGGCGAGACAGGCATTTCAAAAAAACTGGGCAAGGGGATGGGGATTGGCTTCAACGATTACGACGGGGACGGCTTCCTTGACATCTTCGTCGCCAACGACAACATGCCCAACGCGCTCTTTCACAACCTCAAGGGCAGAGCGTTTGAAGAGGTCGCCATGGATGTCGGCGTCGCTTACACCGAAAACGGCAAAGCCGTCTCAGGCATGGGCGCCGAGTTTCGCGACCTGGACAATGATGGCTTCCCCGACATTTGGCACACCGCCACCGAATTGGAAACGTTCCCGCTGTTCCGTAATCGCGGAGACGGCATATTCCTTGACGTTACCGGACGCAGTGGACTGGCGCGGCCGACGCTCGAAATGTCGGGTTGGTCGAACGGCGTCGCGGACTTCGATAACGATGGTCTGAAGGACCTGTTCGTGGCGCGAGGCAACGTCCTCGATAATATCTCTGAATTCTCCAATCGCACCTACGCTGAGCCGAATACTATTTTCCGCAATCTAGGCAAAATGACTTTTGCAGATGTGACGGCCCAGGCTGGCCCTGCTATGCAAGTATCAGAACCGTATCGCGGCGCGGTAATAGGCGACTTCTTCAACGACGGGCACATGGACATCGTCGTGACCGTCCTGAACGGAAAAGCAAGGATCCTTCGAAATGTCACGTCGAACGACAACAATTGGGTGATCTTTAAATTGGTAGGCACCAAGAGCAACCGTATGGCAATCGGCGCTCAACTGAGGGTGACGACAGAGGATGGGAACAGCCAGTACGACATCGTCTCGACGAGCGCAGGCTTCGGTGCGTCACGCGATCCGCGTGCGCACTTCGGCTTGGGTAAATTCAAGACGGTCAAGCAGCTCGAAATACGCTGGCCGAGCGGTTTGCGCCAAGTGTTGAGAGATTTACCCGCCAATCAGATCCATCAACTCGTTGAGCCGTAACGCTGGCATTGCGACAGCCCAGCCGCCGGTGGTTCAATCCACTCGCCCGCCAAGTCTTTTCGATCACTTCCCGCGCGTTTTCTGTCTTTCCTCTGTGCTGAGACGGACTGAGATTACGAGCCGGACTGGCCGCGAATCAGGCGAATTGGGTCGGGTTCGCCGGCGCCAGACTTTCCTCCACTGTTTTCGTTTGAATCATCGGCGGGCGTATCGCCTTCGCCGGGAGCGAGGAAGAGATTCGTCTCGATGCCGTGCTGGCGAGTGTAGAGGTCGTAGTAGCGACCGCCCAATTTATAGAGCGCTTCGTGGGTGCCGCGTTCGATGATCCGGCCCGCCTCCACGACTAGAATCTGATCGGCGCGGCGAATCGTCGAAAGTCGATGCGCGATGACGAACGTAGTTCGGCCGCGCATCAGGTAGCCGAGGCCTTCTTGAATCAGGGCTTCGGATTCCGAGTCAAGGCTCGACGTAGCTTCATCGAGGATCAAAATTCGCGGGTCGGCCAGAATGGCGCGAGCGATGGAGACGCGCTGCTTTTGTCCGCCGGAGAGCTTTACGCCGCGTTCGCCAACGACGGTGTCATATTTTTTCTCGAAGCCTTCGGCGAATTCGTCCACGCGGGCAATGCGGCAAGCTTCCAGAATTTCGGCGTCGGTCGCTTCGGGGTTGGCGAACGCCACATTTTCCCGGATCGTTCCGTCGAACAAGAATGTATCTTGAAGCACGACTCCCAGCTGTGTGCGGTAAGTTCTTAGGCGCACAGTTGCCAAATCCGTGGCGTCAACGACAACGCGGCCTTTGGTCGGCGTGTAAAACGCGGCGATCAAACCGATGATCGTGGATTTTCCAGCCCCGGACGGCCCGACAAGCGCCGTCACCGTGCCCGGTCTCGCACTGAAACCGATATCGAAAAGAACCGGCTTATTCACATCGTAGGCAAAATCGACGTGTTCGAATTCGACAGTTCCGTCGACGCGGCTCATGTCCATCGTGCGGCCAGGCGCTTGGTCTTCGACCTCTTCGCTCAGAATTTCTTTTGTGCGTTCGAGGCCTGTGAGCGCTTCCGTCAGTTGCGTGCCGATGGCTACGATCTGAAAGATGGGAGCGACGAGCATCGCCAAGAGACCGGAATACGCAATCAAAGTTCCTCGAGTCATCGCTCCGGACAGAATTTCCCGCGAGCCGAAATACATGATCACGGCGCTGACGAGTCCGAGCAGAACCGTGGCGGACATTCCCATCAGCGAAGTCGCGGTAAGCGTCTTGAGGACGTTGTCGAGGAGTCGCTGAACGCCGGATGCGAACACTTTTTCTTCGCGCTCTTCGGCGTGATAACCCTTCACAACGCGAACCCCGCCGAGGGATTCCGTCAGACGCCCCGTCACTTCCGCGGTGATCTTTGGACGCGCTCGAAATATCGGACGGATGGTGGCAAAAGCCTTGTTGATACCGAAGCCAAAAATGAGAAGCACGGCGAAAGCCGAGACGGTCATGATCGAACTAATCTTCAACATGATAACCAGAGCAATGAGGGCGGTAAGCACGCCGCCGGCGAGTTCCACTAAACCCGTGCCGACGAGATTGCGGACGCCTTCAACATCGGACATGATGCGCGAGACGAGCGCGCCAGTTTTGTGCGCATCGTAAAAAGAGACCGGCAGGCGCCCAATGTGCGCCTGCACCTGTTTGCGTAATTCCGTAATCAAGCGCTGCGCCGATTTCGAGAAAAGCTGGGTGAGGGTGAACGACGTGATGCCCTGAATAATCGTGGCTGCAACCACGGCGAGGACGATCGGCACAAGCAAGTTGATTTGGTGCTTTTCGATGACATTGTCAAAAACGAATTTGGATGCGGCCGGCACCGCAAAGCCGACGATGCGGTTAATGACAATGAGCACGAATCCGATCGCGAGGATTGCCCGTCGTGGCTTGAGCAATGCCCAGGCCTCCGGCAGGGACTTCCACGCCAGCTTTTTCTTCTCCGCCTTCTTGTCGGTTTTCACTTCGGGCTCGTCGGCCATAGACCGCCTTGAACTGGTTCTATCCCCGTGGCCTATTGGATGTCGCATCTTTCTATTTCACTACATTCCCAGCTGCGGTGCTCACGGAATACGGCGCGAGCCGTCTATCCGCTGGGGTAGGTGTCCGAAAAACTTCAATTTCCCCTTTAAACGGCGTGTTTCTTACAGCCGAAGGAGATTCCATGCGTAACGCGTTTCGCCTGCGTTTTGGCCTTGCTTTCGCATCCCTGATGCTCGCAACAACTGTATCGGCCCAGTTCAAAAACGGCAATCAAGCTACCGAACTGGCGCTGCCGACGATTAGCCAGCACGCCATGGTTGCGCAGCGCATCGGCCTCACGGACGTGACCGTCAATTACCACGCACCGCTGGTCGGCGGCCGTAAGCTCTTTGGCGCAGCACCGGTTCCCTATGACAAAGTCTGGCGCGCGGGAGCGAATCAAAACACAACGATTACTTTCTCCGATGACGTGACGATTGAGGACAAGCCGCTCGCTGCCGGCACATACGGTCTGCACATGATTCCGACCGCGGACCAATGGACCATTATTTTCTCGAAGAACTCAACGTCGTGGGGCAGCTTCAGCTACGACGATAAGGAAGATGCGCTACGCGTCCAGGTAAAACCCCATGAAGCGGAGTTTCGCGAATCGCTCGCATACACATTTGACGACATCAAGCCGGACTCTGCGCTTGCAACGTTGCGTTGGGAGAAGTTGGCCGTTCCCTTTCGCGTGTCCGCAGACGTCAAGGCAACCACATTGCGGAGCATCAAAAATCAGCTTCGTAGCACCGGTGGATTTTCGTGGGCCGGCTATGACGAAGCTGCGAATTGGCTTCTTGACAACAAGTACGAGCTCGAGCAGGCGCTGAAATGGGAAGATCAATCGATTCAGAACGAAGACCGCTTCGAAAATAATCTGAACAAATCGGAAATTCTGGCAGCGTTGGGAAAGGCGCAAGAAGCGGAAGCGTCGAAAAAGAAGGCAATGGAAGTCGCAAGCGGCGTGCAGCTACATGTATATGGCCGTCAACTGCAGATTCAGGGCAAACAGGATGAAGGCTTTGCAGTGTTCCAGATCAACATCAAGAAACGGCCGAATGAATGGTATACGCACGGCGAAATTTCACGGATCGCGTCGGCAAAGGGCGACTTCGACACTGCCGTTAAGGAAATGAAGCTTGCGCAAGCAAGTGCGCCGGATGCTACCAAAGGCCAGATTCAGGGCCTGATCACGCGGCTCGAGAAGAAAGAAAACATCAATCCGCGGTAGAAGTGTCGTTAAACTGCAAACGGCGAATTAGGACGTAATGCCGCCGAAGCAGAGATACTTAATCTCGACATAATCGTCGATGCCGTATTTTGAGCCTTCACGGCCGAGTCCGGATTCCTTCACTCCGCCAAACGGCGCGACTTCGGTAGAAATGATTCCGGTGTTGATGCCTACTATTCCGTATTCAAGCGCTTCGGCGACACGCCAGACGCGGGCGATGTCGCGGCCGTAGAAATACGCGGCGAGACCGAACTCTGTGTCATTGGCAAGCGCGACCGCATCGGCTTCGGTTTTGAAGTGGAAAAGCGGCGCAACAGGGCCAAACGTCTCTTCTCGTGCAACGGCCATTGCCGGCGTAACATCCGTCAAAATCGTCGGCTCGAAAAATCTGCCGCCGAGAGAATGGCGGTGACCGCCGACAAGGATTTTGGCGCCTTTTTCCTGTGCGTCGCGGATGTGGCTCTCCACTTTTTCTACCGCGGCGTTGTCAATCAGCGGGCCTTGCGTGGCGCCCGCTTCCAGACCGAACGCGGGTTTTAACTTTTCAACAGCCGCAGCCAATTTTTTGGCGAACGCTTCGTAGACTGGTTCCTGGACTAACAGACGGTTGGTGCAGACGCAAGTTTGTCCGGTGTTGCGGTATTTCGACGCGACCGCACCTTCCACAGCCGCGTCCAAGTCCGCGTCGTCGAAGACGATGAATGGCGCATTTCCACCAAGTTCCAGCGAAAGCTTCTTGATTGTGCCGGCGCACTGCGCCATGAGAACTTTGCCGATTTCGGTCGAACCGGTGAACGATAATTTTTTCACAATGGGATTGGAGGTCAGCTCGCCGCCGATTTCACGCGCGGCGCCGGTAACGATGTTGAACACGCCTTTCGGCACGCCGGCCCGCTCGGCGAGTACAGCAAGCGCGAGGGCGGAAAACGGCGTTTGCGCCGCCGGTTTCAAAACGACGGTGCAACCCGCGGCAATCGCAGGTCCCGCCTTGCGCGTAATCATCGCCAGCGGAAAATTCCACGGCGTGATGCACGCCACGACGCCGATCGGCTGCTTGATTACGACGATTCGCTTGTCGGCCTGGTGGCCTGGAATCGTATCTCCGTAAATGCGCTTGGCTTCTTCGCCGAACCATTCGAGGAACGAGGCCGCGTAGGACACTTCGCCGCGCGACTCGGCTAGCGGCTTGCCTTGCTCGAGCGTCATCAAGCGCGCCAAATCTTCCTGATTTTCCATCATCAGGTCGAACCATTTGCGCAAGACGATGGCACGTTCCTTGCCGGTTTTTTTGCTCCACGCAGGAAAAGCGCGGTTCGCGGCTTCGATTGCTTCGCGCGTCTCGACGGTGCCGAGTTTCGGCACGCTGCCGATAATTTCTCCGGTCGCGGGATTATCCACTTGAACTGTGCCGCCGGACTTGGACGGCACCCAACCGCCATCGATGTAACATGCTTCGCGAAACAGTTTCTTGTCCTTCAACTGATTCGCGACGCTTTCGGATTTTGTCGCTGTATCCTGCATCGCTTAACCTCTAAACTGTGGCTTGCGCCAGTTGCTTTTTTTCCACCACAGATGCGAGACCCGCTTCGAGCACATCCATACCCTCGTCGAACTGCGCATCCGTTACGACGAGCGGGACGAGAATTCGCATCACGTTGCCGTATGTACCCGCCGTAATGTTGATCAGCCCATGTTCGTAACAGTACTTGGACAATTCCTTGGTCTCGGTGTCGGCGGGCTCTTTCGTTCGCGCGTCGCGAACAAGTTCAATCGCGCACATACCGCCCAGTCCGCGGACTTCGCCGACGAGTTCCCACTTCTTCTGCCAACTGCGGGCTCGCTCTTCGAAACGCTTGCCAATCTCCATCGAACGAAC
>Ga0247693_1000049_pt1 | contig 41619 bp, 61 predicted proteins | sample CNK34_metaG_FD_182712 | JGI IMG/M metagenome (GOLD analysis project Ga0247693, IMG submission 182712) | Soil microbial communities from Purdue University Martell Research Forest, Indiana, United States - CNK34 | ecosystem: Environmental > Terrestrial > Soil > Temperate forest > Bulk soil... | reverse complement strand
CTGCACGCTGCCGATGATGATGTCCGCATGCGTCTCGTCGCGGTCCGCCTTGACCACTCCGATGGTCAGAACATTTGCGTATACGTGATGACCGGCCACAATGAGGCGAACCGTCGCCTCGAGCTGGCTGACCAGTTCGTCCGTGTGCACCAGGATCAGTACACGTCCGTCACCACCGGCCTGTGTCATGAACTGGACCGCACGTTCCGCCAGCGTGATGGCCTTGCCCGTGCCTGTGGGCAGGACGACGGCCAGGCGGGTTTCGGCCGGCTCGGTCTCGCGATGCCTGCGCTCCGCCTCGAGTGCGTCCAGTTGATATTGCCTTAAACGAATGGTCACAGCAGCCAACTCACGATGCCTGCGATGATCAGAGCGGCAAACCCTGCGCCGTAAACGATCAATGCGCCTATCCATAAGGTAGAGAACGTGCCTGACCATCCCATGGTCAGGCCCATGATCATGGTCATAAACGCCAAGATCAAGGTGAGGATCAGGAATACACCGCATCCGGTTTTCATCACTCCGCCACCCACCCGTCCAGCGTGTCCCCGAGCTCCACACGCACGGCGTTGCCTGCCGCGTCCAGGCCCACCCGGATACCGCCGATCTCGCGCCAGTCGATCGGGATGTGCGCGCCGTCCTGCTCCACGGCAGTCACGTGCTCGATGGTGTCTTGCGCGTTCGCGAGGTCCTCGAGCGCCGCCTCGAGCGCCGCCTCGAGCGCGCCTTCCAGCTTGCTGACCATCATGGATTGCCTTTCTTCTCGGGCTTGCTGGTCATGTGCCAACCGTTGCAATGTGGGCACAGGTAGACACGCTGCTCTACCTTTTCCGCACCTTGCCTGGATCGCAGATTCTGCGCGGACAGCAAGATCAGATAGGCACTCGCCTCAGTGAGATAGCGCTGTTTCCTTGTGCGGCAAATATTCCTGGTCGTGCGTCTCGGGCACACGCGTCACTCCTGCCCGCTCGAGAAAACATTCACGAACTCGTCCACGGCGCGCCCGTCCTGGCCGCGCTTGACGGTCGCGAACGGCTCGTTAGCGTGCGGACGCACGATGCTCTTGGGTCCGCCCGGCATGCCCACCTCGATCACGTACCGGCCGGTGGCGCGGCCCATGTCGTACTCGCACCGGGTGCGGATGACGGGGAAGAAGGCGCCGGACTTGCCGCGCAGTTCGTCGCCCGCGGCCACCAGCGACCATTCGATCTCGCTCACGCCGGCGGTAGCCTGCTGCTGCTCGTGCAACTCGAGGCGCTTGACCGCGCCGATCAGTTCGGCGTCGGACTGCGCATCCTGGAAACGGCGCGCCGCCTCGATGACGGTGCGCTCGTAGGCGTTCACGTGACGATCTCGCCTTCCGCGCTGACCTCGGAGATGGCGAGAATGACAACTCTGTTCTTGCTGATCCCGATGTCCGCGGCGACATCTTCCCGAATGTGAACAATGCTCTGGGGGTTGGGGAGCTTGTCGTCAGGCCGCTCGTGATAGATCGATCCGAAGCCGAACCCCGCTTGAGTGGTGTACTGATAGCTGACCAGGAAACGGCGCATAGCTTCACTTCACCTTCCGGGTGATGACGATGGAGCTGTCGGCGTAGCGCATGTCGCCGTGCCGGTTGCTCAGGTAGGACAGGTCGGAGAACAGCGCGGGGGCGTTCGGGTGGCCGGCGGGGAAGGTCACCGTGGTGACCACGGTCGCCATGTCGTTGTCCAGGTCGTGCGAGAGCTTGCTCTCCACGGTGGCCAGCACGCCCGGCATCACTGCATCGACGATGGTGCGGGCCTGCCGGGTGGCAACCGGGACGGTGAGTCCGAGGTTCTGGCGCTTCGCGTTGCTCTTGACCGTTCGCATGAGAGAACTATAGCAAGCCCGTTGACGGATGGCAAGTCCGTAGCGGGAAGCTTATGGGCATGCTATAGTTGAGTCATGGATGAAACTGTGAAGATCACCTACTCGGCACCGAGCAACATCACCTTCCATGGCGAGGTCGATACCGGCATGACCAAAGAAGAGTGGGCGGAGGCCGGGCAGGAAGGACAGGCCGAGATCATCGACGCCACCATCGCGGATCTGCTGGATGTCGGGGTGAAGGGCGAGTAATGATCACTCTCACCCCTGAGCAGGAGAAGGCGCTCGAGGCCGTCCGCGAGTGGTACTTCGGCGCAGGCCACGACAGCCAGGACCGAGGCCCGCTGAACCGCTACGCGCCACCGGAGCCCTTCCGCCTGTTCGGGCCGGCAGGTACGGGCAAGACGACGCTGGCGCGGGAGATCGCCTCCCGGCTCGGACTGCACGACGTGGTGTTCGGTGCCTACACGGGCAAGGCAGCCAGCGTGCTCGCCCGCAAGGGCGTGCCGGCCACCACCATCCACTCCGCCATCTACCGGCCGACGGAGAACGCGCAGGTACGAGCGGAGTGGCAGGAGGTGACCACCAAGTACGCCGAAGAGATGTCGGAGCTGATCCCCGATCCGGCCTACACGAACTCCCTGGCCGAGAAGATCGCCGACCTCGAGGCCCAACTCCGACAGCCCGGTTTCGTGCTGAACCCCGAGTCCGACTGGGCGTACGCGGACCTGATCGTCCTGGACGAGGTCTCCATGGTGAACACGGACATGGCGCGCGACATCGAGAGCTTCGGCGTGCCCGTGCTGGTTCTGGGCGACCCGTTCCAACTCCCGCCGATCGAGGGTGGCGGCTACTACACCCGCTCCGAGCCGGACGTCCTGCTCACCGAAATCCATCGACAGGCCTGGGAGTCGCCCGTGCTGCGGCTGGCCACAGAGATCCGGACCAGCGACGGACGTGGAATCCGGCATACGGCCGTGGAAGAGATCGCCTCCATCACTCGCGCTATGGAATTCGAGCAGGTGCTGTGCTGGCGCAACGCCACGCGCTGGAAGCTGATCGAGAAGATTCGGGCCAAGAAGGGTTACCCGGCCGGCCAGGCAGTGGCCGGGGACCGGGTCATCTGCCTGGTCAACAACAAGCGGGATCTCGGCATCCTGAACGGTCAGCAGTTCGACGTGCTCGAGGTGGACGGCGAGCGGCTTCTACTGAAGGAGTCCGGCGCCGATGCGCCGGAACGCTGGATCCACGCCTGGCCGGACGGCTTCACTGGGCTCGAGGGCGAGAAGTCGCTGAAGTCGAAACGGGCCTGGCGCGGGGACGTGGGGGCGTTCACGTTCGCGGATGCCATCACGGTGCACAAGGCGCAAGGGTCGGAGTGGGACAGCGTGTACGTGGTGGACGAGACGCGCGCCATGATCGAGATGCAGGCGCGGCGCGATGGGATGGCCAAGGCCACCGAGGAGGCGCGGCGATTTCTGTACACCGGCGTCACGCGGGCGCGGGAGAGCGTGCAACTTGCCCGACTGAAGACGGGTTGACGGTCTGGCATGAGCTTGCTATAGTTAGGCCATGAGTGATAAATGCCCGATCACGCAGAAGCGAAACTGTGCAGATCGGAACTGTGAACTTCACTACATGGACGCACCGCTTCGCCTGAAGCCTGAACGTAACTATGCGCTCGGAGCGGCCGGCGGCCTTGTCTTCGTGCTGCTCATCCTCGCATCCAACTGGCTCACGGCGCGGTATGGATTGGTGGCGGGATGGGTCACGGCTGGCACTTTCACGGCCGGACTCGTCCTTGCTGCGCGTGACCTGGTCCACCGCACGGCGGGGATCTGGGCATCGCTGGGTTGTGTCGCCGTGGGAGCTGGATTGTCGGCCCTGATCGCTACACCGGCACTCGCCCTAGCATCGGGTGTGGCGTTCCTGCTGTCTGAGGTCGCGGATACAGCAGTTTATGCGCCGCTACTGCGGCGCGGCAGGTTGCGGGCGCTGACCGCGTCCAATGCGGTCGGATCGGTGGTGGACTCCATCTTGTTCCTATGGATCGCGGGATTCCCTGTCTGGCCTGCCGTTCTGGGGCAGGTGGGTGTGAAGTGGCTCATGGCCGTGGGGCTTCCGCTGCTGGCGATCGGAGGAGTTCGTGCGGTACTTCGCTACCGCGTCAGGGCCGCGCGTACGTGAGGCCATGGCGTCCCGCTTGCTGGATCAGATCGTCAATCCGGCAAGCGGGAATGCCATTGGTGATGGCGTCACATGGTGTGCGGACAATGCGGTATTCGGCAACAAGTATCCTGGAGATGCGGCCTTCCTGTCCTGGCTGAAGGATCGTAAGTACGCGTCCACGAACTGTCGTTTTGTTGTCGCCCCTGACGTGGTATGCGATGCTCGCGCAACCCTGAAGCGTTCACTCCCCATGCTTCCGAAGATTCGCTCTCTGGGTTTTCCCGCTGCGCTAGTGGCGCAAAATGGGCTGGAGTGCCTAAGTATTCCGTGGGACCAATTCGACGTTCTTTTCATTGGCGGAGATGACGCATGGAAAGAGGGACCTGCGGCAACAGGTCTCGCCAGGGAGGCGAAGATTCGTCATAAGTGGGTGCATATGGGGCGGGTTAATTCGCGTAGGCGCCTACATGTTGCGCAGGCCATGAGTTGTGACTCCGTCGACGGAACGCTCTTGGCGTTCGGCCCTGACAAGCACCTGCCCACGCTGTTGCGATGGCTGGCCGAGATGACTGCCGAAGAATCCTCCGCGCGGCCGACCCCGGTCCCGTGACCAGGAGAAGTACGCTGGCAAACCCATAGACGACAGCAGACCCCCGCTGCCCGGCGGGGGTCTGCTCATGCCCAACTACATATGGAGAATCCGTGGACCAGAGTAACAACATCATGTGGTCGGCCGCACGCGAGTACGCCAAAAATGGCATCTATGTCAATCCCGTGTACGTCACGCGCAAACCGGACGGCAAGAAGGATGTCCGGCCGGTAGGGCTGTGGCGCACCACCTCGAGCACCTCCCTGGCCGACATCGGCGCCTGGGAGCAGGACCACCCGAACGCCGGCCTGCTGATCGACTGCGGCAAGAGCAAGCTTCTGGTGGTCGACTGCGACGGCTTGGACGGCGTCACGGCCTGGCTGGATCTCGACCCGCCCGAGCCGCTGTGGATCGTCGACACGCCCGGCGGGCAGCACTGGTACTACCGCGAGCACCCGGACCACCCGATCGGCAACGACCAGGACGGCAAGGTCGCGCCGCACGTCGACATCCGCGGTATCGGCGGGTTCGTGTTCGCCCCGCCCACCACGGACGGCCAGGGTGCATGGGCAGGGCGGGGAGAGCCGGACTGGGCGGCGCAGCGCTGCACGCCGGACGTGGTCGTAGAGCGGATGCGAGCCCGTAAGTCGCCCGGACCTGCGCAACCCACGGTCACGTCCGAGGTTTCCGACGATCTCTTCGACGACCCGGAACGGCGCTTCACCCGGGAACAGGCCGTGGCGTACGTGAAGGCGGCCAAGGAGGAGCTCGGCAAGACCACCCAGGGCTTCAACGGGGCGATCAACAACTTTGCCATGACGTGCGCGCACTTCCCTTGGCTGGTGGACCGGGAGCGCTGCGGTGAACTCATGATTCGGTCATTAGGCAAACGGCAGGGCTGGACCGAGCCGGACCGCGACGATCGGCTCACCATCAACAGTGCCTACTCGGCCACCGAGGCCGGAAAGAGTTGGGTAGCGATGGAAGCCCCGCCCGTCCAGGCCGCGAAGATGGCGGACGGGGCTGGGGATGACGGTACGGCACACCTGAGCCCGCCCGGGCAGCCGATGAAGGTGGCGCGCGAGATCCTGGCGTTGCGGGAACGGCCGTTGCGCTGGTGGCAGGGCGCCTACTACGAACATCTCGGCCGGCACTGGGCGGAGATCAGTGACGACATGATCAAGAAGTGGATCTATCAAGCCACCGAGGACGCCACTTTCACCGCAGTCGACGGCAAGGGTGATTTCGAGGTTAAGAAGTGGTCGCCCACGGCCGGCAAGGTGACTAACGTGCATGATGCGCTCTCACGTGGCGTCGTGCAGCAGGAGCAGGAGCCTGCCGCGGTGATGGCCATGGAGAACGGCGTCCTGGATCCGGCCACGCGGTCGATGAGCCCACACGATCCGGCCCTGTTCAACCTGTCATCGCTGCCGTTCTCCTACGATCCGGACGCCGCGTGCCCTCAGTGGCTGGACTTCCTGGAGAGCACGTTGCCCGGGGACCGGCAGGCACACGAGACGATCGCGGAGTGGATGGGCTATGTCCTGTCCGGGCGCACGGACCTTCACAAGATCGGCGTGTTGGTCGGTCCGCCTCGGTGCGGCAAGGGCACGATCTCCCGGGTGCTGAAGGCCATGGTGGGGCGGGACGGATGGGCTGCGCCGACGCTGGCGAGGCTGGGATCGGAATTTGGCATGGCCTCGCTGATCGGCCGCGGCCTGGCCGTCATGGGAGACGTGCGCTGGACGTCCAAGCACGTCATCGATGCCGTGCCGATCATGCTGGGCATCTCCGGCGAGGACGGCTTCTCGATCCCGCGCAAGCATGTCGGGGACTGGATCGGCAAGTTGCCCACCCGGCTCATGCTCATGAGCAACGATGCTCCGGTCTTCACCGACGCGTCCGGCGCCCTGGCCGGACGCATGGTGTACGTGGCCTTCCATCGCTCATTCCTGGGGTCGGAGGACCTAACCCTCGAGGGCCGGCTCATGACGGAGTTGCCCGGCATCCTCAATTGGGCATTGGACGGCTTGGACCGGGTGGCGAAGCTGGGCACCTTCACCCAGTCGGCCGGCTCCATGGAGCTGGCTGCGGAGGTCGATCGGGACTCCAGTCCAGTCAAGGCGTGGGTGGACGATCGATGTGTGGTCGATCTGACCGCAGAGATCTCCCTCGAGGCGTTGTTGTCGAACTACCGCGACTGGCTGACCACCGAGAACATGTCGCTGTCGCCGTCGCTGAACAGGCTGTCGCGTGACATCCGGTCCGCGTTCGGGGACCAGGGCGTGACGGTGGAGCGCAAAAGCAACGGTGCCGGCGGAAAGCATCGCGTGGTGACCGGTATCCGGGTGATCGTGGGCGGTTCGATGGTCTCGGATCTCATGGATTTGTAGCGGAGAGTAACCGGCCTGCGGACCGGTAGAACTGGGCCTACCGGTCCGGGTCTACCGGTCCGTTTGTGTCGACGGACCGATAGACCGGTAGCGGACCGATAGCCGGACCGCTAGTAGTCCGATAGCTTTTTTGAGTTTTCCCTGCTAGATACCCCTATAGACCGATAGACCGATAGAGTCCCGGGGCTACGTATAGAGAAGAGAGAGAGAGACAGACATATAGGACACAGAAGAGGGGCTGAGGGGGAAACCTGACTTCATAGCGATTTTCTATCGGCCATCGGTCCAACCGCGCCGCGCGCTGTCACTGGCCGTTACGGGTAGCACGGGACGGAGAAGATGGGTAAGATGTAGGGCATGGATGATCTAGTGAAGGCAATTCATGACCGTTACGGCGTCGGCATGTGGACCATCCAGCAGATCCTGGGCGAGCTTCCGAAGGAAGTTTTTCCGGCTCGTACGCAGTGGGTGATATATACGCGTGGAGCTTCGGTCAGCCTGGGACATCACCTTGCGAAAGATGGCAGGTTTACGCGGGTAGCCAATATTCATGGAGGTCGGGTTCTCTATCGGCTGAAGCATGACCTTGCTATACTCGACTCATGACAGACCTGAACCTTGACCTCCTCGGAGATCTCTCGCAGCGGGATTTGGACCTCATCGCCCGGGCAGGCGCGCACTGCCTGGCCGGCGAGGACACCCCGGACGCCACCCGCTTCCGCAACCACGTGACCGACCTGGACGCCGCGCGGCTCATTCACCGGATCGAGCGCGGCGCGCTGGTCGTCCCGGCAGGCCGTACCTGGCACATGATCGGCGGATGGGACGACATCCACCTGACCCGCATCGTGAACGAGTGCCTGCGCCTGGGGCTGGTGGAGGCGAGCACGGCGCACACCGGGCGCGACATCGTGCGCACCACGCTGACCACGGCGCCCGTTCATCTGCGCGTCCGTGACATGCCGGCCTGCGCTGCGGCGGATCCGGGCACGCGGTATCGCCTGGTGACGGATCCGGGTCTGGCGGACTGCCCTGCTTGTCTCGCCCGGACCGATGCGTAATACTGGGCTCATGGCAGTGATCGAGCGACCCAACGGCATCGCCCCCATCCCCAGCGGCACCTACCATTTCGGCGCCAAGGGTGGCCGGATGGCACAGGCGTGGCAGTACGTGTGGGATCGCCTCGATCACACCACCTTCAGGAACGGGCAGGATCTCGCGGACATGGCAGCCCAGGAGTTCGGCGTCAAGCGCGCCAGCGTTGCCGAGATGCTGAGCCGGATGCGCAGCACGGGCGTGCTGGAGCAGGAGTTGATCCCGGTGCCCACCGTCTACGCTCGCGGCAAGGGCTACACGGCCAACCGGCCGCGCGTGCACTACCGGATCGCGCAGCCCGTGCACGACGTGAGCCTGAATTTCTCCGAGAAAGCCTCCTGAGATGCCCGCTACGGTCACGCTGGACTGGAACCCACCCCCGGGTATGGGTCCGGACGTTCTGAGGACGTGGCGGGCTTTCTACCGGCACATCGGGCGTGAGTACGGCGTCACCCCGATGTTCTACCGGCAGATGTACCTGGCGCAGTCCGGACGGTGCTACATCTGCCGGACGGCGCGCGGCATGCACCCGGACGATCCGGCAGGCCGCGGCGGACGGCGCCTGGGTGTGGACCACAACCACCTGATCGGCAACCGGCTCGAGGCGGTACGCGCGCTGGTCTGCACGGGCAGTCTGTCCGCGAACACGTGCAACCGGCTGATCGCGCGCTATGACCATGGCCAACTGTCGCGCGCGGTCAAGCTGCTCGAGGCCCCACCGGCGCAGTACCTGCTGACCGCGCTGGACGGCACGTACGACTGGACTGATAACGAGCTGACCGGATGGCTGACATGACCGCATTCCTGGTGATCACGGCGATAGCGTGCGTGTTCTGGGCAGCGCTTGCCGTCGGCACCGTGCTCGTGGTCGGCGCAGCGGCCAGGACCAGGGACAGGAGAGGCTGATGCAGATCACGCACTACCCGTTCCCGCCTCCCGGCGCCGCGCCCGTGCCGGCCACGGCCGAGCCGTACCCGGCACCCCTGCTCACCTCGGACGACCCGTATGACGGGCCGACTTCCAAGCCCGCGGCCGATCTGCTGAAGCTTGCGCTCTCACATGGCTGGACCGGGCGGATCACGTATGCGAACGGCTACGTCCCGCACGCGACCACCGGCAAAGCCGGCGCGGCGCCCAAGTTCTCCGAGGCGCTCCGGCTGGTACGCGGGGACCGGCATGCCGTGGCGGTACGCCTGGGCGGATCGTGGGGATCGCTGTGGACGTGGAGCGGTACGCAGTTCTTCACCCGGCACAAGTTGCTGGACGAATTCAAGGCTGCACTAGTCATGCGACCTGTGGATAACCCTGTGGATAACCAGGCTAATGGAGCTATTTATGCCTCCCCGGAAGCTTGAGAAGCCCTGGACGCGCAGGCAACTGATCGTCGAGTTGGCCACGTCCGGCAAGACGCAGGAGAAGCTGGCCGAGGAGTACGGCGTCACCCAGCCGGCCATCAGCTTCTTTGCCGACCGTCACCGGCAGACGATCGAGCAGGTGCGCGCTGACCAGGAGAACGAGTTCGCGGGGATTGCCATCGCGGAGAAGGCTATCCGGCTGGCCACGTACCTGGACGTGCTGGACACCGCGCTCAAGCCTGTGCCGAAGGTGAACGCCAAGGGCGAGATCATGTATGGCCTGCCGGACGAGAGCGGCGAGCGGCATCCGATCATGGAGATTGATGCCGGCGTGGCCCAGAAGATCCTGCGCAACGTGGCCGAGGAGCTGGGGCATCTGCCCAACCGGGTGACGCTGGGCGGCGAGGTGGGCGTGACCACCAACTACAAGATCAACGGGGTAGAGCCGGAGAACCTGCGGTGAAGCTCGCCGCGCTTCTCTCGCTGCCCATGCTGGCCGTCATGGCAGGATCGATTCTGATCACTATTGCTATCGGGCGAATGGCTTTCGGCGCATAGATCAACCCGATATACTGGACCCATGAAAAAGATACTCGGCTCGATCGGCCTGACCCTGCTTGTCCTGGTCTCCCTGCTGGCGCTGCCCTCCGCCGCGCAGGCCACTGCGTTCACGGGCGCGGGCTTCTACTACGCCGGCGGAAGCCAGACCTTCACCGGCACCGACTACGTGCGTGGCCTGTCCACCAACGCCTACGTGGCCAAACCGTTCGTCCCCAACACCGCCGTGGGCGGCGTCTACGATCACTCGCTGATCGAGCTGGCCGTCCACGAAACCACCTCCGGCGTGTCCGGCAATACTGTTGAGGCCGGCATCGCCGTCGAACCCACCGTGTTCGGTGACTTCAACCCGCACCTGTTCGGCTGCTCCTGGACCGGTGGCGTGGCCGGTGGCTGCTGGACCGGTGGCGCCAATTGGGTCGACAACGGCGCGAACGCGACCAACCTGGGCTCCGACCTCACCGCGGACATCGGAACGGCCAAGCAGTTGCAGGTGTTCTGGTCGATGACCGGATGCGGCGCCTACAACAACGGGTGGTTCATCACCTACGCGGGCACGTCGGTCGGCTGCTACACCCCGGCCGCGTTCAGCGCAGGATTCCAGACGTCCAAATTCGTCCAAGCGTTCGGCGAGTACTACTACAACGGCGCCAACAACGCAGGTACCAGCAACGACAAGCCGTGCGGCGACCTCGGGCTGGGCGGTACGCCCGGTGTCGGTCAGGCATACGTGGGCAGCCTGTCGATCGTCAACCCGTCGCCCAGCACGCTGACCACCTCGTTCACGATGTTCACGCCCACCGACGCACCTGCTTTCGACGCGACGTTCGCGACCGGCAGCACGCGCACGTTCTACTACGGCAAAGCCGGCTACAAGTTCGTGGGCGGCGTGGCAACCACCCCCGGTAACGCCGGCTCCTGCTAACGTCCGGCCTGCGGTTGCCTCCGCCAGAACAGCCACGGTTCCCCACAACCGTGGCTGTTCTGCATACTTGCCCCATGCAGGTGCAAGATCATGAGGTGGAGCTGCGCGGCGCCGCGCTCGAGCTGGCCAACAGCCGCGCCAAGGAGGTGCTCATCTCCGGCGCCGCGGGTACCGGCAAATCGCGCGCCGTCCTCGAGAAGATCAACCTCATCTGCCTGATCACCCCCGGCACTAAATGCCTCATCCTGCGCAAGACAGCGCGCTCGCTGGCCACCAGCGCACTGCGCACCTGGGAGCGCGACGTGGTGAAGGAAGCCATGCGTGACGGCACGGTCAGCTTCTACGGAGGCAGTGCGCGGGAGCCGGCACAGTACCGCTACAGCAACGGATCGTCCGTGGTGATCGGTGGCCTGGACGATCCCATGAAAGTCATGTCGACCGAATACGACGTCGCTTTCATCCAGGAATGCACGGAGATCACCGAGGAGGACTGGGAGTCCGTCAACATCCGGCTCCGCAACGGCGCCATCTCCTTCCAGCAGATCATCGGGGACTGCAACCCCTCGCACCCGACGCACTGGCTGCTCGAGCGCGCCGCGACCGGCAAGCTTGCGCACCTGGTCAGCCAGCACGAGGACAACCCCCGCTACTTCCACGCCGACGGCACACCCACCCAGGAGGGCAAGGCGTACATAGAGCGCCTGGACTCCCTGACCGGGGTGCGTTATCTGCGTCTGCGCAAGAACATCTGGGCAGCGGCCGAGGGCGTCATCTATGAGAACTTCGATCCCGCCATCCACGTCATCGACTCTTTCCCCGTGCCGCCGTCCTGGGAGCGGATCTGGTCCGTGGACTTCGGCCACACCAACCCGTTCGTCTGGCAGGACTGGGCATTGGACGAAGATCGGCGCGCCTACCTGGTGCGCGAGATCTACATGTCCGGCCGGCTCGTGGAAGACCACGCCCGGCAGATCCGCAACCTGGGCGGGCCGCGCCCGTCCGCCATCGTCTGTGACCACGACGCCGAGGACCGGGCCACCCTGGAACGGCATCTCGGCATGGGCACCATCGCCGCGGAGAAGGCCGTGACCATGGGCATCGACGCCGTGGCCGAGCGATACAAGGTCGCTGCGGACGGCAGGCCGCGGCTGCACTACTTCCGCGATGCGCTGGTGGAGAAGGATCCGTCGCTGGTCGACCGGAAGCTACCCACCAGCACGATCGAGGAGACTCCCGGCTACATCTGGGCGCCCGAACCACCCGGAGCCGACCGCAAGCGTGAGCAACCCGTGAAGAAGAATGACCATGGGAAGGACGCCGAGAGGTACTTTGTCTGCGAGGCTGACCTGCACGGCCCGACCAATGTGCGATGGGGATGACGATGACCGATGAACTGCCGTACTCCCCGGAGCAATGGTTCCAGGTGATCCATGATGCCACCGTCGCCACCGGCCACGGCGACGAAGTGATCACAGCGGTCGAGAGCACCATGTCCGGCTGGAAGATCACCGTCAACCCGGTGGGCGCGCCTGCGCCCTCTCCCGGGCCGGAAGCCTGATGACCACCGTCACGCAGGCATGGGCCGCGGCGCGCACCCGGCCACGCCGTACCGCCCGGCCCGCTCTGCTGCTCCTGGTCTCCTGGCTGGCACGCAAGCTGCCGACGTGGAAGCGCGCGCGCACCGGGCTCATGCAGTGGGGTGCGTTCGCGGCCATCGACACGGGCCTGTTCGGCTGGCACTGGATTGCGGGCACGGTCGGTATCGGCGTGAGCCTGCTGGTCCTCGAGGCGCTGGGCGGGAGCGAGCGGTGAGCCTGAACAAGCCCTATTTCGAAGTAGCGTGCTGTGGCCGCCGTCGAGGATTGCTGCCGGGCAACATACTGGTCTGCTCGCGCTGCGACTTTGACAACGACAAGGCCACGGTGATACCGAACGAGAACAAGGCTTGTGACGTGCCGGATGGAATCTGGTTTCTGTATTTTGAGGCTCTCGGGGGCAAGGAATGAGATCCCTTCTCGGCCCCCTGCTGAACCGCGCGCAGATCTCCTACGCCCAGCACGGCGACGATCGGCGCCGGCTCAGCGGCGGGTATGGACGCTCCGGTCCGCTCGCACAGATGGACGCCATGGGCGCGTCCGCCACCCTGTTCTCCGTCATCAACCGGACCAGCACGGCCACAGCGAAGGTTGACTGGCATCTGCACGTGCCCGTGCCCGGCCAGACCTGCGAGTACGGGCAGGGCACCGAGGACGAGTGCGGTGAGGTCGGCGTTCAGCAGGTGGAGAAGCATCCCGCGCTGGTCACGCTGCACAAGCCGAACAACTTCTACACCCGGCAAGAGCTGTTCGAGTCCGGCCAGCAGCACGTGGACCTGACCGGCGAGGGCTGGCTGGTGGTCAGCTACCTCGGGCGGATTCCCGCAGAGCTCTGGGTGGCGCGCCCGGACCGGATGGTGGTGGTCACCGATCCCCGTGACTACCTGATCGGCTACCTCTACGTGGGCCCGGACGGGCGCGAGCAGCCGCTGAAGCCGCGCGACGTGCTGTCCATGCGCATGCCGAACCCGATCGATCCGTACCGCGGCCTCGGTCCTGTGCAGACGATCATGTCGCAGATCTCCGGCTCGGCCATGAGCGCGGAATGGAACGCGAACTTCTACGCCAACGGCGCGCGCCCGGGCGGGATCGTCAAGCTGGCCCGGCGGATGAACGACGCCGAATTCGATCGCCTGGTGGAGCGCTGGAACTACAACCACAAGGGGCCGGCCAACGCCGGGCGTACCGCGTTCCTCGAGGACGGCGACTGGGTCGACCCGAAACCCATGAGCATCGCGGACATGCAGCTTGTCGAGACAAGCAACCTGAACCGGGACACCATCCTGCTGGCGTTCGGTGCCAGCAAGTACGACGTGGGCGTCCTCGAGGACGTCAACCGGGCCAGCGCCGCGGCGGCGTCCAGCGACTTCGCGGAGCGGATGACCGTGCCGCGCCTGGACCGCTGGCAGCAGATGCTGAACAACGACTTCCTTCCGCTGTTCCCGGGCGCGCAGGAGCAAGGCCTCTGCTTCGTCTACACCAACCCGATCCGGCGTGAGCGCGCGGAGCAACGCGCGGACGATCTGAACGCGGCCACCATCTTTCAGATCCTCAAGGGCGCGGGTGTCGATCCGGCCAACGCGGCGGAGATCGCCGGGCTGCCTCCGCTGACCATGGCGCCTGAGCCTGCTACGCCCGAGCCTGCGGTCGCTCCGGCCGGCGCTCCGGCAAACCCGGACGGTCCTGCGATCGAACCGAAGCCCTTATGACGATCGGCGCGCCGCGGCAGAACGGCGACTGGGGACAGCCGGAGATGGCGCAACGCTGGGTGGTTAAAGCGCACATAGACGACAATGTGTGCGAACCGTGCAGCGAGAACAACGGCAAGACCTACCGCAACCGCGCCGACGCGTACGCCGACTATCCGAACGGTCGTGGCTACAAGAAGTGCGTTGGTGCACAATATGGCAACACGTGCCGCTGCAAGGTCATCAAGCGCGGACGCCGAGGCGGGAGCAGTAACAACGTGAAACGTGATCTCGCCTCGCTGATCGCCAAAGCCCAAGCGCTCACAGCCGGCGCAAGCGCCCGCAACCTGGTGGCCATGCGCCCCGACAACGCGCCGCCGTTCGCGGCCATGCAGGACTTCCGCGCCGAGGGCAACACGCTCTACCTGTACGACGCCATCGGCGGGTGGGACGGTACCAAGGCCATCGACGTGGCGCAGGCCCTGTCCGGCATGACCGGGCCGGTGGATCTGCACATCAATTCGCCCGGCGGCATCATCTTCGAGGGCGCGGCCATGTACAACGCCATCCGCGCCTACACCGGTGGCCCGGTCACCTCCTGGGTGGACGGCTACGCCGCGTCCGCCGCGTCGTTCGTCATGCTGGCCGCCTCCCCGTACGACGCCGCGGCCGATACCGGCGGAGTGCGCATGGCTGACAATGCGTTCGCCATGGTGCATGACGGCATGGGGCTGGCTATGGGCACCGCGGACGACATGCGTGACGTGGCCGACCTGCTGGACATGCTGTCCGACTCCATCGCGGGGATCTACGCCGCGCGTACCGGCGGCACCGTGGACGAGTGGCGCGGCATCATGACCGACGGCGACACCTGGTTTTCTGCTCAGGCCGCGCTGGACGCCAAGCTCTGTGACCTCGTGGTCGGGCAGACCGGCATGCCGGGCGTTCCCACCGAGCCGGACGAACCCGAGCCCGCGAACAAGCTGGACATCAGCATGTTCCAGCCGACGGCACGCACCGCACCTGACAAGATCGACCCAACCTTCGACATCGAGGGATTGCGCAACGCCCTGAAAGGAGCGTTCAGCCGATGACGGCACCGACCGCCCAGCCAGTCACTCCCTCGGAGTGGGAGGAGTTCCTGAACACCGCCCTGGAGACCCCGGAGAAGTTCGCCAAGCTCGCCCAGGACGGCACGTTCAAGGCCAAGCTCGACGGCTACACCTCTGCGTACCGCGATGAAGTCAACTCCACCATGAGGGACCTGAAGGGGCAGCTCACCGATCAGGTGTCCGCGTCGGTCCTGGAGATGTTCAAGCGCAACCGCGTGCCCACCGACGGCCGCCCCGATCTGCGGCCGACCGACATCAAGGCCCAGAACGCCGGCACCGCCTACAACAAGCTCGCTCCCGGCGCCGACCCCGCCCTGGGCAAGATCTGGGAGAACGGCGCCCAGATGCTTCAGGACATCCTGCTCACCAAGCAGGGCAAGGGTGGCACCGAGACCCGCGCCCGGATGGACGAGTACGACAAGCTGACCAACGCGTACTCGCCGAACGTGCCTGCCGACGGCGGCTACCTCATCCCCGAAGAGGTGCGCGCCGACATCATGACCCGTGCCCTCGAGGGTGCGATCGTCCGGCCTCAGGCCACCGTCGTCCCGCTGCCCACCGGCAAGATGCGCTGGCCGGTCAACGACATGACCACCGAGGTCGGCGAGGTCTACGGCGGCATTCAGTTCGCCTGGCTGGACGCGGGCGAGACGTTCTCCGAGACCAGCGCCACTTTCGGCTCCCTCGCGCTCGAGCAGCACAAGCTGGGCGGGCTCGCGTCCGTGCCGAACGAGCTCATCCGGTTCGCGCCGTCGCTCGAGACGTGGATGCGGACCAACATGCCCAACGGTATCCGCGAGTTCGAGGACCGCGCGCTGATCTCCGGTGACGGTGTCGGCAAGCCGCTGGGCGGGCTGCACGCGAACAACCCGGCGCTGATCGCGGTCAGCGGCGAGTCGCTGCAGCCGGCGGCCACGCTCACCTGGAACAACTTCCTGGCCATGTTCGCCCGGATGCTGCCCGAGTGCTACGCGACCGCGGAGTGGGACATCACTCCGGACGCCATCCCCGAGGTGCACACCATGGCACTTCCGGTCGGTACCGGCGGTTCCGCCGTCATGTTCAACTCCGGCGGCGGACCGAACGCGCTGCCCATGTCGATCCTGGGCATCCCGATCCGGTACACCCGTAAGGCTCCGGCCGTGCTGGGCACCCAGGGTGACGTCAGCCTGGTGGACTGGACCAAGTACACCATCGGTGACGCCCTGGCCGTGCAGTTCGACACCTCGGAGCACTCCTCGTTCCGGTCGGACAAGACGGACTTCCGGATCCTGCTGCACGAGGACGGCCAGCCGTCGTTGCTGTCCGCGCTCACCCCGCAGAACAACGGGCCCACCTTGAGCGCGTTCATCCAGTTGGCTACGCGATAATCAAGCCGAGACCGGAGTGTGAGCGTGACGCTGCAATCGCCCGGAGGGTGAGCGTCAGTGGCTAGCACGCGGGGCACACCACCCCGAAGCGCAGGTTCGAATCCTGCCGGTGTCGCGTTACCTGTTCGTCAGCAAAACCTCGGTCCGCACGTGGCCAATCCAGGCCGGCGCCGGACCTAACTCCCGGAAGGGGAGAGGAAACACATGGACGCACTCGGACGACTTTTCGATGTCGGCGTGGGCTGGTCGCCTGTCGACCTGGACACCGCGAACGGCGCGACCGGCAAGCGGATCAACATGACCATGCATGAGCAGGTCACGTTCCTGGTCTTCCTGGCCGCGGGCGCCACCACCGATGCCACGCTCACGCTGAAGCAGCACACCGCCTACACCAGCGGTACCAGCAACAACCTCGCGTCGGCCACGGTCACGGACTCCACCGGTATCACCTACTGGTACATCAAGAGCGAGGCTGTGCTCGACAACGACGAGACGTGGACCAAGGTCACGCAGTCCGAGGCGGCCACGATCTCGCTGACCGGCGCCACGTACGGCGACAAGGAAACGATCATCGCCGTCGAGGTGCACGCCGCGCAACTGGGCAACGGCTACACCCACGTCAGCCTGGACCACGCGGCCACTCTCGGCGCAGCCAAGCTGGGCGCCTGCCTCATCTTGCCGTCCGGCCTGCGGTACCGGCGTAAGCCGGCCAGCCTTGGTAACCTGCTGCGTCCCGGGGTGGCGAACGCCTGATGACTGTTGTCAACGAAGCGGACGCCTACCGCAAGAGTGTGCTCGGCCTGGTCGCCACCAAGGCATCCGGCACCCTGGCCAGCGCAGCCATTCCCGTATTCACGGTGGCCGGCGGCGAAGTCATGATCACGTCGGTGTGGCTGAAGGTCACCACCTCCATCACCGCGGCCAGCACGGTGGCGCTTCAGCAGAACCCCACCACCGGCGACACCCAGACCATCGTCACCGCCACCGACTTGGGCACGACCGACACCGCCGCGGGCAGCATCGTCGGTCTCGACCAGGGCACTACGGCTGCATCCAGCTTCCTGCGCGGTGGCCGGCATGACGTCAACTGGGTGATCACCGTCGGGCAGGTGGAGCTGCTGCCCGCGTCGGCCAACGGCGCCGTCACCATCGGCGTCACCTGGGTTCCGCTCACCAGCGGCGCGACTCTCGTCGCTGCGTGACAAAGTCCGGCAGGCCGGGTACCCGAGGGGGAGTCCCGGCCTGCCGGACCACGAAGGAGTGAACCATGAAGATGACGCAGCAGGACTACCAGGAGCGCGCCGCACGGATCGACGACGGCACCGCCACCGACGACGATCGCCGCCTGGTGGAGCTGTACGAGCGTGAGGGCTTCGCCCGCGACGGCGAGACGCTGGTGAGCAAGCTGGCTGTCAGCACGGACGCTGAGGTGATCAAGGCGGAGCCGGCCAAGAAGGCGACGCCCCGCAAGCGGGCAGGAGGCACGGACAGGTGACTGCCGGTCTGCACGCCGTCAACCTGGCCAACAAGTACTTGGACATGCTGGCCGGTACCGCGTTCTCCGCCCCCGCGAACACATACATCAAGCTGCACACCGGTGACCCCGGCAGCGCGGCCACCAGCAACGCGAGCGCGGAGACCACGCGCAAGCTGCTGACCTGGTCCGCGGCCAGCGCCGGGAGCAAGGCCATCACGTCCACGCTGCCGACGTGGACGCCGTGGGCCGCGGGATCCGAGACGATCACCCATGTCAGCGTGTGGGACGCGTCCACCTCCGGCAACTTCCTGTACTCAGGCGCGCTGACCGTCAGTAAGGCTGTCAGCAACGGCGACACGTTCAACATCACGTCGCACTCGATCGCGTTCACTCCGATAGCGGCGTAGCCCCGTGTCCCGCTCGTTCAACGGCGGCACGGCGGCCGACCGGATCACGTTCTCGGTCGGCGCGGGGCCCACCACCCAGGGCCCGATCACCATGGCGGCGCTGGTCAAGTCCACCAGCGCCGGCGCCGATCAGTGGATCCTGGACGCCGACAACGGCTCGTTTGTCAAATGGGGCATGCTGTTCTCCAGCGGCCACACGTTCATCGAGACGGACGGGTCGGGCGGTCCGGCGTACACGGCCAATGACTGGCTGTGGGTGGTGGTCACCAAGGCCACCGGATCGGCCACGCCGCGATGGCACATCCAGGATGTGACCACTTCCGGCGCATGGTCGCACACCAACGGCGGCGGCAACGTCGGCAACGTGGGTACCGGCGCCACCGAGATCATCCTCGGTGGTCAGTTCACCGGCGGGGCGAGTACCACGTTCCGCGGTGAGATCGCGGTTGCCGCGGCGTGGCAGTCGGAGCTGGCTGATCTCGCCGTCGAGGCCGCGTGCACGCTGGCCGCAGCGGACCTGCTGGCCGCCTCTCCTGGCTGGATGATCCGGCTCAATCAGGCGAGCACGGCCACCAGCGTCACGGACGACACGGGCGGTGGCGGCAACCAGGCGTCGATCTCCGGCACCGCGGTCGGCGCGTCCGATCCGCCGGGCTTCAACTACAGCCTGACCAACAACGTGGACGGTGATGCCGCGGTAACGGTCACGGCATCGCGGACTTCTGCCGCGTCCGTGGATCACAATGCCGCGGCCACGGTCACCGGGACAGCCACGGCCACCAGCGCGGCCACGGTCAACCCGGGTGGACAGGGCGCGGTGACCGTGACCGCGGCCATCGCGAGCGCGGCCACGGTCACGCACAACGCCGACATCGCGCTGACCATCGCCGCGGCCATCGCCACCACGCCTGAGCCGGCCACGACCACCACCAGCCCGTCCGGCAACAACTGGGGCAGTCTGCTGGCCATCTACCGGCAGAACGCCGCGGACGTGCAGCGCTTCCTGACCACGCCGCTCACCCAGTGCCCGTACCACGCGTATCCGCTGGAGCCGGGGCGCACGCCGGGCACCACGCATTGCAAGTTCGGCGGGGAGATCTTCGATCTGTACGGCAATCGGGTGCTGATCAGCTAAGATCCGGTCAACATCACCATAAGCAGGACCTCGCAGAAAGCAGCCGAGGATGACAGGCATCGCCTACTGCACCCGTGAGCAGGTGCAGAACGCGCTGGCACAGGCGGACACGTTCCGCACCAACGCGCGCATAGATGCCGCCATCCGTACCGGCGCCCAGCAGGTGGAAGCCCAGACGCGACGTTTCTACCCCACCACCAAGACCCTGTACCCGGAGATCCGATGGGTCACCGGTCCCGTGCTCTGGCTGGACCTCGACTACACCGAGATGATCTCCATTGCCAGCTTCACCGTGGACGGCGTGGAGCTGGTCGAGGGCACCGACTTCTTCCTGCGCCCGGACGACGGCCCGCCGTACACGTCACTGAAGCTGAGCAACCTGTCGTCCGCGTCGTTCTCCTCCAACGATCGCGGCATGGTGCTGGTCGGCGAGCAGGGCGCATCGGACACCACCAGGGCGGCCGGCTCCCTGTCCGGCTCGATCAGCAGCAGTGCCACCACGATCGTCGTGTCCGATGCGTCGCTGATCGGCGTGGGTGACCTGCTCACCATCGGCAGCGAGCGGATCAACGTGATCGAGCGGACCTACTCCAGCACCGGGGTCGCACTGGCCGGCAACGTCACCGCTTCCTCGGCGGAGCGCACGGTGACCGTGGACGCCGGCGCATCGCTGCACGAGGGGGAGCGGATCCGGATCGGCTCGGAGCGCCTGTTCATCGAGAGCATCAACGGTGACGTGCTGACCGTGCGCCGCGCCGAACTGGGCAGCCAGCTTGCCGCGCACTCCACTTCCGATGCCGTGCATGCCGCGCGCACGCTGACCGTGGAGCGTGGCGCAACCGGATCGACCGCGGCCAGCCACTCCAGCGCTGCGGTAATCCTGGCCAATGACCCCCCGGCGCTGGTCAAGGAAGCGTCTCTCGCGTACGCGCTCGTGGATTTGGAGCAGTCCAAGAGCGCGTACGGCCGGGTGGTCGGCGCCGGGGACAACCAGATGGAGGCAGTAGGCCGCGGCCTCGCCGCCATCGTCCGGGACCTGATCGCGATGCACGGGCGTATCCGGCACGGTGCGGCATGACCGGGGACAGCGTGGTCAAGACGCTGATGATCCTGTTCCTGATCGCGATCAGCCCGCTGATCCTGGCCATGGCCATCTTCGTCGGCTACCTCTGGTGGGGAGTGCTGGCCAATGGCTGAGGTCCACGGCACCTTCTTCTCGCCCGGTGAGCCGTTCGTGGTGAAGGCGTATCTGCACAAGGCTCAGGACCGCATCGCGAATGAGGCGGAGCGGCGCGTGCACATCTTGCAGCACCAGTACTTCAGGCGCCCGACCGGTTACTACGAGCGGCACATCGTGAACCGGGACATGGGATATCAGCACGTCATTCATGACTCCGGCGTGATCTACGGCCCCTGGCTCGAGGGAGTGGGATCCCGGAATTTTCCGGTCACCCGGTTCAAGGGCTACAGCATCATGCGCAAGACGACGCGCATGGTCCAGGACCGGGCGGAGTCGATCGCCGCGCCCGTCATCCGGGAGATGTGTGAGGCGCTGAACGCATGAGCATCGACATGCAGGCCATCGTCGATGCGCTGGTGTCGCACGCCCAGTTGACGGGCAAGTTCGACAAGGTCAACACGAATGAGCCGAAGAGCCCACCGGCCAACGGGCTGACCTGCTCTATCTGGGCGCAAGGCCTGGTCCCGCACGCGCAGTCGTCCGGCTTGGCGGCCACCAGCGCGTATCTGGTCATGCAGGTGCGGATCTATGACAACATGCTGCGTTCGACGCCGGATGAGGCGGATCGGATCGACCCGAACATGCTGGCAGCCACGGATCAGCTGATGGCGTCCTACACCGGTGAGTTCACCCTGGCCGGCCTGGTGGAGTCGATCGACCTGCTGGGCATCGGCGGAGAGAGCCTGCGTGCGGAGGCCGGGTACGTACAGATCGGCGGCCAGGGCTCCGGGCTGTACCGGATCATGACGATCACCGTTCCTATGATCATCGCCGACGCGTGGACACAGGTGGCATAACATGGCAAAGCAGACAGGCCTTGGTGATCATTTCGCCGTCGGCGGCTACGACATCAGCGGAGACATCGGCAGTCTTCAGGCGATCAACGGCGGTCCGGCCACCCTCGACGTCACCGACATCACCGAAAGCGCCTATGAGCGCTTGGGCGGCCTGCGCAACGGCGGCATGCAATTTGCATCCTGGTTCAACAAGGCCACGGGGCGCGCGCACCCCGTTCTGAAGGCGCTGCCCACCACGGACACGGGCGCGCTGTACGGACGCGGCGCGGCCATCGGATCCCCCGGCGCGGCATGCGTGGCCAAGCAGATCGGCTATGACGGCACCCGCGGCCAGGACGGCGCACTGTCGTTCGCCACCACCGTGCAGTCCAACGGCTACGGTCTGGAATGGGGTAAGCAGCTCACCGCCTGGACGCGCACGGACACGGCGGCCACCAACGGCAGCAGCCTGGACGGATCCGCGTCGTCATCGTTCGGGGCACAGTTCTACCTGCAGGTGTTCTCGGTGACCGGGACATCGGTCACGGTCACCATCGAGGACTCCGCGGACAATGCATCCTGGGCGACCCTGTCCGGCGCCGCGTTCTCCGCCGTCCTGGCCGGCGCGGTCAGCGACCAGCGGATAGCGGTCACCGGCACCGTGCGCCGCTACCTGCGTGCCGTCTCCTCCGGCACGTTCTCCAACGCCCAGTTCGCCGTGCTGGCCGTCCGCAATGACACGACAGTGGCTTTCTGACATGCAGCCGTTCCGGATCGAGCCGGCCATGCCGCCGCAGATGTACAAGTCGCACGTCATCAAGCAGCCGCTTGCCACGCATTGGCGGCGCGCCACCTGCGCCGAGGTGGGTTGCCCGCGGTATCTGCGCGGCTGGAAGTCCGTGCTCGACCTGGGCAGCCAGGACGGGCGGAACGCCGCGGCGTGGATCCGGCACGTGTCCGGCCTGCGCTTCACCGAGAGCGTGACCGGGCCCAGTGAGCTCACCTTCCTGTTCCCGCCCGGGCAGATGTGCGCCCGCGCAGACCGGCATCGTCTTCCGCTGGGCCGGCCTCCCGTGATGCTGGTCCGTGGGGGGGATCATCGCGGCAATCCGTCCGGGTTCAGCCGCTTGTTCCACCGAGCCGAGGATTGGCGCGACGATCTCGGCGAGCATCTGGACAACCTCCGCGATCAGCAACAAAAGGGATAGGTGAGTACATTGGCGAAAGAAACGGGCCTCGGCTGGACCACGCTGAGCGTGGACAACTCGGCAGGATCGGCCAACGCCATCAAGAACGACATCACCAACCTCACGTTTGCCACGCCGCGTGGCGTCCAGGATGTGACCGGCCTGGACAAGAGCGCCTATGAGCGGCTGCTTCTGATGGCCGACGGCACCGTGAACCTGAACGGCGTGTTCAACGACGCCGCCAACATGTCGCACGACACGTTCAAGACCGTGCCGTCGACTTCCGTCAACCGGACGACCACGATCACGGTCTCCGGCAACACCCTGGCCATGGAGATGCTGTACACCGACTACAACCTCACGCGCGCCGCGTCCGGCGAACTCACCTGGACGGCGCCCGGCGTCCTGGCTGATGGCCAGACGCCTACCTGGGCGTAATGTCCCACTATGTCCATCCTCTTCGGCAGGCAGGCAGTTAGGTGAAGCTCAACAGTCGCACCCTCGTTCTCAAGTTCGACGATCCGGATTACGCCGGCCTCGAGGTGAAGGCACGATCGGTGTCCCTGGGCGTGTTGCTGGACCTCGAGGACGAGACCAGCGCCATGCGCAAAGGCTCCGGCCTCACGCAGACCCGCGGGCTGCTCAGCCTGTTCTCCGAGAAACTGATCTCCTGGAACCTCGAGGACGACGACGACAAGCCGATCCCCACCACGCTCGAGGGCGTCCTTTCCCTGGAGATCGATCACGCCTACCCGATCGTGCTGGCCTGGGTGGACGCCATGTTGTCCGTCACGGCGAGCACGGGAAAAGGCTCGACCTCTGGGCCGCCGTCGGCCCCACCGAGCTTTCCGATGGAACCACTCTGACCAAGCCGCCGGAACTGGCGCGGGCAGAGTTCGTCATCGGCTTGGCCGACCGATGGCACAAGCTGCCGGAAGAGATCGAGGCCATGGACGCCGGCGCAATCCGGTATCTGGAGATCCTGAGGCGTGGAAGGAGGGACGACGGCGATGCCGAATGAGATCAGTGAGTTGTCCTGCCGTTCTGTTGCATTTTACGTCTCGGAGGGCTGAGCCATTCCCAACGAGATCATCATCCGCGTCAAGGCGATCAACGACACCAAAGTCGTTTTCGACAAGATCCGCGCAGAGGCGAAGGACCTGGGCGAAACCGTCGCCATCAACATCAACGAGCACGTCACTCAGCGTCTGGAGCGCGACGCCCAGGCGGCATCGGGCGGGAACGGCGGCTACGCGCGTACCGGTGACCTGATCGGCAAGACCATCGGTGAGCACATCTCCGAACGGATCACCGAGAGAGTCAACGTCAACGTCAACGAGCGGCTACGGGAGACCATCCGCAATACCGGCGGACGTGATCACGAAACCGTCCACGTGGATGTGGATGTGGACCAGAAGACGCTGAGCGAACGGCTTGCCTCGCTCGGCACCAGCGTGACGGACAAGGTGTCCGGGTGGTTTGAAGGTGGATTCTCCACCGGAATCACCTCCGTGTTCTCCGGGGACTTCCTGTCCACCCTGCTCAAGGGCAGCCTAGTGGCGCTCGGCGCTACCGTGCTCGCGCCCGCACTGGGCGGGGCGATCGGCGCCGCCGTGCTCACCACGCTATCTGGCGGCGCCATCGCCGTCGGCATCCTGGGCGCGATGAAGGATCCCCGCATCTCCAAGGCCATCGACGAAGTCAAGTACGCGCTCGGCTTCAGTACCGCCAAGACGCCCAAGGAGAAGAAGAATGAGCCGATCCACGGCCTGTTTGCGTCCTTCTCCGAGAACTTCAAAGGGCCGCTTGAGGAGTTCCTGGCGCCCAGCAACGGCGGCGGCGGCGGCGTCATCGGCCTGATCCAGCAGCTCACCCCGCTGGTCGATCAACTGGGTAAGGCGCTCGGGCCGGTGGCCGGCAAACTGGGTGACGGCGTCATCGGCATGTTGCAGAACATGCTGCCATCGGTCATCACCGGCATGGAGGCCGGCGCGCCGCTGATCAACACCCTGGCCGATAACCTGCCGGGCATCGGTGACGCCATGGCCACGCTGTTCAACACGATCAGCGCGCATGCGGACGACGCCAACACTTTCTTCAACGACATGTTGCATGCCATCAAGTTCTTGATCATCGCTATCGCTGCCCTGGTAGGCGCATTCATGGACATGTACACGGTGGTGCGCGGCCTGTTCGTGGCGCTGATCGGCACCATCCTGAATTTCGCGGGCACGACCATCAGGTCGATGGCCATGGCGTTCGGCTGGATCCCCGGCCTGGGGCCGAAGCTGAAAAGCGCCTCCAAGCAGTTCGACACCTGGTCAGATCATCTGATCAAGAAGCTGGAGGAGGTGCCGAATGACAAGTACATCAACATCCACCTCCGGACCATCTTCAACGGCGTAGGCGCTACCGTCCGATCCATCACCCGGGACCTGCATGCCATCGGCGCGGCAGGCCACGCATACGGCGGGGCGGTCGGCACGGCAGCCAGCGGAGGCGCGCGCGGCGGGCTGACCCTGGTGGGGGAGAACGGGCCGGAACTCATCAACGCGGCCCCCGGCTCACAGATCTACTCCAACGCCGATTCGGCCAGGATGCTCAGCGGCGGAGGCGGAGGCGGGGCGATGATCATCAACCTGGTGGTGGACGGCATGATCGTTGCCCGCGCCATGGCCGACCCCATGCGCAAGATGGTGCTCAATCAGTACGGCGGCAACGTCCAAGCCGCCTACGGGCGGTAGGCCATGGCTTTCCCGCAGAGCGTGCTACCCATCAAGCAGGAGCTGCTGATCGATGGCACCTGGACGGACATCACCACCAAGACCCGCAGCAGTGATGATGTCAGCATCACCCGCGGGTTCAGCGGCCAGCAAGGCGCGCTTGCGCCCGGCAACACCGTCTTCACCGCGGACAACCGCGACTACTTCTTCTCCAACCGGTCGCCGTCGTCGGTGAACTACAAGAAGGTCGGGCGCAACACGCAGTACCGGTGCTCGATCACCGAAACCACGCCGTGGCTCTTCCTGGCCGACTACTCCGACGGCACCGGGAACTACGACGGCGCCCGCGCAGCCACCACCGACAAAGCGGTCCTGGACATCACCGGCGACATCGACATCCGCGTCGACTGCCGGGCAGACAACTGGCGCGGCAGCCATGGCGCCGTGCTGGCCAGCAAGTACAACACCGCAACAGCCAACCGGTCCTGGATCTTCTGGATCGACCGGTTGGGTTACCCGCGCTTGCGCTGGTCCACGGACGGCACCGGAAACACCATCGTCAACATCTCGTCCACGGTCGCTGCCGGCGCAGCGCGCCGGCAGGCGCTGCGAGTCACCCTGGACGTGAACAACGGATCCGGCGGCTACACCGCCACGTTCTACACCTCCGACACGATCAGCGGTAGCTGGACGCAACTGGGCAGTACGGTGGTCGGCACCTCCACCACCTCCATCTACGCCAGTACAGCGCCGCTGCACGTGGGCACTATCAGTCTCAGTAGCGCCGCCTCCGGCGTATTCGACCGTGACGAGTTGAACGTCGGCGCAGAGCTGATCTCCCCGTTCATCGGGCGCATTTACCGGGCGCAGGTGTACAGCGGGATCGCGGGCACCCTGGTGGCCGACATGGACGCCACTGCACAGACCGCGGGCACCACCTCATGGTCCGATGGGCTGAGCACGCCGAACACATGGACACTGAGCGCGAGTGCGGAGATCACCAAACAGAATTACCGGTTCTGGGGAGAACTGGGCGACCTGCCCCAGCAATGGGACGTGTCCGGCAACAACGTTTATGGGCAAATGAACCCGTACGACATCCTGAGCCGGTTGCAACAGGGCGCGAAATCGCTGCGTTCCAGCGTGTACCGCAACATCATCAGGTTCTCCAGCACGATGGGTACCAGCGGCACTCTGGACGGCTACTGGCCGATGGAGAACGGCAGCCAGGCCACCAGGCCCAGCCCTGCCGTCGGCCAGTCCGGCAGCATGAATTCCGGCTGCACGTTCGGCACGGACGACGAGTTCCCGGGCACGGCCGGAGTGCTGACCTTTTCCACGGACGCCGGTCGCGCCGAGGGCCGATGCGTGCCGGTGAGCACCACCACCAGTACGGGTGTGGTGACGCTGTTGCTGTACTTTCGCGCCCCGTCCATCCCCGGCTCGGACATCGGCATCTTCTCCTTCTTCCTGACCGGCAACAGCAGTTATCAGGTGAGCATCATCGTGGGCGCCACCACCTACACGCTGAAAGTGTTCGACAACTCTGGCGCGGTACTGCTGACCACCACGGCAGCGTTCGGCACGGGCGGGGAACCGGACCAGCCGCTGGCCATGCGGATCATGCTCACCCAGAACGGCGGCAACGTCGATTACGAGTGGGCGTGGTATCCGATCGGCGCCGTCACTCTGTTCGGGGTGAGCGGCAGCTACGCGGGCACGGTCGGGCGCCCGCGCATGTGGCTGTCCGCCGGCGCCACCAACAAGGCCGGTTGGTGGATCGCGCACGTGGCCATGCTGCGCGAGGACATCGACTGGGAAGGCCACCAGTTCATCGGCAGCACCAACGCCTACATCGATGAGCGCGCGGAGGAGCGGTTCGCGCGGCTGTGTCAGGAGCAATCCATCCCGTACTGGGTGGTGGGGCGCGCCTACAGCGCGGCCGGAGATCCACTCGTGGGGGAGTTGTGCGGCCCGCAGACCCCGCAGGCCTTCATCGCTCTGATCACCGAGTGTGCCGCTCTCGACCGCGGGCTGATCTACGCGCCTCGGGACAAGTTCGGGTTGACGTTCCGGCTGCACAACTCCCTGACCAACCGGGAGTGCGTGGAGCTCGACTACGCGCAGAACCATCTGTCCGATCCGTTGCTGCCCCGCGATGACCTCTTCCTGGCCCGTAACGACGTCACGGTAACCAACGGCACGGGCGGTACGGCGCGGTACACCAAGACCAGCGGAAGCCTGAACACCAGCGAACCCGCCGACGATCCGGACGGGATCGGCACGTTCGATCCGGGGCCGATCACCCGGATCGCGAGCGAGGACGACCGTCTTCCCGCGCTCGCGCAGGAGGAGGTGTTCTACGGCACGTGGGACGAGTTGCGATACCCGTCCGTGACGGTACTGCGAGAGCGATCGGTGATCGTCGCGGATACGCTACTGGACGCGGACATCCTGGACGCGGACATCGGGGATGCGCTGCGCCTGGTGAACCTGCCGGCTCAATTGCCGCCTGACGATGTCGAGTTGCTGGTGATCGGCTACGCGGAGATCTTGCAGAACCGCGGGCACGGCTTCACCTGGAACACGCAACCGTACGGCCCGTACCGGGCGTTGAATGACCTGTCCGGCGCCACGCTCGCGCATGCACGGGCCGCAGCGTCGGATTCCGCGCTGTCCGCGGACATCACCAGCGGCGCCACCTCGTTCACGGTGACCACGGCGAGCGGCAAGCTGTGGCGCACGGGTTCGAGTTCCCCGACGTTCCCGGTCCCGGTCATGATCGGCGGGGAGGAGATGAGTGTGGGAGTGATCAGTGGTTCCACCAGCCCGCAGACGTTCTCTTCTGTGACAAGATCGGTAAACGGAGTGGTCTGGGCGCACAGCGCCGGAGATGAGGTCCAGGTGCGCGACATCTTCTTTGCGGCGAGGTAGCCCATGTCCCAATATCCGGACATCGCGGTAGGTGACCTGGTGACCGCCGACCTGCTGGCCTCCATGCTGCCCGCTTTCGTGCGCAAAGCTGCCGATGAAGCCGCCCCGACATCCTCCGCCGCGGTCCAGGACGACGACGAGTTGTTCCTCGACGTGGTGGCCAATGCGTCGTATTTCGTGGACGCCTGGTTGCGGCACTCCGCGGTGAGCAACACCCCGGACATACGACTCAACTACAGCTATCCGGCGGGTGCGTCGTTCGCCCGGTCGGACTGGGGCGCGCCGGACACCACCACCACGTCGGCGGACACGATCAACAACACGATCTCCACCACCACGGACAACACTCGCGGCTCCAACACGGTGGAACGCGCCATCTACATGCGCGGTGAGTTGATCGTCGGCAGTACCGCGGGCACGTTCAAGGTCCGGTTCGGCCAAGCGACCTCGAGCGTGGACGCGGTCACGATGAAAGCCGGAAGCCGCCTCATCCTCACGAGGTACGCATGACCATCTTCGGCTCGGACATCTCGCACTACGATGCGCCCGACACCCGGCCCATGCTGAACGACGGCATCGTCTTCCAGACCCACAAGGCCGGCGGGGACAAGGACGACGCGGAGCTGGGTTCCTGGTGGGGGTACGTCAGGAACGAGCGGCATCGGGCACTGCTGGGCGCCTACTGGGTGTTGTACCCGGGCAACCCGTCCGGCCGCGCCGATGCCTTCCTGGCTCGCCTGGATTCGCAGTGCGCCGGCTGGCGGGACGGCCCGTTCGTGCTGCAGGCGGATTGCGAGAAGTGGAACGGCGATCAGTCGACGGTGCCGTCCGTTTCGGAGATCAACACCTTCTGCGATCGGCTGGTGGCGAAGATGCCGAAGCTGAAGCCGATCGGCTATCTGCCGGACTGGGTGTACGGCGACATCTCCGGATTCCGGTACCCGCTCTGGTCGTCGAAGTACGTGGACGGGTCCGGCCACTACAGGTCGCTCTACCCCGGGGATTCCTCGAGCAAGTGGGCATCCTACGGTGGCAAGGATGTTGCGATCTTGCAGTACAGCTCGAGCGCCACGATCGGCAATCAGACGACCTGTGACGCCAACGCGTTCCGCGGGACACTGAATGATCTGACCAGGCTGCTAGCGCCCGGATGGGCGGAACAGGGGTTCGGCGAGATGACCACTGCGGAAGTTGTCGACGGCAACAAGGAGTACGACAAACGGTATCGGCAGGGAGACAGTCCGGCGGGCACCGACTGGTACGGCAACAACACGGGTGTGGCTGTCTGGGACAACCAGTACATGCCGAACCCGATCTCCGGCGCCAAGACTCCGGGTTACGTGCTGCTGCGCGACCTGGCCACGCAGATAGTGCTGGTCAAGCAGGCCGTAGCGGACCTGGCCGGCAAGGACTTCACGGATGAGGCGGCCATTGTGGAGGGCGTGCTCGCCGGTCTGGCCGGCGCGGACGGCGCAGTGGATCAGATCGTGAATGCGATCATGAACGCGCTCCCGGCGGATCTCGCACAGCAGGTGGTGGACGAGATGGGCATCCGGTTGTCCGCCAGCGCGGATCCGAACGGATAGTTTCCACGCGGCAATCATGTCCGTACGCGTCGATGGGTGGATTATGAGTGATCATGCGGCCTGGAACCTGGACAATCCTGCGAGACGCGGGATCGTGGATAGGCGGGTGGCTGATCATCTTCAAGCAGGCCGGAATCCTCTTCGATCCGCCACCCCAGACCAGCGAGACTCTGGTCTGGCTCGCAGCAGCACTGATCGGCGTGCCCGGGGTCATGCAGCTCTGGCTGGCCCGGTATGGCCAGGGCATGCCTACGGCCGGATCGCCACCCTCGCCTCCCTCGCCGGAGTCCTCGCCGTCATCGCCTGGCGCACCCTAGGATCCTGAGCGTGCGAGTCCGACCCTCGTGGTATCCGTGGATGGTCATGGCGCTCATCGTGGTGCCCCTGGTGGCCGTCTCCACCATCATCAACCTGCGCGCTACTGCGCGTGCCGTCGCCTCGGAGCGGCGCGCGCGGGAAGATGCCGCGGCGAGTTCGCGCAAGACGGGCGAAGAGGTGCGGCTGGCGTTCTGCACGATGGTCATCGCGCAGGAGAACGTGTTCAGCGACGCGACCAGCCAAGTCGGGCGCGATGCGGCCTCCGCGTGGCATGATCTTGGCATATTGTTCCGGTGCTATTGAGGAGTGATCATGCCCAACCCCGTCAACTCCGGTCCGGCCGGGGACGGCAGCAGGAGCCTGGCCAAGGAGAGCAAAGCCGGGCTCGCCGTCGGTTTCATCGTGACCACCGTGCTGCAGATACTCGGCGCCGGACTGGCCGGCCTGGACACGTCGAACTGGTCCGGCTGGTGGGTGCCGCTGGTGACCGTCGGGATCGGCACGGTGTCCGGTCTGATCACTGCGTACCTGAAGAAGAACCGGTAAGCTGGCGTACGGTCGAGCTGAACGAGAAAGCCCGGATCCCTCCTTGGTGAGGATCCGGGCTTTCTTCGGCTTCCGAGCCGGCTACCTGATGGTCACATTGTTCGTCACGTTCACCGTCTGCCGCTTGCCGGCGCGGATGACCGCGGCCAGCCAGCACAGCACGGCGATCAGGAACAGCGCGAGCGGCGCCGCGGCCAGTGAGGTCAGCACCCACCAGCCCAGCATCACCAGGGATGACAGTCCTGTCATGATGGCGCCGATGATGACTGCAGGCCGGGTCCAGGCCGGCGCCGGTGGCCGGAGGCGCTCCACCGGCTGCTCCCAGAGTCCGCGGTCCGGGTTGTAGCGGGGACGCGCGGTAAGTGGGCGGATCTCGCCGCGGCGCGCCTGGCGTGTCACCGCGGCGACAAGATCCGCTTTGGCATGATACGGCGCGGTGAGCGTGTGCACCGGGCGAGCGCTGGTGATGACGGCCGGTTGCTTCATGATCAGGGTGCGATCGAGTTCGTTCATCGGTGCCCTCTATCTGGTGGTCAGCGTGCCGACGATCCCGACAACGATCATGGCGATGGCGGTCAATGCGATCAGAATGTTCATGCCGTGCGGTTCGTGCTCGATATCGCCCCAGCGCCGCGCGCCTTCCCTGGCCGCGCGCTGCACCTGCTGGATGCGATATGGCACCTTGCTACGTCGCGGATTCTTCTGGATGTTGTAGCGGGGCCGCAGCGCGAAGATCAGGCCGGTTTCTAGGGACAGCGTGACCCATTGCCAGCCGAGCCACCAGGGCAACTCGAGCGAGCGGCGCCGGACGATCAGGTCCGACCACGGTTTGCCTCCCGCACATGCGGGATGACGCGTGCACCTGCCCTCGTGGCAGTCGGCGCGCAAGTCCAGATGGTTGCTCTTGCCGACGTAACCCCATTCGGTGCCGCGCTTGAGGTGCCGGCGCGTGCGATACCAGTAGATGCCGGGGGAGCGGCGCCGGGCGCGCGGGAACAGGATCACAGCAACTTTCCGTGCTTCTCGCGCAGGTGGTTGCGGGACAGTTCCAGCGCTTCGCCGACCGATCCCGACCTCCATGGGATCTTCTCGTCGCACGGGCAGTAGATCTCGTTGGACGGCGTGTCGCAATCGTCCGGCCCGGTCAGCATGGAATACAGCGTGAGCCGGATCGGGTGATGATTCGACAGCGAGGGGAGCGACACCATCCGCTGGTAATGCGGGTTGTACCAGAGCAGTCGGTCGATCACGATCATCGTGGTCAGCATGACCGCGTAACCCTCCCGTCGGCGTGACGCGTGACGCTCTCTGACTCCGGCAGGTGCGCGCCCGGTCCGCAGCAGACGATGGATACCCACGTGACGCCGTACTTCTGGGTGGGGATCTGTGTGCTGGGATCCCACGGCGCAGACACGGGCATGCCTTCCGCCCCGTCGCGCAGCTCGAACGGCCAGAGCCCCTCGTGCAAGCCGGCGCGCGTCCAGTAGCGTCCGGTCACCGTGCTGCGCTCGAACATGCCTGCCATCCCGTCGGAGAGAGCGAAGGTCCGGCCGCGGGGATCTCTGCCGCTCACAGCCGGACCGTCCATGGGTCCAGTATTACTTAACGGTTGACGGTTCCGCAATCCGTTGATGGGGCGGGATCTCAAGATCTTCCGGCTCCACCACCTTGAACCCGTGGACCTGAAGCTCCTGTGCGGCGCGGCGCAGTCGCACCACGGTCTTCTTCCAGTTGGCCGGGCGAGTATCCCTATGTCCGGTCATCTCCACATCCCTACTAGATGTGCAACTTGCACGCTTTGCCGAGCATCGTACCCGACGGTTAACGGTCCGGTTAACCGTGCGCTAGGGTCAATATTGTGAACCCACGTGCACGTGCATACGACGCGGTATGGCGCACGCTCCTGGCCGGCCACCGCGGCATGGACACCCGTGTCCGCACCATGGCCAAGCGGAACCTGGGAATTGCCATGTTGCTGACAGCCATGTGGCCGTGGGCGTGGTGGTGGCCGCTGCTGGCGTACGCGGTCATGTCCGCGGCCATGGCCGGACACCGCGCTGTCCGCTACGTGGCCACGTGGACATTCCGGCGCCATGTCCACCAGCCGGTGGCCATCGTGCTGGACAACGCCATCCGCGCGCGGACACCGAGCGGACAAGGTCTTGTCCACGTGGACATCCCCAAGAACTTCCGTGACCGTGAGTCCGCGGACATCCGTGTCCATGTCCCGATGGACTGGCCGGCCACGAAGGAGGACATGGCCACGATCCATCGGCTGCTCGAGCAACGGCTGTCCGTGTCCGGCACCGTGGCCACGTGGACACTGACCGGACGTAAGCCGTACGGACACTTCACCATGCCGGCCAAGCCACCGAAGTCCGTGGGCATGGCGGACATGCTCAGCGCCGTGGACATGGCCGCGGACACGGATCTTGTGATGGGCGCCGGACCTGCCGGACAGCAGGTCGATTTCGACCTGACCGCGGACAGCCCGCACCTGCTGATCAACGCCCAGTCCATGGCCGGCAAAAGCGAGCTCCTGGCCTGGCTGGTGGCGCAGTTCATGCGGCGCGGCTACGGCGTGCTCTGCCTGGACGCCAAGTTCGTCAGCCACATGTGGCTACGGCGCATCCCCGGCGTGCTGTACGCCGCGGAGAGCGAGGAACTGCACGAAGCCCTGCTCTGGCTGGACGGCGAGCTTCTGCGCCGGGCACGGTTCGTCTCGTCCGGCGGGGATCCGGCCTTGCTGGTCCCGCTGGTGGCCGTCCTCGAGGAGATGACCAGCGCCACGAACAGGCTGCGCAGCTACTGGAAGAGCATCGAGGGCAAGGGCATGAGCCCGGCCCTGACGGCACTGGCGAACCTGGCCAACATGGGCCGGGAGATGCGCGTGCACATCCTCCTGGCCGGCCAGAGTGTGACCGCGAAGGTGACCGGTGGGCCCGAAGGCCGGGAGTCGTTCGGTGGCCGGGTGATGGGCAAGGCGACCGGCAACGCGTGGCGCATGCTGACCAGCATCCGGCCCATCCCGAAGCACGCCGGCATGCCGGGCCGCTGGCACCTGGTGGTGGGCGATGCCCTGAAGGAGTTCCAGGCGCCGTTCTGCGACATCAAGAAGCAGGAGGCGCGGCTGATCGAGTGGGCTACCGGGGGTGCCCCGGCGCCGGACGTGCCGGCCATGATGCTGGGGCAATCAGCAACAACTGAGAACGCGCGTAACGTCAGGTCAGAGGCTGTTGATGCACTGTCTCTGCGAGAGTTCGCCAACAGCCGGAGTATCGGCTTGACGCAACTGCGCAACTGGCGAAACGCCAACGCGGAGACGTTCCCCGAGCCGGTGGCGGAAGGGCCGAACCGGACCGCGCTATACGACCCGTCGGACCTCGATCTGTTCGTTCTTGCTCGCACCGGTTAGGCTGAGACTCGCCTCGATTTGCATCGCACCACCTCCGCAAGAAAGCCCCGGAGCACTCCTGCCGCTCCGGGGCTTCCTGCCATCTCAGACGTGGAAGCCGCCCTTGCCGCCGCAGGTGGTGCAGACCTTGCGGACGGTCCTGGTCTTGGTCTTCCCGTTCTCGTTATAAATCTCGGTGGTGTTCACCGCGCCACTTCCGCCGCAGTTGGTGCACGGAACGAAGCCGGTCCCCTTGGCCATGCTCTTCACCTTTCACTAGTGGTTGAATCAGGCGCGCCGGACATCGGCGCGCCCGTGACCGCGGACAGCCAGCGGCGCGCCGTCCGGTCGGACACCCCGAAGTAGGCCGCGGACAGCTTGACCATGTCCGCGCGGTCCAGCTCGATCGGATTCCACGCCGTGACCATGGCCACGAACTCTGCCGGTGCGGACGCACCGGACGGTGTCCGCGTCCGCGTAGGCAACGTGTCCGCGGACATGATGTCCTGGACGTACCGCTCCGCCTCGGTGGCCAGCTCCTGCCCCATGTCCGTGACCGCGCGGTCATGGCCGTCCGCCCAGGACATCAGGTCCGTGTCCGCGGACACGAGATCCGCCCAGCGGTCATGTCCATCGGCGTCAAAGTGAATGTCCGTGTCCGCCATGGCCGCGGCCACGTTGGCTCGCATGATCGTGTCCCTGGTGTCCGCGTCCACGGTCATGGACGCGGACATCTTCTCTTTGAACGTGGCCACGTCCGGCGCGGTCATGGCCACGCGTTGGCGGATGTCCGTGTCCGGCGCATGTCCGCGGACACGCGTGGACAGGATGAGACCGGTGGCCATGATGGCCATGCCGTCGATGGCCAGCGGACCGAGCACGGACACGATGTAGAGCTGTCCGCGGCTGGCCATCAGGTCATGCAGGTGCGTCCAGGAGACCACCATGGCCATGCCCCCGACGGCCAGGCAGCCGATCCAGCGCCACGCCTGGAACATCCGCGCGGGCGACCAGCGCGGGGACACGAACATCTCGATGGCCAGCAGCACCAGGATCGGCCAGCCTGCGGCCATCACCTTGTCCAGGTTGTCGATGTCCGCGCCGCGCGTGCGATAGGTGTCCGCGAGGTTGCCGGCCACGGACAGACCGGCACCCACCAGCAGGGACACGTACGCGATGCCTGCCGTCCAGAGCTTGCCGAGCTTGGTCACTTCTTCGCGCCCTTCGCCTTGTGTGCCTCGCCCGCCCTGGCCGCGTCCTGCGCGGTTGCGTGGCCGCCGCTGATGAATCCGTGCACAGTGGCGCAGAAGGCGGAGAATCCGCTCTTGCCCGTGCCTGCCGCGTTCGTCTCGCACTTCTTCTTGGTCATGACTGCCTCCCCGTGTCCGCGTGGTCCGCGGCGTACTCGGTCGCGTCGTCCATGCAGTCGTATCGCTCGCTCCACGGGCATTCGCCCGCCTTCACGCCGCCCGCCCCGAAGTCGTGGGTGACGCACTTTGCGATCACCTGACCATCCTCGGAGTCAGTGACCAGCTCAACGTCTGCGACGTTGCCTTTCAGGATGATTCTCGCCATGACATCAGTATAGCAAGCCCATAAGATCAGGCGCAACCCCTAGAATGCAAAGAAGCGGCACCTGAGCAGGAGAAGGGCTCAGGTGCCGCTTACTGTGATCATCGCTTGATGTGCCGCAACCGCGACTCGGCCAACCGGACGGTATCGCCGTTTTCGTCATCGGCCCGGTGCCGGCCACGGTGGTCCGCCTCCGGCATCACCGCCCCGGGCGGCTCCCGCGGGATCAGAAACGCCACGATCCCGAACGACGTGCACAGCGCCAGCGCGAGCAGCAGATACGTGGCCGGACTCATGAGATCCCCGGCCAGATCCACTCCGCGCCCGGATAGGTCAGCAAGCGTCGGGCTAGCGCACCGGGCGTCACGCACTGATGCGCCACCCCCTCCATGATCTTCTTGCCGGTCAGCGACCACGCCTGATCGGCCAGCACGGAGCAGATGGCCTCGCGGGGGAGGTGATAATCCCTGGCGAGCGGCGACGGGTTCAGGCGATGCTGTGTCTCGATCTCCACCGCAGGACCACGCCGGTTGATCCAGCGTTCCAGCTTCGGCGTCTTCATGCCCATCCGCCACGCGGCCAGTGCCGCATACGACGCGAACGAGTACGGCGTACCGATCATCGCGCGGGCGATCGCCGCGGTGTCGTCCGCCTGGCCGGGGTAGTCCTCGGGGATTCGGACGTAGGCGAACTTCCGCGTCCAGTGATCCAGCATGAGCGGCGATTCGACGGCGCCACCCGGCTCCGCCTCCACGATGCTGCCTTTGTTGATCACGCCGGTCGGGTACTGCGCGGATGGGCCCTCATCGTGCAGCGCCTCTACCACCACGAACACGTGCCGGATGTCCAGCGCGCCCACCCGGAACCCCTCGCCCAGCAACAACTGCCCGGCGGACACCAGCAGGCCGGCGCCGCCCCGGATGGGGCCGAACCCGATGTCGCCCGGGCGTAGGTCATCAATACCGCTCATGTCTCTCCTGTCATCGTTCTGCGGAATTCCTCTACGGCGCGCTTGGCGTTCGCCCGCGCCCGGTCACGGTCCCGCTTGGCGTTCGCCCGTTGCGGCCCCTTGCCGGTCCGGTCGCGCTCCGCCTTCTGCGCGGGGTGCCAATGGCCGCACCCGGACGCCTCGGGAACGTACGCGGCACACGCCCCGCAGGGCCTGAATCCGATCATGCGCACATCCTCCGGATGCGGCGATGCCCGGACCATTCCCGGTCCGGGCATCGCCTTTCAGGGGTGAGGAAAGTCAGTCGTCGAACTCGTCGGCATCCGCGACCAGCGACGGCCTGTTCTGGATGAACTTTGCCGCCTCGGCGTTGGCCAGCGCGCGGATCGGGGAGTCCTTGTCCCAGGCGACGACGCCGTAGGCCTTGTTGCCGAACTTGCCCTTCTGGGAATTGATCTTCCCCGCGAACGGCTTGTCCTTGCCCTTCTTGAGCATCCGCTCACCGTTGTTGACCAGCGGCGAGGAGGTGAGCCGCATGCCGGAGACCACGTAGGGGATCTCGTCCATGAGCTCCGTGGCCGGCCCGTTCAGGACGATCACGTCCGCCTTCAGGAAGGTGTACGGCTTGCCGTCGTCCCCCTTCGCCTGGCCGATCTCGGCGGGGAAGACCACCACGTCGCGGCCGTCGATGTCCGCGATGCGGACATACTCGGACTGCGCGTCCTCGATCTCGATACTGAACTCGTCGGACATTCTGTGCTGCTCCATTCGATGCGATTCGATGCGATTGGTGAGGGGCGGCCCATGCCGCGTCATGCGTTTGCAGCGGGTCCAATACGGTTGTGGCTCTCGCCCGCGCCGCCCCTCGTGATCGTCTCTCCGATCCGTCACGGCATCTGCCTTCCGTCCTCGGCGATCGTTCGCTCCCGCTCACCTTCGAGACTGCGACGTGGTGCGGTCACTACTTGATCGCGATCGGACGGGGTAACGATCCCCGCACATGCCCCTCGCACATTGACGCGGTCAACGCCCTGTTTGCTCAGGCACCACCTGGTGAGCCGATCTGTTGCCCGGAGTCGAGTCCTGACCAGGAGCCCTATCCGTATTCCGTGCCCCTGCCCGGACTCGAACCGGTCCACCCTGCCGGGTGGTTCTCTCCACCGAGAATGTCAGGAGCCTTGCACCGGCGGAGCGATTCGCGCACTGGTCAGTTTGATACGCAGACCAGGGCACTCACTCTTGCCCGGGAGCGGGACTACTCCCTGACTCTCCCGGGAGGCTCGACCTCCACCGGTTTCGTGCTGAGCGTCTGGACTTCCACCAGCATCCCGGATGATCTGTCCGGAGCGTCAGCCTGGGAGTCCTAGTGTCCCGGAGCGTCCACGTTCGGATACTCGACTGCGCTTGTCCCGCTCTTGCCTTACGAGATAACTATAGCAAGCCTGTCTCTGCCCCGTCAACCCCTCAGTCCGGGCAGATTCCGCCGACCTTCGTACCCTCGGTGCGCAGGCTTACGATCCGCTCCGCCTCATCGACCACGCGCGCCCCGTACTCGAGGTCAAGCTCGTGCAGCTCCACCGGGCCACCCTTGCTCGGCATGTGGATCAGCAGCGCGGCAGGCTTGCCCGGGCAGATGCCTGCGTCGCGCCCGACGTACGTGCCGGCCTCCTGCGGTACCCACCGGCCCTCGTCCGACAGCGGCCCTTCCCACGCCCACGGCGCAGTGTCGTAGATCGTCTGCTGGCCGGCGTGCTCCTGGTACGTCCAGAACGCTTGTTGCGTCTTCAGGTCGATCGTGCCCACCTGGCCGGTACGGGTGCACAGGAAGCGCGCGTCGCGCTTGCCCATCACGCCGCCCGCGGCCGGGTGCCAGATGAAGTTCTCCTGGGTGCCGGGGATGAACTCGAAGCCTTTACGGTCCATCACGTCGACCAGCTCAGCCATCTGGAGCTGCATGCGCCGATGGCCGATGACCTCGCCGGCCATGATGTAGTGCTCGAGCACGTTGTGCCGTGCCGTCCCCTTACGCGCGCCCTTGTCCGCGCCTACCGCGCTGCGCGCCTTCTCCGCCCAGTCGCGCAGCGCCTTGGCCTGCACGTCCGCGGGCAGGTACTCGATCCCGGACGCGGCCAGCTCATCGAACAGCAGGCCGTCATTGGCCAGCAGGCCAAGCACGGTCATCCGCTCCAGCCAGAGCTGCAGGCGGTACTGGTCCGAGAAGGCCTTGACCAGGTTCGTCGTGCGGCGCCACCCGTTGTTCCTGGCAGGTGCGGGCACGCCGGGCGGGGGCGGGAAGCGGTAGCGGCCGAGTGCCCGGTCAAGCCCGTACTTCGGGACCTCGGGATCGTCGAACAGGTCGTCAGTCACTGAACAACCTCGAAACCCAGCGCTTTCAGGAGCGCGATCGCGCCGCCATGGATGTCGCCCGCCATGACCTTCTCGTCCATGGCGTCCAGCGCGTCCTGCGTGATCTTGACGGTGGTGGCCATCTCGATCACCTGCGCGCCTTGATCCGCGAGGGCGTCCTGAAATCCCTCGATCGCCTGCTGCTGTCGCCACGTACCGATCATGATCTCGCGATCCTCTCGCATTGGGTGTCCGCATGGATGTAGCCGCCCTGGCCGTCGGCGCGGATGTCCTCGCCCGGCAGGATCCGTTCATCGCAGGACGGGCACTCGCTCTCGTACGTGGCCGCGAAGACCGGACCGAATCCGCCTACCGGGCCGGCGTCATCGACCATGCTGCGCATGGATCCGGTAGCTTCCTGCCGGGACCGGGCGATCCCCGAATTCGGGCACGCCTCGTCAAGGTCATGTTCGGTGTTGCACGTCCAGCACCGTCGCTTGGTCATGCCTCCTTCACCTCCCATTCGACTTCGAGCGGCCCATCCTCGGCCACCTCACCCTCGGAGTAGTTGTACTGCTCCACGTACTTCTTGCCGCGAATGAAGTCACCGGCCTGCGCGAAGCGTCCCGGCCGTCCGGGAATCTCGATGTAGAGATCTCCATCTCCGTCGCGGATGAACCTCATGCCTTCTGCCTCTCCTTGATCTGCTCTGCCGCTTTGTCGATCGACCGCGACGCCTCCACTCGGCGGATGAGGTCGGACACCTTCCCCGCCTTGCCACCGGCCGGCGCATCCATGATCCGGGCCACCTCGCTATCCAGGCCCAGCCGCGATGCGTACGCCAGCATCGGGCTACCGGGCTTCGGCACCTGCTTGCGCCACGCCCGCGTCCGATCGGCCAGCAGGGCACCCACATCCCCGCCGCGCTCGGCCGCCTCATCCTCAGCGAGCGAGAACGCCAACTCCTGATCGGGCACGGTCGCCGCGTTCAGGACCAGTACCCGTCCCGGCTGGATCACCGGCTCCGGTCGTGTCAATACGTAGATGTCCGTATTTCCGTCCGGACTATCCATCAGGAATACGTACTCCCGATCCTTGGAGATCGGCAGGAACCAATACCCGCCCTTGGTGCGCGCCCAGACCTTGCTGCGCGCGGCAACGATCGGATCGAACTGCGTCGCGTCCACCTTGCCGGTCCAGTGCCGCGCCGCGTCCTCGAGGTCACGGCCGATGTCGTACTCGTCCTCCATGGCCGTCAGCGCGCCGTCCGCCTTGCGGTCGGTCAGCCGATCGGAGAGATCCGCGATGCTGCACAGATCGGTGGTGGCGTCGGCCAAGGAGATCAGGATGCAGTCCTGGTCCTCCACCGGAACGCCGGGCACCGGGCGCAGGCCGCGACCTGCCATCTGGATGAACAGGGAGCGGCTCTTGGTGGGCCGGCCCACGATGACGCAGGAAGTGGCCGGATCGTCGAACCCCTCGGTGAGCACCATGGCGTTGCAAAGGACTTGGATCCGGCCGTCGCGGTAGTCCCGCACGACGGCGCGCCGAGTCATCGGGTCCATGTCACCGGAGATCCACGCGGCATCGATGCCGACTTTGTGAAACTCTGCAGAAAGGGCAACGGCCGACCGCACCAGCGGCATGAAGGCAATCGTCTTGCGATCCTTGGCCAGCTCGAGCCACTTCTCGACGATCTTCTCCGGGGCCATGCAGTCCATGAGCTGCCTGTCCAGCTTGTCCACTCCGGAAGCCATGACTCCCGCCCCACCGGGCATGTATTCAGGTCCAGGGCGGTTGATGGGCGTGACATCGATCATGTCCCGGACATCGATCTCCAGCCGGTACCCGATCGGCTGCACGAGATAGCCCTTGCGGACCGCCCAGGAGATGTCACGGGTGAACGCCACGTCCTGCCACACGCCGCCCAGGCCGGCGCCGTCGCCGCGTTCCAGGGTGGCCGTGAAGCCGAGAGCGGGGGTGGGCGGAACGCTACCGTCACCATGTTCCGGACAGTCCCGCTCCGGTCCCTCGTACGTGGCATACGTGGTCGGGCAAGAGCACATCGCGTTGAAGTGCCGCAGGATCTCCTGGTACGACGCCGCCGCCGCGTGATGCGCCTCGTCCACGATCACCAGGCCCACATCGGCGATCCGGGCGCGCCGCTCCGGACGAGCCAGGGTCTGCACGCTGCCGATGATGATGTCCGCATGCGTCTCGTCGCGGTCCGCCTTGACCACTCCGATGGTCAGAACATTTGCGTATACGTGATGACCGGCCACAATGAGGCGAACCGTCGCCTCGAGCTGCCTGACCAGCACGTCCGTGT
>Ga0247693_1000048_pt1 | contig 41766 bp, 67 predicted proteins | sample CNK34_metaG_FD_182712 | JGI IMG/M metagenome (GOLD analysis project Ga0247693, IMG submission 182712) | Soil microbial communities from Purdue University Martell Research Forest, Indiana, United States - CNK34 | ecosystem: Environmental > Terrestrial > Soil > Temperate forest > Bulk soil... | reverse complement strand
CCTTCTCGTAGGTCTCACCGATGATCAGCCCATAGTGGTAATTCCCAAAGCAGCCCCCCAGAATCAGGTGCTCCTCCGCCTTGGTGGTCTTCCCCGCCTCCCGAAACGCCTCGATCACCACGAACTCATCCGCAGCACGCAGCAAATCCATGATCTCGATGTGCATCGGCGCCTCCTCCTGCGGATGCCGATGCCCGAACAGCAGCACCGAGGCCAAGGCACGATCAGCCGAAATCCTCGCCAACAGTTCCGTGTCAACAGCCATCAGCCAACCAGCAATTCGTCCTGCGCGAGCTGTTCGACGATCGCGGCGCAGCGTTGCTCGCTCTTTTCGATGCCGATGGCACGGCGTCCGGTTTTGCGGGCGACAAGCAAAACTACCCCGCTTCCAGCAAAGCAATCAAGGACCGTGCCGCCATTGGGAACGCTGTATTCGAGCAGCGGGCGGATGATCTCCTCCGGCTTCTGCGTCGGGTGGATCGCCATCCCGTGGCAACTGCGGGCATAGATGACACTTCGCATGAGCCGGGGACCGCCGTCATCGCTGACGTAAGATGACGCGCCAATGTCGCCCCATTGCGGGGGGCGGGCTTTGCGCCGAACGGTGCGCGCCGTGGCGTCATTGGTGAACTGCGGGGTCTTGGTAACCTTGGCCCAATCGCCGCGGTAAAAGTGGACGATGATTTCATGCACGCGACGGAATCGGTCGTTGAATGGATTCGTCCCGTTGTGCTTCTCCCAAATCACATCCTGACTCATCTTCCATGTCGAGAACTCGGCCGCCCTGTCCATGAACATCCGCAGCGAACCGAAGCACCACATCGACGACGATACCTTTGCGGCTACTCCAGGCCAGCCATCAGGCCAACGGTCCCAATCAAGACTCGTTTCTCCATAAGGGGGGTCGGTAATGATCGCGTCTGCGCGAAACTCCGGAAGCAGGTCTATCGCATCAGCGCAATACAGCGTCAACCGATCATCGAACCAATAGGGAGTCATCAAGCAAGGCTATCACCAAAAGCCCGCAGCGGGACCACCCAAGCCTAACACGGGAGCCGGGAAGTCAAAACGCTGAAATTGCTCGCATTTCGGCGGGAGGGGGAGCTTCACTTTCAACCCACCCGTCCGGCCCCGGATGGGTCCCGGAGGACAGGTCAGCGAGCGCTCACATCGCCCCGTTTCCCACCCCGCTCCCACTTGCGGCCCGGCTTGATCGGTACTGTCGCGTAACGGGGATTATGTCTACTTCGGTCGCGGACCCGATTACCCACTGGGCTCCCACTTCGGGCTGATCCGACTGTCATAAGCGGAAGCTATCGCAAGCGGACTGTCGATAATCTGCAGCGATGGGAGGGAAGCAACCTTGGTCTGTCCGTTCGGTTCGCTCATCGCTGGCTCATGGCGTGAGCTAGTCCGGTGGGCTCCCTGGCTCATGCTGTCCCTCATCCCAGGGCAGGTACTCCTCTTGGTCGTCGCGCTCCTGCTGCTGGCGGTTCAGCTCGCGATCCTCTTCGGGCATAACCGAACCTGATGGCGCCGTGCGGGTTGCGGTGGGCATGGCTACGGTTGCTGATGAGGGCGCTCGCTACGCGAAGTCAGTCTTCGCGCGAAACGGCAAATCAATGTAGCACGAGTTTTTAACTGACCGCCGGTCATTTGGATTGTGCGCTGCGGCAATGTTAGTGATTGCTCACTTCGCTATGCTTGCTGTTGGCTAATCTCCGCTTTGTGCGGATGCGGTAATGCACCGCTGGCGTAGCGTTGATTTCCTGTGGATAACTCGCTTGACAGGTTTTAGCTCCACCGAGGAAAAACGGGCCGCGTGGATAGGCGCTCTCCGTGATAGTTAGTGCTCACTAACCTGGATAGCTAGGATGCAAGCCATTCTCCGCGTGTACGTTTTGGGCCTGCTACTGCCGAAAGGTTATAGCGAACATGGTTCCATATGATTAATCAGTCTTTGACAGGATAGTGAACTAGGTTCATACTACAATCATCGGCAAGGGTAAAGCGCCGATGCTAACCGGGGATGATGATGACGACACACACACCAGGGCCGTGGCGGATTGGCGACGCGGGGCATACCGTATTTGGTCCACCTAACGGCACTCTATGACCCCCGCCGAACTGCACGCGGCCCGCACCGCGGCCGGCTGGACGCTCACGCGCCTGGCCGCGCATGTGGGGGTGACGCTGCGCGCCGTGCAGCACTGGGAGCGGGGGACGCGGCCGATCCCGCACTGGCTCGAGGTACTGCTCGCGCACGAGTGGAATCAGAAACAGGCAGGAAAATGACGATGTTCCCTAGCGGATCGAATCCGCTCAAAAGCCAGGAGTACACCATGAAATACCGGGGTTATTGGATACGCTGGAACGTGAAAAGCCACATGTTCATGATCCAATGCGACGAAGGGCGTTTGATCGCGCGGGCGCAAACGCTTGACGACGCCAAGCGTGAGATAGACAGGGATTTAACGCCATGAAGCCGACGCCAGAAGAGCGGTTGCGTATCTCAGCGCGTTGGCACTTGGCTCGCGGCGAGGACAAGCGCGATGCTGGCGACCTGCAGGCGGGCGCTGCCTACATCGAAGAATCGCGCATGCTCAGCGAAGCAGCCGACGCCATCATCATGCTGCGCAACGAACTAGAAGCAGCAAAACTCCTATGGAACGACACCGGCAACGAATTCCAACAGTTCATGAGCTATGTCGAGACGCTTGCCAACGACGAAGCGCTAACCGGAGAAACCGTGCGCATGGCGTTGCGCGATGGTTTGCGAGCGTACAACCATGGCTGATCTGCACGTTGCAATCGTTACCGCCATTGGCATGCTGGAAATGGGCGACGTACAGCCAGCACTCTTTATCTTGCGCGCAGCTATGGTTGACAAATCGCCAAATCCGCAGGATCAACCGGTTGACAAATTGGCTAAATTGCAGGATCGAGACGGCATCCGCTATCGCTGGCTGCGCAACAACATGACCTACACCGACCGTGGTCCGTTCACCATCGGCACGCTAATGGCACCCAAGGTCCGCCGCTGGTATCACGACAGTCCAATCACCGGCATCGACACCTTGGACGCGGCCATAGATCAAGCCATGCTGATCCAACGGGATGACCACTGAAAAACAGGGCCGCCGCGCCACCGGGGAGTGAGCGGGCGACCCAGCCGGCGCCGCAAGGGAGGAGCGGCGCGGGTTAGACTAGGTTACTCCTCCCGCTGACTAAAGGGAAACGATCATGACTAACGACGAATGGAAGCGCATGTTGCGCGACAGCGGCAAATGGGATGGATCACCCAACCCGAGAACCGTGTTGGTTGATCCGGTGAAAGACTCGTTGATTGCGCTGTTGCAAGAGTCGCAGGAGGCAATTGACGTATTGGCACAGGATGCCGAGGAAGCCGGTTACAACGCCCGCGCCGAGTCGGCAACCGATCTCGCCATGCGAATCAGGTCAGCTATCGCCAAGGCGACCGGGCAATGACCCTCACCGCCATTGTCCTGATCACGCTCGCACTGGAGCTCGCGCTGGCGTGCGCGTGGTACTGGGGACGCTAAAGCGCCGATGGTCGGACTAACCGCTAGTCTGGTACGGGCGGTAGGCGTGCAGCGGGCACAGGACGACCGTGCAGGCCACCACCTCCGCCCGATCCCAGTGGCAGCAGTCGAGGCACTTGGCCTTGATAGCCGCGCGAGGCGAGGACTTTCCGGCAAAAGCGCGGGCGAGCCCACTGCGATATAGCTTGGGCGCAGATTCGAGGTGCAAACCCCTCGCCTCGGCGACCTGGGACTGTCTAGCGTTCGTTTCCTGAGCCATTTTCACCTCACTTGCCACAGCCAGTCCGGTTCGTCGGGTCGGCGGGCGGTTTTCCATCGTTGTTGGAGCAAACAGGGGTCCGTTCGGAAACAGCCCGCGGACGAGCTTGGGGGGTCGATGTTCGGCTTGCGGACCCGCCTAGGACCGGGGGGCTTGACCGGCACAGGAGCCGGGGCCGCGCTGCCCTCATTGGCGGCGAACAGCCAGTGCCCGGTCGCATCCAGCCAGCCCCGGCACTTGCCGTCCCGAGCCATCGACCGCAAAACCTCGCGGGCGACCTCGGGGTGCCAGTGCAGGTGCGCCGCGGCCTCGCGGGCGTAGACCGGGCGGGCGAGGGCGGTCAGGGCGGCAACCATGCGGGCGCGCTTGCTCATTCGCACATACAGCCGAAGGCTTGCTTACGCACTTCGGTAGCCGTCATGTGGCGAATATCACACCCCTCAGCCGCCAATTGCCCGAACTCGCGCTTGGCCTTGGCGTCGATGGCGCTGGTTACCGATACCAGTCGCACCCGCTTGCACCGCCCACAAAAGGCGGCCGTACAGTCGGCCATATCCCTTTGGGCCTGACTCATGGTGTTGCAATGATCCGACATAGCTCGTCCTCCCTTGCTCAATCGCCATCCTTTTTCGGCTCGATCTTCTGATAAGCCGAACAAGCCCTTTGCAACCAGCGCAAATCGCGCAACAATTTAATCTTGCCCCATGCATAATCCATCGCCAGAGCCAAGAACGAAGCGGTCAAAGCAATACCGCCAGCGGCCATCACGAGCCAACCCAACCATTCGGCAAACCTTCTCATGCTTCGGCTCGGTTCCGAAAGGGCAGCCAGCCGGTCATTGCTTGGTCGCAACCATCTTGGCCTGCACGGCGCAGTCCGAATGCCGCAGCCCTTGCTCGCCCCGTAAAAACCCCGGCCTCGGGCTGTCCCATGAGTCTGACGTCGGACACTCGCCGTAGGCAAAGCCACGGCCGCAGACGCTACAGCGGGTCAGCAGGAACCGGCGCAGGTGCCGCCACGGATGGACCTGTAGCCGCCAGTGCCAGACGTGCCAGCGCGGATGCCGATACCAGGGCCGGGTCTCGCGCAGAATACAGCCATAGACGATGGCGGCGAACTGCTCGATTCGCTGCTTGCGGTCACGGGCGGGACCGAAGGTCTGCACGATGCTGTCGTACAGGCTGTCGACCGTATTCTCGGCAAAGCGCAAGAGCTCGAACAGGTTGTGCTGCATGAACCGCGCCGCCCGCTCGCGCCCGCCCAACGCCTCGATGGCAGCGGAAAAGAACAGGTCTAGCACGATTCCTTGCGGCGAAAGACGTGGCGCGCCATTGGGCTTGAATAGTCCCACCGGGTACATCTTTTCGTCTTGCTCGCTTACGAACACCCGGTCCCAATCGAACTCGAACCGTTTGACGATCTTCGCCAGCACTTCGGGATCGCCATGCCGCTCGCGCATGAACCAGCCGCAGGAATCGTCAGTACCGTCCGTTTCTGGGTCTTCGTGCCAGATGGTGATGAACGGGTCGTGATAACGATGCCCGCGCCTGATGTCGCTCTCGTCGCGCTGCCAGCGGTGTGGCCACGGATAGCGGATGACAAATGCCTGCGTCGACGGATCGTGCATACTCAATCCTCCCTTAGAGCGGAGAAAAGACAAGCCCTCACCAGGAAGGCCCCAACGGTGACTGTTTTGGACTGCACGCTGCTCTCGCTTATCGGGTCGCCCAGTATGCGGGGCGGGTACGCAGGCCATACGTGCTTAACCCGTTTCGTCGGGGCTGCCGCGTCGTGCTGGCCCCGAACCCCCGGCTTGTTAGTGTAGGGGCGGTGGACTAAGGCGCCACAGACCAACCCTGCTCCTCCGCGCGGCGGGGTCAGACCCTTGGTCCGTCCGGTGTACGGCTGTCGCGCACCATGGTCTGGGGCTGGTCTGCTTCCGGCTCGATGGTGCCGATGACCTCCAAAACGTAAACGCGGCGGGTCCGACCGTGAAGATCGAACAACCGCCGCGCTTCGGTGTAGGCCTTGGCTAACGTCTTGTGCGGGACTCGGGGCCCCGCTTCGCCGCTTACCTTGCAGTACCATTGATCCATGACAAAGCCCTAAACAGGGGTGGGCTGGAACGATGCTTTCGGACACCGGCGGGTTTCCCCGCTCCCGACCCTGTTTAGGGCCTGTCCCAAAAGTGCTGTTTCCAGACAGCACGGCAATCATAGCAAGGCTCGCGCGCGGATGCAATAGGATTTGTCCTACGCCTCGTCCAAGTACAGGATCGGATGGCATGGCCACAGGTCGCCTTCGGCCGGATGCCACCAGTACCGGTCGCCAAGGCCCGCGCCAGGATCGCAATAGGCCGCGAGGATTGCCGAGCAGCCGACCTCGATCACCGACACCATCTTGCCATTAGGCGGGGCGTAGCGAGCGTCCTTCCAGCCCAGTTCCTTGAGCCGCTGGACCGCGCCCCAGACCGCCGTAACCGCGTCCTCCGCGGTCGGATAGCGGCCAGCACGCTCTGCAATGGCTGCCTCGACCCGCGCCATAATGGAGTCAGCATCCGCGCGGGTCAGCGGTTCATGCCGAAATCCGCCCTTGCCATCATGGAAAGTCTTGTGGCCAACCACGTCATCAGGATTCATGCTTCATCTCCTTCTTCCGGCGCGCAGGTATAGCAGTGCCACCAGCCGCCGTTGCCCCGGCAGATGTCGCAGCGCCAAGTCGGCAATCCAATTGTCGGAATCTTGTCCCATCGCCGCCGCCGCTAGGGGGCCTCAGAACTGCTCCACCTTCCAGCCCCCGCCGTGCTTCTTCGCCTGCGCGGTGACGGCCAGGAACAGAAACGGGTACATCTCGGCGGCGATCTTGATCTTGGCCCTGGCGTCGTCCTGCCAGAACCCCTTGACCTCGTGCAGCTCGATCTGGCCGTCGCCACGCATCACCGCGAAGTCGGGCGTATAGAACGTGTTGTCGGCGAGCCGGAACTTGAGCCCTTCGAACCGATACCACTTCACGTCGCCGCAGGACTTGCGCCATTCGAGGTGGCCGGCATAGTGCGCCTCGGTCTGGTTCATGTGTCCGGCCGGTAGCCGCCCGAGCGCGTACTGGGAGGCTCGCGGCGCGGCGGAGCGCGGGGCGGTCATGGGTGAGCGGGCCTCGGACCTTGGATCTGTGGTAATTCTTTCCATTGGCCGTCGTCGTCTAAGTATTGCAGCGTCTTTTCCTCCACCAACTCCGCGTTGCGCGGCCATTCCACGGCCCAGCTTCCTGGGGCGGCTTGCCACGATTTCTTGACGTACCAGCGCAATTTCGGCTCGCTCATGCCCGCGCCTTGCCGTTGCCGCCGAGGAGTTGCCGACGCGCTTCCAAGTATGCAGCGTGTGCCGCCTCCGCAGTCGGGAATTGACCCAGATATTTTTTGGCGCATTGCGCCCGATAAGGATTGGTCTTGAGCTTCGATATATAAGTCCAGCCGCGACCTTTTCGTGCGTGCGAACCGGGATGGCCACTAGGCCAGCGTTCATGCCACGGCTTGACTATATACGAGTCGGAGAAGTTCTCGCCCACTGTGCAGATATAAACGTTCTCGACGGCGTAGGCCCCACTGTCTCCGTATCGGGCCATGCAATAGCTTTTGCCCGGTCCGCGTTCGTGCCAATGCCCTGATTCCTGCCAAAGCTCCCACCATTCCTTGAAAGTCAATCGCCATTCGATGAGACGGTGACGTGCGCTGTTTTTCTGGTTCTTGAACTTGTGAAACGGGGATCGCTTGTCGCTATCATTGCCATAGATAGAAACGTGGTCCTGCCACTGATCAAGCGTCATCCCCGTTTGTTTCCATATTCGCGCCTCTCGTTTTGCCAGAAGCTCTTTTTCTTTCTGGATTCGATCTTGCGCCGACAAAAACATCTTGGTCGAGTTCCCGCCGTCAAGGCGCGTGAGTCCATGCAATGCAAGAATCTGCCGCACCCGCTCGCGTGTGAGGTTGAAGTGCTGCCCGATTTCCTCCAACGTCTTGCCGTCATGGTGCATCGTGATCATTTCCTCGTCACGCGGCTGATGCAGTTGCCGTCGGCGTTGACCTTTGTCGATTCGCGCCGCCAGATTCTTGCTGCCCTTGGGCCGCCCGCCGGCAGGAATAATCCCGACGTGCCGAGTCAGCGGCTCGCCGGAAAATATCTTGCGCAACACCCCTGCGGTGACGACAATCATTGCCCGTTCCTGTTCAACGCGCGCTCGGCTTGTTTGTTATACTTCTTCGGCACGCCACGCACCCGCCACTTGTAGACTCGCTGCTCAGGGAGTCCAAGCACGCGCGCTACGGCGCGACCGGTTCCGAAGCGTTCGATCAGTCTTGCGTACAGGTCCATGCCGAACAATCCTATAGAACCGATGTCCAATTGTCCAATTAGCTTTTGTTATCGACATACGTAACATTAATAACAACAATCAATTGGACAAGTTAGACATGCACAGACGATACTTTGGTCCATGAAGTGGCTCGCGCACCGCCTCCACAAACTTGCGAACCGGCTCGACCCGGCGCGCATCTGGCACCCGCTGCCACCGAGCATGGCCGACGAGACGGAGGCGTGGCGCAAGCAATTGCAGGCCGAAGGCGAGGCGCAGTTCGGGCCACGGATCGAGTTTATCAGCGAGCCACACACGATCGGGCAATTGCTGGGTGATGACGTGCTGATCTTTCACCGTAAGGAGCGCAAATGAGAGAACGCGAATACCTGAACTCGTACCAGCCCGAACATTTCACCTTCGTTCGGCAGTCCGGTTTGCGTCGCAGCGACTTCGCCGGCCATCGCCCGGCGTGGCAGGGCTACGCGGTCGGCCTCGCGCTGGCCTTGGTCACCATCGCGCTCGCGGGGTTGCTAGCATGAGCACCGACGCGAAGGAACGCTTCTGCTGGAACTGCGGCAAGTCGCTGGGCGTGATCCAGAACCGCTACTACGACCGCACCGATACCTGCGGCGCGAGGGAGTGCGAACGCGAGTTGCGCGATCAATTGCGGGCCAAGCGCGAGGAGGCGCACCGCGAACTGGACGAGCGCATGGGATGGGGCGAATGGTAGCTCTCGACCCCGCCCGCGTCACCATCACCCGCCGCGCGACGCTGCAACGCCTGCTGCCGGTGGTGTACGAGATCCGCTTGGACGGCAAGGTGATCGAGCAGCGGGTGACGCGGATCACAAAACAGGATGCGCTCGACCTGGTGCGCTCCCGGCTCGATCCGGCGCCGGCGGTGCGCTACATTGCGCCCACGCGCGGGCCTAAACCCAAGGGGCGCGAGGCGCAAGGGAGTGACGACGATGCCTAATGAATTCGCAGTTTTTATCACGGCAGCGGTAATGATTTTGCTTTTCTGTATCGGCGGATTGATGTATAGCCTTGGCGCTTATTCGGTCGCGAAGGACTGCGACAAGGCGGGCGTGTTTACCTATTCGGATCGGGTTTACGATTGCAAGGGCAGGCCGAAATGAAAGAGTTTGACCAAGAATTGCGCAATGATCTGCGCCACGATTATCTGTCGTGGCTGCACGATTACCGGGATCAATTGGAACCCGAGCCGTTCGATCTGGACGCGCTCATTCGCGCCGCCATCACCCGCATCAACGCCGCCTGCGACGCCCGCTGCCGCGAGGCTCAGGCCCGCGCCAAGCGCGACGCCGAGCATGTGCGCCGCAGCCACGCCGCAACGTGGCGCAGCGACAGGAAGTGGACGAAGGGAGGGAGGAAATGATGGACATGGTCGAGTTTGCCAATCAACTGTTGCGCCAGATGGGAACAGCACAAAGCACGGTTCCACAGGACGAGTACCCGGAAGACCCGGACCATGACGACAGTGATGCGGCCAATCTCGGCGCACGAGAGCAGCAAGACCAACAGGAGCACAGCAATGGATAGGAATAAATTGCTCGCAGCATTGCAGGAGATCGACCAGTTAGCACAGGACGCACACGATGTTGACGACTGGACCGCATTCGGTCGGATTCTGCACGTGTGCGACCGTGTCTTGCGTAACGGCAAAATGCGTCCCGTACAGGACCGTATCGTCAAGCCGCTGACCGAACAGGAATACCAAGCGCAGTTTGGAGACAAGGGAGAACCAGCATGAAAACTTCCACCATGATCGAGTCGAAATATTTGACCAAGGATGACGCGGGCGAAGATGGCACGGTCGTCACCATCAAGGCGTTCGAGCGCGTCAACATGGCGCAGGAAGGAAAGCCCGCCGAGCATAAGTGGGTGATGTACTTCCGCGAGTTCCCGAAGGGCATGGTAATGAACGGCACCAACATCCAGCTTGCCGAGAAAGCGCTAGGCTCGGACGAAACCGACGATTGGATCGGCAAGAAGATCATCATCTACGACGACCCGAACGTGAGCTTCGGCAAAGAACTGGTCGGAGGGATTCGGATTAGGGCGCACCGGCAAGCGGCACCGCCGCGGCAAGTCAGTGGCAATGGGGCCGACGATTTCGAGCAAGCGGCATCGGTATCGACCAACACACTCGCCAATGCCGAGCAGGAGTTGTGGGACGCCAGCAACAACGGTGTCGAGGCGCTTCGCGTGGCCTGGGTCGGCTATTCCGACGCCATTCGCAACCAACTGCGTCCGCAACTGGAAAAGATGAAAGCAGCAGCCGTCAAGGCCGACGCACAGCCCAAGCGACAGGCCGGCGACGATTTCAGCGACATCCCGCAATGACCACGCAGATCACCGAATACTCAGCCACCGTCTCCGGGTTGGCCGAGTTGCGGTCCCGGCTTGGGAGCGTCGTCTACGACGTGACCACCGGGGCCGGCATGGAGAAGGCGCGCAAGGACCGGCGCGAGTGCGTGACGCTGCGCACGTCGCTGGAGGCCATGCGGGTGAAACTCAAGGCCCCGGCGCTGGAACGTACGCGCCTGATCGACGCCGAAGCCAAGGCCATCACCGCCGAGATACTGGCGCTGGAAGCGCCTATCGACAGCCAGATCAAGGCCGAGGAAGGACGCAAGGAAGCCGAGAAGAAGGAGCGCGAGCGCAAGGAAACCGAGCGTCTGGCCGCGATCCAGGCCCGCATCGCCGGCATCCGCGGCTACGTCACCACGGCCATCGGCAAGACTGCCATCAGCATCGCCAAGATGGTTGAAGACCTGACCGCGACCGTGGTGGACGAGGCTGGCTACCAGGAGCTTGCCTATCTTGGCGTGCAGGCCCGCGACGAAACGCTCGCCAAGCTGCGCGAGATGCACACCGCGGCTATCGCCAACGAGCTAGAGGCCGAACGGCTGCGGCTACAGGCACAGGAACTGGCCGCGCAGAAGGCCGCTCAGGACGCGATCGACCGCGAGGCGACCCTACGCCGACAGGACGAGGAACGAACCGCCAAGGCTGCGCTGGATGCCGCTGCCGCGGCCGAGCGCAAGCGGTTGGACGAGGAGGCAAGGATTGCCCGTGAGGCACGGGACCGTGCGGACGAGCAAGCCAAGGCGCAACGGGATGAACGCGACCGGCTGGCACTGGAAGACCTCGCCTTGAAGGAACGGGCCTTACGCGAGCAGGGAGAAGCAATTGCTAGGAAACAAGCGGAACTGAACCGCCAGCGCGACCCGCTGACCACGCTCAAGGTCATCCACGGTCTGGTCGAGGATGATTTCCTGTCTGATGCCGAGGCCCGCGCCCAAATCCGCAAGGTCTGCAACCGCGCCCTGGAGGTCGCATGAAGGTCAACGACATGCTGGCCGGCCACGATCCGTTCGAAGCCGACAAGATGGCGGCCTGGCTCGCCCAGCGCGCGGGCAAACTCACCGCGAGCCGGATGAGCGATGCGATGGCGATCCTGCGCGACGGACGCCCGGCCAAGGCCCGCTCGGACCTGATCCGCGATCTGCTAGCCGAGCGTCTGACCGGGCTATCGGTGCGCCATTACGTTTCCGACGCGATGCAGTGGGGTTTGGATCACGAAACCGAGGCCAAGGAAGTCTATCAGTTCACCACCGGCAACGTGATCAACCCCTGCGGCTTCTACGACCACCCGATGATCGACAACTTCGGGGCCACGCCTGACGGTCACATCAGCGACGAAGGCAACGCCGAAGTGAAGTGCCCGACCACCAACAAGTACGTCGAATGGCTGCTGGCGGGCGTGGTGCCAGAGGAACACAAACCGCAGATGCTCGCCCAGATGGCTTGCACCGGGCGCAAGTGGTGCGAATTCATCGCATTCGACCCACGTATCAAGGAGGAAAAGCGGCGCCTCTTCGTGCGCCGGTTCACGCCGACCCGCGACGAGATCGCCAACATCGAAACCTTCGCCAAGGTATTTCTGGAAGATGTCGAGCGGGCCTGGGAACAACTGACCACCCAATTGATCGCCGCGCCCGAATAGCGACGGAGCGAGAGATGACCGAACGAGAACTGTTGATCTGGATTCATCAGCGCCTGGTGAAGGTGCATGGCGAGAGTCCATTCTTCGATTACATGCACCGGCTGCGCGAGGTCATCGCCAGAACGTCCAATGCGGAAATGTCGTCAGCGGCATCTATGACCAGCATGGACGTGCTGGACGAAATCGACCGGGCCGACCCGCCCGCCGCCCCCGCCGACCCGCGCTGAGAGGATGCGATGAGCAGCATACTAGTCAAGATGAAAGATGGCACTGAGCGCAAGTTTCCCCACGAAGGACGTGCTGGAGGAAGCTACACCAAGACTCTCAAATTCGAGGGTGCGTTTGTCATCATTGAAGACGAGTATTACAAGCGAATAGCCATTCCCGCAGCGGACATTGCGGAAGTGATTGAAAACCCGAATTGTGGGTGGTAAGGTGCTCGCTGTTGTGCCGTTTGGAAGCGGCTCGCGTGAGGCTAGGCCCGTAAGGGGGTTGGTAGCAGGGTGTGCTCGCACAGGTGCATATCTTGCCGATGTCCACGCGCATCGCTTCCAGACCAACCCACCTTACGGGCTTTTTGTCGTCTGGCGGGTTGCGCGCCCGGGTAAACAGACGACACGCGGGTCTGGGGGAAGGCGGTATGTCCGACCGCAACAGGACCGTCCCTGAATCAGCACCGGCCGGGGATTCGCCGCCGCGCTTGGCTCGGCAGACGGCGACCAAACGGGAGAAACACGTAGGAAGCGTCTGGCCCACGATACGGGTTCCCGATAAGCGAGAGCAGAGCGCAGCAAAGCAGGCCGGAGGGAAGTTCCGGTGACGGCCGGTCCTATTGTCTGGAGAACCACATGACTGACTGCACGCACGATCTGGCCGAGCGCGAAACAGCTTGCGCCGACGGCATGTGTCCGCTCTGTCTGGCGCGGCAGGTCGCGGACATGAACGCGGCAATTTCAACGGCCAATGAGGCGCGACGGGATGCGTGGCGATTGAAAGAGCGTGCCGAGACCGAGCGAGACGCGCTTCGCCTAGAACTGGATTCTGTGCGTTCGTCTGATTGGCATAAGGACGCGGAACGGTATCGGTGGCTGCGAGACTGCGGTAACGAGACTTGGACTGCGTTCGTCAAGCGCATCGTTCCCCGCTTCGATAACAAGGAAGCGAATCAGATCGACGAACAGATTGATGCCTGCATCGCCGCGCAGGAGCGCCCTACGGCGTCAGAGCCCTAGCAGCGTCTTCCCGGCGCTGCGGTAGGCCGGGGCAAGGCCGTTGTCCCTGATCCCGGCATGGCCCCCGTAGGGCACCCACAGGAACGGGCAGAACCAGATCACCTTCGGGTTGTTCTGCGTGTAGGCCACGAACGGCGCCGGGTCTTGCCGGTTGGAGTCCGGTGGGTCGGCCCCGCCTGGAAGAACGATTAAACGCTGGTCCGAGCGCATCTGCGAGATCAGCCCCGGATACAGGCTCGACAGCACGCCCGCCCCCAGGTGGTAGGCGTCGATGCCGCCCCAGTCGAGCCAGGGGCTATCGACCCCGCGGTAGTCCTGCCCGTCGCCCCACGCAATCGCAACCTTCGGTATCGCGCGTCCCGGGAACATGTTGCGCCAAGCGTTGTTCAGATCCTGCGTCCAGTTGGTCACGTCCTCGGTCGGCACCATGGAGTTTCTTTCCGGTTCATCAATCGCGTACAGCGCCGTGACGAGGTCCAGCATGTTCGCCTGCTCCAGCGCAAGGTAGAATTGCTCGAGGTTGGTCTGGGCCTCGACGTGGCCGCGGTAGAACTTGCGCGCCCCGGAGGTCGAGAAGCCGCAGAAGGCCGAATCGAGGATAACGTGCTTGAACCCGACCCGACGCGCTTCGGCGACCTGCTGCAGCGTGGAGTCGATGATCGCCTTGCGCCCGGCCGCGGTATTCCAATCCCCGCCGCCGTTGGTCATCTGCAGGTTGCAGTGGTCGACCGTCTGTGACGGCTGCGCCATGTCGGTCAGGAAGTAGCCCGCGTAGAGCTCGCGCGTGGTCGGTGGCTGCGGGGGCTGCGGCTGCGCGGCCGCACCGTGGACAATGACGGTATCTCCAGGATTGACGGTGATTTCGGTCGTGGTCATGACGGCGGGAACAGTGCCACGGTTGGGTTGCAGTCCTGACCGAGACTGCACGAAATGGCTCCGTTGAAGCTCTGGTCGCGGATGTTGAGTACCCAGACCTCGCCCGCTTGCACCGTCACGCAGCCCACCTGTGGCGTCCCGATTGCCATGTGCAGGCTGGGCGTGCCACCCTGATCGGAGCCGTTTGGCAGCGCCGTGAAATCGCCCGGCTGTCGCGCGAGGTTGACCTTCCTCCAGATCGCTGGCCCTGTCGTGTTGTAGGTGCTGATCTGCATCTGCTTGCCGTTGGCGCCGGTCGGGACGGTGAAGGTGCAGTAGATGAAGGTCGTCGCCGGAGTAACGCCGGTTGCCGCATGGCGGGCACCGTCAGCGTCGATATGGCCGATGAACACGCTGCCGACCGGAGGCGTGGGAGGGATTGGCGGGACGGGTCCGCTGACCGCAGTCACCAGAACCGAGTCGCCGGGCGATAGGGTAATTTTGGTATCGGTCATGCCTTCTCCTGTTGCGCGAGCCATGCCTTGGCGGCAGCGATAGCCTCGGCCAATTCCTGCGCCTGCGCGGCGGTGATCTTGCCCGGTCCTTCGCCCCCGGCGGCGTTGAGCGCCGGGAACGCGGCGTTGACGAGGCGGGTCAGCACAGGCAGGGTCATTCCGGCCCCCGCACGATAATGTCGCTCTCCTGCGGTGGGGTGAAGTAGCTCGCCCCGAAGCTGATCACGGTCGAGATGGCAACGGCAATCTCCGGCGGAATGTCCACCTTGCCCCAGGTCTTCACCGCCCAGACTACGATCATCGTCACCGCCCCGGCAATGCCCGCGGCGAGGGTTTTCGTCGTTGGGGCGGGTGACGATTGAATCACTGGCAGCGTGCCCTATCGACCGTCGACGATCCGGTCGGGTGCCCGCCGGCGTCGAACACGGTCCTGACGCAATTACCGTTGCTGTCCAGCGACAGCGCGACCGAAGCGGGGGCGACCACCGGCACCTTGACCGTCGCCTCATCGGTAACATTGAGAGCGCACTTCTCGCCCACGGACACCGAACCGTTGTGAATCACCTTGTTGTCGAGCGCGATCACATAGGTCTCGGCGCTGAATCCCGCCCCGATGATCTTGGAGCATACCGCTGTGGCCGACTTGTCCTTGGCCGCCGCGTTGATCTGCTCGGCGCTCATCCCGCCGTACATCGAGGCGCAGCCGGTCCCGAGCGCGACGGCGAGCGCCAGCGCGAAGACGAGGCGCATTACTGCGGCGTGCCGAAGTCGATGTTGACGACGGTCGCCGTCCCGCCGGTCACGGTTACGCTGCCGGTGCCGATGATCGGGGTCATGCCCGCACCCAGGTCGGCGTCGGCGGTGACGGTGATGTTCGCCATCCACGGTTCCGGCCCGGTCAGCGGCCCCGGCGTCACCACCGCGCTCATGCCGTCGGCCGCAGCAGCAACTGTAGCCACATCCTCGTTGTCCGAGGCCCACACCGGAACGCCGTCGACCGGCGCTTTCTTGCCCTTGGCGTCGAGAAAGGTCACGCTCGCGGGCAGAGTCTTGTCATCGGGAAGCAGAGCCATTTTCCAATCTCCTTGAAAGGTGAGTTTGCTACCGCAGAGCGTCAGCGTCCAAATCACCGCTGGCTTCTGTTTGGGTTTCGGCGGGCACAGCAATTTGCAGAGCAGTTCCCGCAACAAATCTTCGGTCTCCATCATTTACGCAGCACTCGCGGCTTGCGCCAGAACGGGGATTTGCAGGCTGGGCATCGGACTGGATTCTTTACCCGCGGCAACCAGTGATGATCACAACGGCGGCAATGCACGGCACGCACGACAGTAGGCATCTACCAACGATACTCCTATCATGGTAGCAGTCAAGCCAACGCCCGCTTGATCACCGCCTCGGCGTAGGGCTGCTCGCCGTTCTCATGCCAGATGATCGCCTTGACCACTTTCTCCAGTGTCTCCGGGTCGAAGAAGTTGATTCTTTGATCTGGCGCAAAGCCGGTGCGGGCGCACACGTCCTGCACATAGGCGGCGGTGTTGTTGGACGGCTCCGGGGCGTAGCGCTCGATGGCGGCGCGCACACTGCGGATCAGGTGACGGACCTGATAGCTTTGCAGCACTTTGCCCAGCGCCCGGATACCATGCTCTGGCGTGTCGAAGGTCTCGAAATTTGGGTCGCCCCCCTGCAACTCGCCCAGCCAGTCGATGTCGGTGCGCCAGATGTTTCCGGGATTGTTGTCGCGGATGCCGCGAGGGATCATGGTCATTTAATCGTCTTCGCCAAGGGTGGGATTGCGCACCGCCGCGATCTGCGCATCTTTCAACATCTGCCGCTCGTTGTGGGCCTGGATCATCGCCTCGCGCCACACTTCCAGCCGGGTGAGGCGGATGTCGAGCTTGTGCATGTTCTCGGCCACTGCCATTTCCACCCGGTCCAACTGGTGGATCACTCGCATCGCGAACCAGATCAGACACGCCACCAGCGCCCCGCCGACGATGCCGATGGCCCAGGTCAACGCTTGGATGACGAGCTGCACGTCCACGGCGGCGGCGATGGTGGTCATGGTGAGCGGTTCCACACGGCTCATTGATCCGAAACGAGTTTCGGCTCCGGCTCGAACTCGATGGTGCGCTCGCGGATGCTCTTGATGCGCGGGGCGTTCTGGTGGTAGGCGTCGTTCAAGGCGCGCAGCGTCACGTCGATCTCGCTGCCGACGGTGTGGTCACCTGTCTCCTGATAGAGCCGGCTGGCGGCGGCGAGCTTGACCTGCATCAGCCCCGACTGGTCGGAGAGCGGCATCATGGCGAGCTCGTGGATCGCGTCGAGCGAGTCCGAACGGTACATGACGTTGCGCCGCAGGATGTCCTGCTCAACCTGCTCCATCGACAGTCGGGCGTATTCCTTGGAGAGCCGCGGCAGGCGCTTCAGCTCCTTCAACGCCCGCGGAATGATCTTCACCTGCCGCAGCGCGTCGTCGAGCTTCGCCACGGACATGTTGAGCACCCGCGAGGCGAGTGTGAGATCCCAGCCCGAGGCATCGAGCGCCTCGCGGATGTTCTCCGGCAGCGCTTGCTCGTGGATCTTGCTGCGCACCTGCAGACTCAGGATCTTGATCGCCTTTTCGTGACTGAAGCTGCGCCGCGGGCGGAGCCTTTTCTTCGGCTCTTTGGGGGCTTGCCCGTCGCCAGCGCTTGGCCGGTCGACGCTTGGCACACTCTTGCCGATTTGCTCTTGCTTGAACCTTTTCGACGTAAACTTTGGTAGCAACGGTCCACTTTGCTTCCTGTCGGCATGGTCGTTCTCCATGATGTTTCACATGAAACGAAAGTTGGTGGCGAAGCCGTGCTTCTGCAGCAGCGGCAGACCCTTGATCATCCGGCCAGCGCCGATGTCGGTGCGATAGAACGGGCTCGCCGGCATCCTGATCTTCTTCACTGCCGCGTAGGCCGATCGCCGCGCCCCGGCAATGGTGTCGCCGGTTCCGGTAACGACACAGACGTAATCGCCCGCGGTGACGTAGTGCGGCATCCTCACCACCGTGTCCCCGATCTGCACCGGCACGTTGTCCCCCAGCTTGATCTCGGTGAGGTGAACATGCTCGCGGTCGCCACAGTTGTAGACCGGGATACCGGAGACTTCCTTGTTGGTGAGGTGCGAGTAAGGGAAGTCGGGAATGGCGATGACCACACTCACGCAGCAGACGTTCTCCTTGACCTGCAGCGTGTCCTCGCCGTTCAGGAGATCGACCATCCACTGCGCCGGATCGCCGACATGGGTAGCGGTCAGGTTGTAGAAGCCCGGCCACGGCGGGCGCATGGTGAGCTCGAACGGCCAGAATTGCCCGTCCTCGTCGACCATGCCGTTGTTGTCGACATAGCCGACATACTCCAGTTGCTTGAGGATCTTGGTCAGTGGCTTCAAGGCGACATCGAAGAGCTTCGATTCCCGGACGTACATGGAGAGCGTGCCCATCTCGCCGGTGTTGGGTCCGAGGTCGCCGTTCATCAACTTCTTGTTTTCTGCGTTCTCGTACTTCCACCGCGACCAGCCGCCGGGGCCGAACCAGCCGCCGACCGCCATCTCGCAGCCGCTCTTCTTCTCTTGCAGGATGAAGCCGTGCTGCTTCGCGTCGCGCCGGTACTTCTCGTTCTTCTTCCAGCGGTCGAGCAGCATGTGAATGAGGCTCGCCGCATCGTCGGCGACGTAGGAGAGCGCCTTGTCGGCGTCGCCCGAAGGCTTGCTGACGAGGTAGGTCGGATGCTTCTCCACGAACTTCGCGGCCGCGTCGTAGTCGTCGAAGGTGACGCTGGGGACGATCTTCATCCCGGCCGCCTTCATCGCCTCCTGGCCCTTGCGCCGGTTCAGTTCCAGATCGGCCGCGGCGGGCGAGGGGGCGAAGATGGGATAGCCTTTCTGCCGGAACGGCTCCAGCATCTCCGTGTAGTGGGCGTTGTCCGGGGTAAACACCAAATCCGACCAGTCGATGTACTTGGTGCGCAAGAGGTTGTAGTCGATGAGCTTCGGCACGATGCCCTTGCCGGCCATGCGGCGGGAGCCGTTCTTCCGCGGCTGGTCGTAGTACATGACTTCCCAGCCCCAATCCATCGCCCGCATGGCGAAGTCGAGGGCGTTGGAGCCGATGTCCACGATGAGCAGGCGCTTGCTCATGCCCGCTCGTGCTTGGAGATGAAGTAGGCCGCGAGCAGCCCCGCCGCGGTATCGACGATCAGGCTGTGAACGCCGAAGAGCCAGAATCCGCCGACCGCCAGCACCGCGAGGGCGAGCAGTACCTTCATTGCGGGGCGTTCTGCAACTGGCGCGGGTCCGACGCGAATCCCGCGAGCGGCAGCCCCGGCACCAGAGCCTGCCCGCCGGCGCGATACGATGGCGTGCGGTTCTGCATCAGGCCGCGCTCGGCGGCGATGGGAATGCCGTAGCGCCCGCCCAGTTCGACCGCGGCCGCCCACGGATGGCCGGCAGTGAGCGCACCCACCGCGAACATGCCATCGAACACGCTGAACCGGGGCGCAGCCTCTCCGGTCGGACGCTGCGCGGCCTTGCGCCAAGTGCGGGCGAAGTCGGCGGCGAGCTTCAACTCGCCGGTGAGCGCCTTGCTGTACGCCTTGGTGTCGGCAAGGCTCGCGACCTTGGCGAGATTGACCTGACCGGCGTCGTCCACCACCCGGTCGATGAAGTGGAGCTTCGCCTGCAGCACGCGGTCGGCGCGGAACTTGTCCACGAGCGCCTGCTGCCCCGTCTTGGCGAGGTTCTGCTCGAACAGCCCCTCGAGCTGATCGGCGATGCCCTGCTTGGCAAAGGCGATGCCGTTGTCGCCGGCGCGGAAGTGCTGCGACGCCTGCTCGCGCAGTTTGCTGATGTCGGCCACCGCCTGCTTGGTCGGCATGGTCAGGTTCGGCGGGGTCGGCACCGGCGTCGCCCGTGCCGGCAGCACCGTTCCGAAGCCATGCTCGCCCGGCGTGCCGGCGGCGGCCTGCTCGAGCGTGCGGGCAATGGCCGGCCCCGGTTGCTCGCCGGCGGTCTTCTCCAGCGTGCCGAAGATCGGCGGGGCGCCCGTACCGGGCGGCGGGGCCTTCGGAGCCTCGAACTTCTTGAGGTAGCTCATCAGGAGCCGCTGCGCCGGGATCAAGTCGGCATTGAGTTCGCGGTTCTCACCCAGTTTCTCGTTGATCTTGGCGAGCGTACCGCTCAACGCCTGCTGGTAGTCCTTGGTCAGTTCCAGACGCGGCCCGACCGCTTGCACCATGTTGTCCCAGCCGGCATAGGCTTCCCTGATCCTGTTCTGCACGTTCTCGTGGGTGAGCGGCACGTCCTCGCCGATGCCGACCTCCTGGGCGAAGCGCCGACTCGCCACCGGCGCGTTGATCGCGGACAGGTCTTTCTCGGCCCGCGCCTTGCCGGCCAGCCCCGAGAGCGCCGCCTTGACGCCCGTTTCCGGGGGCGTGATGTAGCCCGCCTGCTGCGCCGCATTGCGGATCGCATCCTTGGGCGCCGCAAGGCTCTTCTCTACATCGAGCGCCGCCTGCTTGGCGGGGAGTCCTTCGGCAACACTCTTGCCCGCCTTGGCCCCGAGCAAGCCGGGAATCTGGCTGATCGCTTCCTCGACGCCCGCACCAACCGCGCTCCGCACCGGGCCGGCGGTCTTGGGCGGCGCGATCAATTCACGCGCTCCGCTGCCGACCGCGCCCACACCCTTGCTAATCAGCGCCAACGGGTTGTACTCGGTCGTCGCCTTGCCGGCAGCGGTGCGCGGTTCATAGGTAAATGCCCGCTGCACGTCCTGCTTGACCGTGAGCGGGTCGCGCTCTTCGATCCCCGGCACCCCGGCGCGGCGCGCGCCCTGCATCAGCAATTGAGTCAGGCCCGCGACATCCGACACCGGCTTGGCGAACATGCCACTGCCCATCGCCATGATCGGCTCGGCGATGCCCGAGGCCACGCTCTCCATGATGCCGGGCTCCTTGCCCGCGGGCGGCTTTGGCGCGGCGGGAGCGGGTGCTGCTGCCTTGGGCGGCGCGAAGTCCTCCCACGGCTTACCTTCAGCCGGTGCGGCTTGCGGGGCGAAGTCTTCCCACGGCCCAGCCATTCAAGACACCTTCTCCCAACTCTCCTGCTTGGCCGGATCGCCGCCCTTGAACCGATAGCCCTTGCGCACTTCGCCCGGCTTGGGCATTCCCGCCGCCCCGCCGCTGGTCCCGGACCCGGTGGGGAACATCTCTTTGAGCGTGGCCTGCAACTGCTGCTGCTGCGCCTGCATGGTGCCGATACGGCGCTCGCCGTCGTTCTTGATCCGGTCGAGCACGCGCTCGGTGGCGTTCATCGGCATCGAACCGTTGATGACGGTTTCGATCTCCTGCCGGGCGGTGTCGGTCATCTGGCCGACGAGCCGCGGGTTGCTGATGACCCGCGTCGCTTCGTTCTTGACGATCTCGATCTGCGCCAGATACTCGGCTACGTCGGGGCTATCGGCGGCATTGACCCGCAGCCAGTTCAGAGGCTTGTTGGCGAGCGCGGCATGGGTGGCGATCGCCTTCTGCGCGAGCTTCTTGGTGATCTCTGCGTTCTGGTCGAGCATGGCGACGTAGGGCTGCAGCATCGCCAAGTCCTTGGTATTCTGGGTGAGCGCGGCCTGAGTCGATACCCGGATCGCCTTGTTGGTGCCGATGTCGGCGGCGGTGAGGCCAAGCTCCTGCGCCCGGTCGGGAACGCGCTCGTCGACCGCCTTGATGAGCTCCGAACCGCCACGGGTGCGCGAGAGGCCGACCCGCCAGGTGTTGTCGCCGGCGAGTTGCATGGTAGCGTACCAGTCGACCGTCGCCTGCTGCTTCGGATCGAGCTTTTCGTACTGCGAGCTGTAGCCGCCTTGTCCGGCCGCGCCCACCGCCTGCGCGCGCAACAGCGCTGCATTCGGCGCGCGGGCGATCATTTCCATCTGTCCGGTCTTGGGGCTGTATTGGCGCGTCACGATCTCGCTGCCGACCTTGATCTCGTCCTTAGTCGTTGCGATCTTGCGCTGCTCCTCCAACTCCCGACGCTTCTCGGCAGCGGCGCGGGTCGCCGCTTCCTTCACCGCCGCATCGTCGCGGTACTTTTGCAGCGCGATCTTGTTCTGCTTGTCCATCTGCTCGGCAAGATGGTCGAGCAACTGCCCCTTCACGTTGTCGGGCACGTTGATCTTGTCGACGATCTTGAGTGCGGATTCCATCGTCTGCAGCTTGGGCGGCAGGATCGGGCCTTCTTCGCCCGGCAGAGGCGGCGGCGCCCCGATGGCGTTGCCCTGTCCCGCGGGAGCCGGACCGCCGATGGGCGGCGAGAACTGTCCGCCGGCGATGGGGGTGAAGCCCTGCGGCACGGGCGGTGCGGCACTAGGCGAGGGACCGGCAGTGGGTGGCCCCGGCGGCGGCATTGCAGCACCGCCTCCACCGGGCGGGGTCGGCGGCGCTCCGCCACCGCCACCGGGAGCCATTCCGCCTTGGAGCAAGGCTTGCAGCAGCGCCGGCGTGCCGCCGCCCATGCCCGGCGGCTGGCCTTGAGGCGGACCCGGCGGCGGTTGCATGGGAACCGAAGGCTGGCCGGGAGCCATCGGTTGCGGCGCGGGCGGGGCTTGCAACTGCCGGGCGGCGTCGACCTTGGCCGCGTCGAGCATCTTGGCCTGCGCTTGCGTCTGCTCGAACTGCTGCTGGCGCCATTGCTGCGCGGCGATGGCCGCCATCATGTCCTTGATCTGGGCGTCCTCGACCGCGCGCCGCGATTGGGCGTTGACCGCGCTGGTGTAGCCGCCTTCGTAATTCGGCATGATCAGTACCCGCCGCCGGGGCCTCCGGTTTGCGGCGCCCCGGGGCCGGTAGCGTAGCCGGAATAGTCGATCTGCTGCGGCCGGTACAGGTTCGACAATTGCCCGAGTCCCGTCGTCAGATTGTTGAGCCCGGTCTGCTGCTGACCGAAGCCGATGTTGCTTGCACTCTGACCGATGCCAAGATAGTTGCCTCCGGCCCCGAGAGCGGCCAGCAATTGCTGCATCGGCAACGTCTGCATCGTCGCCGCACCGGTGAGGTTCTGTCCCACGCCCTGCCCTTGCCGCCCAGCTTCGTTATAAGCGCCGGTCATGCCCTGCAAGCCCGTGGCCTCGCGCCCGAGCTTCATATTTTCCCAGTTGAGCAGGAAATTCTGCACGTCCTGATTCTCAATCCCCGCCGCCTCGCCGCCCATGCCGATGCCGCGGGCGGAGGTGCCGGCACGCGAGGCGTCGGTGACCTGTTGCTGGAGCTTGTCGCGCAATGCGTTTTGTGGGTCTTGCGCGGTCTGCCACAACTGACCGCCGGCCCCCATCAAGTCCTTCTGCGCGCCGGCACTGACTCCAGCCTGTTGTTGCAGTATCGGGACAAAGATCTGCATCAGCTTTTGCAGATCGCCGCCCTGATCGAGATATTGCTGGAATATCTTGAGCCAGTCCTGATCAATAGTGCCCTGACCCTGCGGCTGGTAAACGGCGGAGGCGCCGCCTCCACCTCCACCTCCTCCACCGCCGCGATTGCGGGTGGACTGGTAGATAGAATTGGCGCCGGCGCCGATGCCGACCACCGCCGCCACCGTGGCAAGGCTCATGGCTTCACTCCCAACTGGGGCTGACTGCGCAACAGGAACTCCTCGTGCGTATTGGCAGTCAACCGCGCTTCCAATTTGGCGATGTCGCGCTCGTTGTCGGGGTTGACGTAGGCATCGCACCAGATGGTGTCGGCGAGCGCGTAGCCCGCCTTCTTCGAGCCCTTGGGCACCGCCCTGGTGAACGGAGCGCGCACCAGCACCGGCGGCCCGCTGCCGTCATTGATGGCGATGATGCCTTGAGAAACGGTCGTCACGCAGTCCTGCATGTGGATGTAGCCCACCAGCACCACGCCCGCCGGGATGAAAATCTCGCGCACGTAGAGACCGTCGGCGAAGTAGTGCTTCAACGGACACTCGAACTGCGGCAGCCGGCCCACCGCCTGCTCCAGTTGCACCAGCTTCTTGCGCGCCATCGCATCGAGCACGAACGGCTCCACCACCGCCACGTTCTTCGGCTGACCGTAGAAGTCTGTCTTGACGACGTGCGGAAGGTTGTGCATCAGTCGGTATAGAACATGGAACCGGCGAACTTGCTGGTGTTGGTGCATTCGGCGTCGGTGATGGCGACCGAAGCGCCGCCGCTGACGATGTCGAGAATGCCCATCGTGGTCGCCCCGAGGTTGTAGAACACCAGCGGATAGCCGGTGAAGGTCACATTCTCGACGAACGCCGGGCCACCGTTGTTGCCACCCCAGCCGGAGTTGATGGTATACGGCAAGCCGTTGACCAGCATGGTGCCGGTAGCCGAGCCCTTGCTCGTCAACTGCACGAAGAAGGCGAAGAACACGATCCGTCCCAGCTTGAACGCTTTGCCGGTCTGGGTGGCGTAGGTGATGCCGGTCCCGGCCCCGCCGAAGGTGATGGTCGGCGTCCAGGAGAGGATCGCGCTGCCCTGCGCCGAATTGAGCAGGTTGTAGCGCGAACCATTGTCCTCGATGTCGTACACCCCCCCCGACAGGATCTCGTTGCCCGAAAGAGCGCTGCCATCGGCATAGGTGAGGTTGCGCGTGGCGAGGCCGCTGGTCGCCACCGTCACCGCGGCGGTGTTGGTTGCGCCGGCGACGAAGCTGAATCGCTGCCCGGCGAGGTAGGCGCTGATCGCCGGGTTGGGGGTGAGGGTGATGGCGTTGGCGCTGCCCCCAGCAGTGCCGCAGAAGGTGGGGATCGAATTGGCGTTGGTGATCGCCCCGGCATTGGCGTTGACGTTGGCGACAATATGGTTGAAGTCGGCCATCACCGGCACCGCGTCGATCACCTGCCCGTCCTGAATGTTGAACGGCAGCGGCGGAATGATCACGCCCAGGCTCAGGAACTGTTTCAGACGACGCATGGGGCAGGCTCCGCAAAGGTTCCGAGGGTCATATAACCGGTACGTTGGTAGCGGGCGTAGAAGGTGCCGATCGAGACCTGAGCACTGGCTTGGGCGGTGACTTGCAGTTGCATCTTCTCGAACACCAGGGGGGCGGGCCACGGCACGGGGTAGGTATGGGGGATATTCTGCGCCCCTTCGCCCCACAATGCACCCGAGCCGGCCGCCTGGGTCCAGAACACGCAGGGATTTCCCCAGACAGCCCCGCTACCGCCCTGGGCGACCGAGCCCCACAGCGTCGTGTGCGAGCCCCACAGCAGGCCCGAGCCGACCGGCGGCGAGCCCCACAGGTTGCCGGTCTCGCCGCGAATGATCATCGTCGCCTGTTCCAGCGTGTTGCCCTGCTCGTCCTGCGCCACCAGCGTGTAAGTGATGTCCCCGCCCGAGGCGGCCAGCTCGATCTGGCTCTCGGCCACCTGCTTCATGCTCATCGGGTCGGCCTTGGGAAAGGTCGAGGACAGCAGCGTGGCGAAGGTCGCCGTGCCCAAATCCGCGGCGACGAACGTCGGGTTGTGCTGGGTGAAGGATTGGATCAGTTGCCCCGGCACATTGGCGCTGGACAGCACGAAGTAGCCAGCCAAGTCCGAGGCGCAGTCGTACTGGAAGGTGTGGGGGCCGTTCCAGCGCCGCTTGTGCTCGTCGAACCAGTAATCATTCGTGGCCTGCCGACCCCTGATGATCGTGCTGCCGCAGACCCGATACACGGTCGAGTTGTAAGCCGCCGCCCAGCGAGTCGGGGTGACTGCATTCTCGAATGGCGCCTGCACGTCGGGCTCCAGTTCCTGCAGGCTGTGGGTCAACGGCCGCAGACTGCCCAGCAGGTCGATGAAGTACGGCCCGCCGCTGCTGCCGAAGTAGAGGCCGTACGGACTCTGGGCGACGCTGCGCGGGGCGTTGGTCCCTATCGTCAACGAAACATAGTTCTCGCTCAAGTTGAAGGTCACGGTGTCGCCGGTGACCTGCCAGACCTGGTTCTGCTTGAACACGGTGAGCGCCTGGATCACGCCTGAGGACGTGGTCTGCAGCGGCAGGCCGGCGAGCGCATTGATCGGGCTGGCGTCGCCCAAGGTGAGGAACTGCGTGGCATTGGTCACCGTCAGTGGGTTGGTAAGGACATCGGTGTACCAGAGCTGATTCCCCGCCACGGCGAAATAGGCGCGATTGTTGAAGTTCGCCACGGCGACTGGCACCGCGGGCAGCGGATTGGTCACGGTGTTCGCACTGGTCCATACCGGCGCCGCCGGATTGGTGATGTCGATCACGCCGAAGAAGTTGGCGCCGGTACCGCTGAATCCGGGGTGGGTGATGACGATCATCGTCCCGATGTTGGCGAGCGTTGGGGGCGTCCAGTCGCCTTGCGTCGCCGGACTCGCCGGCACGTTGCCCGAGGTTACCCCGGAGATCGCCACGAATGCCCCCGTCGCGGTATCGAAGCAGAACGGCTGATCGAAGCCGGGCGTCAACGCCGTGGCAACCATGCCGTAGACGCGGCTGCCGATGCCGGCTTGGATGCTGATGAAGCCGGGGCTTGCGAACCCGTTCTGGGCGAAGTCGATGATCGACGTTACGCCGGGCCGGCTGATCACCAGTTCCGGGTTGCTCTGATCGAAGATCAGGTTGGCAAGGGTCTGGCAGGCACCGGGGAAGCGGTCGGTAGCATCAAAAGCATCGACGAGGCCACGAGGCGTAAACCGCATCGGCGAGGAGTTGGGGATCGCCATGCGGCCATCAGTAAGGGTAACTTTTCACAGGCTTGGCGCCGCGCGATGTTCTCCAATGGCGCGGATCCAATCTGACATTGTGAACCGCCTGCTGCTCATCGTTCGAACCCATGATGAGATAGGGCCGCAGCATCTGCTCAGCCTGCGCCATGTAGGCATCGTGCCGATCATCCCCCGTGACGCCCATCATCCGCCCGGCCGTGGCCTGCACCAGATAGTCAGTGAAGGCGAACCACGGTGCCACCGCCGAGGTTTGCGGATTGAGGATGGGGTCGCGGTTACGCATGTAGCGATGGGTGATGGCGATGCTGCCGCTCGACTGCGGATAGATGAAGAGCCCGCCCGCCGAGGTCACCACACCGTTGACGAGCGTCTGCGCCTGATCCGAGGTGTCGGTGGCGTACTCGTAGGGGTAGTTCGACACGCTCGGCGACTTGAACTCGGCGTCGAACTGCTCCATCGTAATCGGGTCGAGGAAGATGGTAATGCCGCTCGACGTTCCCCCGCCGCTGGCGGGCATCGGGTAGAACAGATCGTAGGTGCGCAGGTAATCGGCTTCCAGCGCGAACGGACCGTAGGTGCCGGGGCCTACGGTGATGATCTGGGTGATCCGATTGACTTTCAGATCACGGTTGAGGACCAGATCCTCCAGCGCGAGGTTGAGCATCTGCCCGGCGATGCCGACCATCCCGGTGCCGCCCTTGGCAATGCGCGAGGCGAGCAGGCAGATGGCTGCCGCTTGCATCAAGCCGCTCCATTGAGCCGCTTCTTGGCATCCGCAATCGCCGCGCGGGCGGCCGCATTGGACCGGCGCAGGAATTCCGTCGACGATTCGTACTTGTCGAGCTGGTCAATTTCCTGACTGGTGAGCTTCTTGCCCGTCTGCTTGCGCCGGGTCAGCATCTCGTAGTGCTGCGCCAATTGCTCGATCCCTGCCTCATTCCTCTTGATCTCGTCCTCCTTGACCTTCATCTCCGCGCGCAGCACTTGGCGGTCGATGGCGTCCTGAAAGCGGTCGAGGCGGGCGTTGATCTCCTCGGGCGTATCGTCGCTGTAGACGTAGCCGGTCATGGCGATCTGGCGCTTGCCCTCGGCGAGGACTCCAGTGAGGGTGAAGTTGCCGGCGGCGAGGCGTTGGCCCTCCTCGTTCATGCGCCACCCCGCATCGAGAACACCCGATGGGTGGGCTTGCGATAGGCGTTCTCGTCGGTGCCGTGGATCTGGCGCTCGTGCGCCCAGAGGTTGCCGACGATCGACTTCACCGTCCTCAGAGTGTCGAGGTCGAGGACATAGGTCGCGCCGTGATAGAGCTCCAGATCGCCGTTGATCTTGATCGCGACCCCGCCCACTGGCGGCATGTTGATGCGGTAGGCGTAGGTGGGGAGTTCCACCGTCTTGAACACCGGCTTGAGGATGGGCCGGCCATCGTCCTTGAACCCGACTTCCTTGTAGCAATCCAGGCGCTTCACCTTCACCTTCTTGCCGGTGGCCTTCTCCTCGGCGTCGCTGAAGAGGTCCGAGGCCGCGGTGATCGCCGCCTGCTCGGCTTCGCTCCTAGCGGCGTTGGCGACCCCGAGTTGCGATTGCAGGTTGGCGATGCGCTCGAGCAGTTCCTTCTCCCGCGGGCTCGCCCCGGCAGCGTCGACCAGTTCGGCGTGCACGGTGCCCTCGGCCACGGCTTTCCTGAGCGCGCGGTTACGCTTGCGCGAGGCGAGGGCCTTGGCGCGTTGTTCGTCGGTGAACGGCATCTATCGCTCCTGAAAAAGCGACCCTGTGCGCCAGGGTCAGGCGGCCTTGCGGCAAGCCCGCCGAGAGAGGGGCGGCGGACAGGAGACTAGGACGCGTCGGCCATCGTGCCGGCACTGTAGCCCGGCGCGAAGGCAGAGCTTGACTCGACCCGAGCCAAAAACGCCTGATTTAACAGGATGCTACCGTAAAACATTTTCCACGAGACTACTCGAGTCTGGTTCAATTTGTCGCTCTTGTCAGCACCCGTGAGGTAGAAGAATTCCGGGTTCTCGAGCAAAACCTGGCCGTAGCTGTGGTTGCCGATGAAGAGCGTCGGGAACACGGTAACGCCGGTTGCTGGCGCTGCCGGAGGGGTCTGGGCAACACCGATCCCGGTCAGCACGACGGTGGAACCCGAGGCCAATTGCGTCGCCTGTCCCGCCAGGGGTCCGGTGGTGGGACCGGAGGCGGAGAGGGCGAGATTCTGCGGGCTGGCGGTAGTGCCGATGTAGACGTTGAAGACGTAGCCCGGCAGGGTCGGCAGGGTGACGCTGATGCTGCCGTTGGGGCCGGTGACGCTGATGTTGCCGGAGACCTGATAGATCTTCTGCTCGACCGAGGTCTGGAACGGCGCCGCCGTCACCTGGATGTTGTAGGTCGAGGACGTGCCGAGGTTGCCGCCGGTTGCGGATGGCGTCCCCGTGACCAGCGCTACGCCGGTCCAGTACGGCATCATGTTGGTTTCGCACCAGCGGAAACCGCCCCAGGCGCCCAGCTCGTTGTTGTAGAGCCGGTTCACGTCCGAGAATGCCCAAGCGGTGTTGACCTGGCTCGATTCGCGCATGTCCTGCGCCGGGAACGGGCTGATGAGAGCGACGTAGTGCTGCATCACGGCGGGCGACTTCGAGGGGTCGCGATAGCTGCCGGCTTCGAGCATCATGTCCTCGCGCTCGTCGCCGTTGAAGCGCGGGGCGCCGTAGCCGACGAGCGAGGCCCAGATCTTGTTCGCTTCGTGCGGGGTCATGACATCGGTTGCGACCAGCGCCGCCCGGTTGGCTCTGCCATTCGCAAAGTTCACTTGATTGGCGGCGATCAGGGTGTTCAAGGTGTTGCGTTCCAGCGTTTCCGGCATCTGCAGGCTGATGAGCTGAATCGCCTGCTGGAACGGGGGATGGAACACGGTGATGTTCGCCACATCGGTCAGCGTCACGCTGTCGCCCCACTGCTGGGCGGTCGCAGAGACCTGCACGATGCTGATCGCTTCACCCGCCGGGGCGACCCCCTCCTGCAGCGGGGCGAAGGGGAGCGGCAGGCGCTCGAACCGGGTGGCGGTGTAGGTCAGTCCCCGATTCACGTCCAGATGCAGGGGCTTGCCGAACTGGTAGGCCACCAGTTGCCGTCGTGCCAGCGGCTCGACCTCCTCCTGGATGTAGGGGACGATGTCGGCTTGCAGATTGTCGGAGGTGCTGAGATTCACGACCCCCAGCGTCAGAAAAGCAGAGAGGGAGTGCCAAAACTTGTTCATGTGTGCTCCGTTAGATTCTGACGTTTTGCAGCCGTGCCTTGCGCTTTTCGTGCTCCGTCATGCTGCCCTTGCCGTTGCCGCGAACGTCCGACCGGATGCCCGGTGTCCGTCCCCGTTCCACGGGTGCCGCCTTTTTCTTCGGCGCGACCTTGCCCGCAAGCAGATCGTCGCCGATCATCAGCCGCAGGATGGCCGCGCGCGGCGGGACTTGCTGGCCCTTGGCGCGCATGTCGGCCACGGCGGCGTCCACGCGGCTCGCGTAGCGCTGGTAGACCTTGGGATGGGTGATCTCCAAGCGCTCGAAGGCGGTGCGGTCGGCCAAGTCGCGGGCTTCCTGCAGCGCCGATCCGGCGCTTCTCTCGGTGGTCCTGATCTTGCGGTTGCTGTCGATCTTCCATTGCAGCCACGCGATCTGCTCCGGCGTCGCGCCGCCCTCGCGGGCTTGCCGCAACTCCATTTCCTCGCGCTCGAAGTCGGGGTCGCGTTGCGGAGTGGGAGCGGGCGCGGCGCGTTCCAGCGCCTCGCGGCGGCTCCTCTCGTCGTTGGCCCGTGCTTCGGCCTCGTCCGCCCGGCGCTTGGCTTCCTTGAGCGCGGGCGTTTCCTCCGGCTCCGCTGCGGGAGTGCCGCCGCCTTCCTCTGCGGCGTCGAGCAGGGTGCCATCATCACCGAATAGATCATCGCCCGGCTCAGCCGTCGGTTCCGGTGCGGCCGGTTCCGGTTCGCCCTCGACCACGCCGAGGAACAGGTAACGCAGGAGTCGGTTCATATCGCCGCGCTCCCCATGTTCTGAATCGTGATGGTCGTGGGGCTCGTAACCGTCAGGAAGAAGTCGCGCCGGGTGTCGGTCAAGGCGGTAGCCGTCCCGGTGATGGTGGTGCTCGCATCCCCGGCGGTGAGGGTTCCGGTCTGGCCTACACCGTCGTTGAGAATCGAGAACGGCTGGCCGTACGTCCCATCGGTGGGGATGGTGGGACCGAGCGCACTGATGATCACACTCGTCGCCGGCAGGGTCACGGTGAAGCCGCCGGAGGCTCCGGCCAAGAGATGCACCACGCGGGCGATGGCCTGCGCCGCGGTCAGGGTCGAGTTGGTGCCGGCGGTGGTGACATCGACCATCTGCCCGCAATAGCTGTTGGCGTTCGACAGCAGCGCGAAGTAGGCGTAGAGCGCCGCCTTTTCCGGGACGATACCGGCCGGGATCGGAGTCAGCATGTCAGACCGACGCCGTGCTGACGACCAGCGCCCATAGGCCGGTGATGGTCACCAGCGGGCTGAAAGTGGCCGGAGCGGCGGTGGAGGTGCCGATGGTGCCGGCGGTCATCGTCCAGACCTGGCTGTTCGGGGTCATGATCACCATCGAGGTCGCCGAGGTGACCTTGGCGATCGGGTACCAGCCCGAGGGCAGCGTCCCGGCGGTGACATTCAGGAACACCACCTGGCCCTCGACCGGGACAATGGCATTCGTTCCCAGCACCAGCGTGAAGGCGTTGGTCGAGCCAACCCGGGTCAGCGAGACGAAGGTGGTGCCCGCCGTGGTGGCGATGCCCGAAGTCGAGGTCAACTGCGTGATTTGGCCCTGATACCAGCGGCTCGAGGCGGCCAGCACCGCGGTCGACCCGCCGGCCAGCGTCACCCCGCCCGAAGAGCTTGACAGCGTCGGGGTGGCGATGGTGGTGGCGGCGTTGGTCTGGATTTGGAACTGGAACTTCTGGCCGTTGAACACCGGCTGCGGCAGGGCGTTGACGATGTTGTAGGCGTAGTCGAGCGTCAGGGTCGTGGCCGACCCGGCGGTGAACTGGTAGAGGTAATTGCCGAGTGCCGTCAGGGTGGCCGAGGTCGCCGAGGAAGTCGAGAAGTTGACCCCGCCGCCGGCGTATTGCGCGTTCTGGTAGAGCTGGTTGAGCGCGGTGACGAGGCTTGCGTTGTCGGGGAGGTTGCCGGCGAAGACGAGGCCAGCGTTGGCGCCCGGGACACCTACGACGGGCAGGGAGAGATACTGGCGCAGTTTCATGGACATCCTCCTTGGGGAGTGCGGCTAGTGTGATACCACAATGGCGAGCGTGTCAAATCGTGCATTTCGGCGACAGTGAGTGCTCACTTTTACGATGGACAAAAAAGAGTCAGTGCGCGGTCAGGCCCTCGTCGCCAAAGACGCCGTGGCGCATCGCCTCGTGCTGCATCGACAAATTGTTGAGCACGGTGGTGTGCTGGTTGACCTTAGCCTCCAGCGCCTTGATGCGCTTCTCCGCGAGGATGATGTCGCGCTGAAGGTTAGCGACGTAGGCGCGCTCGGCGTCGGTCATGGCGCCACACAGAGATAGCTCACGACATAGCCCGGCTCGAAGTAGCCGTGGCCCTTGTCATCGAAGGCGATGACGAGCGTGGTCGTCGTCGTGGTGGTCGTGCGCGGGCCGGCGTTGCCGGTGCCGTCGCTCACGGCTTCCACGCCCGCCGCGCAGGAGGGCGCTTTCGGTTGCGCCGCCCAGGTGAGCGTGCAGGTGTCGGACTGATCCACACCCGTCCCGAGCGTGACTTTGCCGGCGTGGATGCTACCGCTGATGGTAGCGCCGGCGCCGCAATCGGCACCAAGGGCGGGCGGTTGGGCGAAGGCGAAGGTTGAGAGCAGGCTGAGCGTGATGGCGAGCAGGATTTTCATTGTTTTCCTTAGATTGATCATGCTGGTCCGGGGAGCGTCCAGACTTTGATGTTGCGAAAGCTGATCAGTCCTTGCGCCCCGAGCCAGAACTGATCAATGGTGCCGCTAGGTCCGGCAATCGGATTGCCGCCGGTAACCCGACCGGAAGCAAACAGGTAAGCCCCGTCGGCGGTAGCTTCCTGAAATGTTCCGTTAACTTGGAAGCGCATCTTGTGCCAAGCGTCGAGTGTGAATCCGGGGAATGGAATCACCGTGTCGAGGGTTTTCGGGGACAGGTTACCGTCGACAAGCGTGCTCATGTCAACCGCTGGCGGGTCGCCGGCAACAGAACCATAAACCGTACCGCCAAGGCCAACCCCAGTGACGATGCTGCCGTCGAAATCCAGCGTCGTCTTGGTGTCCTGAGTATCGCCGGCTATTATCACGGCGACGGCAACGGTCCCTGCATCCTGTCCGGTAGGGATCTTGACTTCGCACTCCAAGGTGAAGCCGCGCGAGGGCAGCGGCGTGTTGTAGATCAGCAGCACGCCCGCCGTGGCATTGGTCTGGCTGATGACGCCGGCAACGAAGGTCCAGGTGCCGCCGGTAGGCGTCCAGCCGCCGCTGGTGTGGTCGATGGTTTGCAGCGCCCAGCCCGACACATCGACCTGCCCCACCCCCGGCTGGCTCACCGTCCCGGCGGGGAAGCCGATGACGCCGATGCCGGTGTAGGTGCTGGCGCCGTCGGTGACGGTGAGGGTGGTGGAGCCTTGCGGTCCCGTAGCCCCTTGCGGACCCGTAGCGCCGGTGTCGCCTTGCGGTCCCGTCGGGCCAGTAGCGCCCGTGGGACCGGTAGCTCCGGCGGCTCCCGTTGGCCCGGTGGGACCAGTGGGTCCGGTCGGTCCGGTGGCTCCCGCTGCGCCTTGCGCGCCGCTGCCAGGGACTTCGGTGCTGATTTCGGCGGCCATGAGCGTGCCCTAGTAGTAATAGCTGATGTCGGCAATCGGCGTCCCGCCGCCGCCGTCGATCAGTTGCAGCTTGGTCAAGTCCGCGGCGTAGCGCAACTCGCCCCCGCTCGGGATCACCATCCCCACCGTGGCGGTCGGGGCGGTGCCGTCATCGCGCCAGCGGATCACGCCGCCGTTGGCCTGAATCACGGCGTAGAGGGTATAAGCCCCCGCGGGCGGGGTAGGCAGGGTAAGGCTGGTCGCATTCGCCAGCGTCGCGTTGGCGATCTGCTGATAGCCCAGTTGTTGCCGTGATCCGGTGACGACTTCCTCGCCGCGTTTCATGATCATTCTCCTAGCTGCCGCTGCACCACGGCGCAAAGCCGGTCGGCGGGGTATACAGAAAAGTTGGAGTTGTCGGGCACAATGTGCCTTTTTGCACGCCTTGTCCACCGGCCACCCGCTGCGCCGGGAAGGAAAGCCCGCTCCACGCCCCGAGCGAGTTGGCGCCGGTCGCCGGGTCGCCGCCCAGATACCAGACATTGTTGTGCGCGAGCCAGCACTTATGGGCGTCTAGATCCACCGCCACCCCCGCATGCTCGCCCACCATCCACGGCACCCCGCCGGTGAAGGGCACGCCACCGTTGACCCACAACTGGTCCTCGCTGGTTGTGACGTAAATGCCGGTGGAGAACAGCCCCACGTCGGCGACGGTGTTGGCGATGCCGAACGCCGGTCCGGTCGAGACCCCTACGGTCATTGCTTCGTCGATCAGTTCGTAGTACCACTTGCCGGTGCTGTGCCCGACCGTGCAGAGGATGACCTGCGGGGTGGCGATGCCGGAGGTGGCATTGCTGCGCGCGGTGCGGTTGGCATTGGTAAGCGTCATCGGCGAGACCGTGGGACTGGTCTGATTGTTCGGGTCCCACGCACAAGCGGCCCCGGCGGTAGGCTTCCACCAGTAGGAGACCGGAATGATCATTCATCGGGCCGCGAACTGGGTGGCAACCGCGCACAGCCAGCCGTTGAGCGGAGTCGTGCCCGCGCCGATGGAGCCGTAGTAGACGCCGGTCCAGACGGTGAAGGCTTTGCTGCCGGGGGCAATCGCCGCCGGAAAGCCGTCGGGGAAGGCGAAGTTCGACGGCGGGGTGACGTTGTGCGCGCCGGTCACGTCCTGCTCGAAGATGAAGAGAATCGTATAGCCCTCGAACGGCGTGGCGTTAGTCGGCGCCGCCGCCGCCCAGGTCGGGGCGGTCAGCACCATGTCGCCGGAGAGGAAGCGGTAGAACACATGTTGGCCGAGGCTGATCTCGGTGGCGACGTTGCCGGTCAAATCGACCGTGGGCTGATCGGTAATGATCGCCACATCCGCCGTTCCGCCCCCGGCGTTGCTGACCGTCGCGCCCGAAGTAAGATCAATGGTGGTGACATTGGGAACGCTGGTAACGCCATCGGTAACGGTCAGGTTACTCGCCCCGCCGGTCGTCGCGCTGAACACCGAATGGAAGTTGAGTTGCAGCGGCAGCGCTGGATCGGACTGCGGGACGACGTTGACCATCCACTTGTTGAAGTGGCCGTTCAAGATGAAGTTGTTGTTGCTGTCGACCGTCGTATCGGTGTCGCCCGGGGCGAGCACGGCATCACGTCCGGTCAACTGGTTGGCGATGTAGAAGTCGAACCAGAAGCTGCCGTCGCGCGATACCGTCGGTCCGAGGGCGTCGAGGATCTTGGACGTGGGCGGCAGGAAGACGATGAAGGGAGAATTGACTGCCCCGGCCAACAGGATCACGTTCTTCGCCATCACCTGATTGGTGGTGAGGGTGATGGCGTCGGTGCCGAGGAAGACGCTGGTCGGGGTCGAATCGACCCCCACCCATTCCTCGGCGTAGGCGTTGGCGTTGCTCATCAAGCCCTGCAGCGTGAACTCGCTGCTGGCGTCGGCCCTCATGCCGGGGGGGAAGCGGATGATCATGAGGCGGCGATCAGTTGTTCGAGCGCGGCGATGCGCCGGGGCTTGTCGGGATAGAAGTGGCCGGAGGGGTAGCGGCGGATGACTGCGAGCAATTCTGCGCCGAATCCAGCCCGCGCACAAAAAGCGTCGGCTTCGAGCTCCTGCGCGATCGCCAGTTGCAAGCCCCACGGGGTCCAGTACAGCGGCAAGAAGGCGAGGCGCTTGGCGAAGTGGTGATGGCGAAGATGGGCTTCCTCATGGAGCTCGATCGCCCGCTGCTCACGCGCCGGCAACTTGAAGAAGTCGTGGCTCACGCCGATCCAGCCGCGCTTCAAGCCGAAGCCGTGGGCCTGCGCGAGATGCACGGTCGGGTCGTGGCGCAGCGGAATGCCGTGGCAGTTCATTTCGGCACCCCGTACATACGGAAGATGCCGGCGGTGATGGTGCTGGTGCCGCTCATGATGAAGCGCACCCCGGTGATGTTGGTGGCGTTGACGTAGACCCCGCCGCCGATCAACTGGTGGAAGTTGCCACTCGACTGCAGGCCGGTGAAGTGATAGGTGAACTCGGGATAGAGCACGCCGTTCTGCTGCGCGTGCATGATCACCTGCCCGCTGGTTGCGGCCGGCGGGCCGCCCAGCGAAGCGCCGAGCGTAATCGAGGTTGCGCCCGCGCCGCCGCCTACGGCGCTGCCGCCGGCTTGATTGGTCTGCCAATTGGTGTTGGTGTAGTTGCCCCCAGCGTCCCACGAAGGACCCGCTCCGGTTCCGGCACGCAACAACAGCGAATCGCCATTGCTCGACGGCGAAGTGTTCAGCACCTCGAACACGTAGGTGTCGTAGGTGCTGCTGATCGAGGTGAAGTCGATGCTCGCGCTGCTGCTGGCGGTGTGCTGCTCCAGCAATACCCAGCCGCCGCTGCTCGCTGCTCCGGTAGCTCCTTGGGCGCCTGTAGCACCTTGCGCTCCGGTCGCCCCCGTAGCCCCCTGCGCCCCTGTGGCGCCGGTTGCGCCTTGCGCACCGGTGGGGCCAGTATCACCTTGCGCTCCTGTTGCCCCGGTCGGGCCTTGCGCTCCGGCAGCCCCCTGCGGCCCGGTCGGTCCCGGTACCGTAGACGCCGCTCCGGTGGCTCCTTGCGCGCCAGTCGCACCTTGGGCGCCCGTTGCGCCTTGAGGGCCGACCAATGTATGGGTCACCCCGCCGCTGTCCTTGTAGGCGGGAGCCGGCGGGCTCGCCGTGCTGTCGGCGAAGATCGTGTCCTTGCCCGCCGGGGGTGCGGGGATGGTCGTCGGGTTGACTTCGGTCAGCGTGATGCCGGACATCTCAATCGACCTGAATGACGAGGCCATCGACCACCAGCGTGCCCTGCACGTCGATGGTGAGCGCGAAGAGTCCCTGCTTGTTGATGGGCACGGTGAAGGTCTCGCCCACCGGAATGAGATAGGGCATCATGCCGGAGCCGCCGCTGCCGCCGCCCATGCCATTGAGCAGCCAGTTAAGGTCGTAGGCGACGGTCGCATCGACCCCGCGATTGAAGTCGAAGCGCGCCGGCAATGGACCGAAGGGCATCAGCCTCTTCCCGGGGCGCCGAGCATGGAATCCTGGGGAATCGCGCCCGCAGGGTTCTGGGCGGGTCGTGGTCCGCCTGGGGCGGACATGGCGCCGGGCTTCGGTCCGCCGGCAACGCCGGGGCCGGCTCCGCCCGGGCCGCCGGGCACTCCTTTCGGAGCTTGCTGCATCATCTCCATCTCGCGCTTTCGCTGCATCTGCGCCATGTGCATACCCATGTGCGACTTGAACAGACCGAGAGGATCGGACGCAAGGCTCGCCCCGCGCATGTGGGCTTGCAGGTGCATCGGATCGTCGTCGGCCTCGTGGACCTGCACTTCGAACCCGTTCGCCAGCATCTCGTTCTCGATGTCCGGGTCAATGCGATAACTGTTGCGCTTGTCGACGAGGATGCGTGGCGCCATCTCGGGGCCAAACAGGTTCTCGACCAGCGATTCGAGGATCGGGGTGGCGTCGAAGGTGCGCCCGTTCAACTGTGCCGGCGGGATGCCCTTCAACACGTTCATGAGCGCGATCTGCTGCTGGCCGCGCTGGATCGAGAGCATGAACTCGGTGCCGGTCCAGCGGAAGAAGTAACGTTCCCCCCATTGCTGCGGCGGAATGATTTCGAGCGCCGCCTTGGCCCCGATCTCGCCCCGGGTCTCGATCATCAGGTCTTTGGTTCGGTACTGCTGGTCGAACTCGAACAGGAGTTCGAGCAAGGGATTGAGCATCTCCTCCTCGTAGCGCGAGGCGTGATCAGTGATATTGACCTGCTGCTCCTGGCTCATCGCGCCCATCAACTGATTGTTCTTCCTCCCGGCGGGCATCCTCCCCATCATCATCTCGTTGACATCCATGCTTTCCCAAATCTGCCGCTTGATGACATCGCACACCGCCGCGGCGTCCTTCCACAACTGCCCCTGCTGCAGCGGCTTCACACTGTTGGGATCGACCGGCCACATCGCGGCCAGGCCCATCGTCAGGTTCATCCACTGCGGGCACTTGAGCGGGTCGATGGTGAAGATCGGCTGCAGGCTGTACATGGCCGAGTCCATGCCCATGTTCCAGAAGTCGTTCATCTGCCACTGCAGGAACTTGACCGGCTCGATCAGGCTTGACCCGAAGAAGCTGCCCTGCATCCGCTCCACCGGCTTGCTCAAGATCGGCCGCTTGCCACTCCACAGCGGGTTCTTGATGATGCCGACGATCTCGGTCGGGCCGGCGTAGTAGATGATGGCGTCGTCTTTCGTTTCGCCGCCCAAGTCGAGCCGGCTGTAGACCTGATAGATGACGGCGTGCTTGTTGGTGCCTTCGGTCTTGATCCCGGCATCGCCGGTGGCCTTCTTCTGCGGGTTCTTGCGATCCCGGCTCTGATCGGGCTTGCAGAACTCCTCGATGTCGGTGTTGGGCGGCAGGATGAACACACCTTCGTCGACCAGTTCGCGCACCTTCTCCGCGCTCATCCTGAGCTTGATGCTAACCGCCTTCGCCCGCTGCAGGTTGGTGCAAGTGGGCGGGACCACCGCGAGGTCTTCGGTGGCGAAGTCGATCACCTCCGGCCCCTGCTCCTCGATGGTCTCCTCTTCGGTGTCCTCTTCCTCGTCGGCGGTGGGATCTTCGATCTCCAAGTCCTCGACCGATTCGCCGTCGATCTGCTGCAGCAGCGGATTGCGCTTGACCAGCTTCTTGATGTTGAAGGTCGAGGAGGTCCAGTCGACCATCAGGTTCCATTGCCCGGTCACGTCGCCCGCGATCAGGTCGGTGCGGATGATCGATTTCAAGCTCGTCTTGCGGATGTAGTGCTCCAGCAGCGAAAGCTGGGTATACGGGGTCTTGCTGTCGGAGGCGACGGCTTCCACATGTTTGTGGTTACTCGGAAAAAGTTGCTTCAGCGCCCGCTTGGCCCTGGCATTGACGGCCCCGCGAACGATGGGCTGATAGCCGGAGGAATTGCCGATGTACTGCTGGTTGGCGTCGGTTATCGCATTATAAATATTGCGATATTCTTCGATGCGATCGTACTGCTCGTCCTTGTTGTCGAACGCCTTCTGGACGAGCTTGTAGAGCTTGAGCGCGGCTTCGTAGGCCGGGGAGTCCTGCTGGTCGGCCCAATTCTCGATCGGGTCGGCCTTGGAGTCGGCGGAGGCCGACTCTAGCTCGCGGTCCTTGCCCTCTTTCGGCTTGTACCCGCGGCCCTTCTTGGGCGTGTCGACGGCCACATCAGTTCTTGTGGTGTTTGACGCGCTTCAGGTACGCGCCTTCATCTTCGGACTGCCGGTATTCGCGGCGCACTGCTTCGCTGTATCCCTTCTCCGCGCCCTTGACCTCAGACTCGGTACGCTTGCCGTAGGCTTGCCGCAAATAGGGAAAGGCGGACGCCTCGCGCGCTACCGGATCGTGACGGCCAAGATGCGACAGATCGCCGGGCTTCTTCTTTTCCGCCATGATCAGATCATCACGCCGCGCAATTTCTTGCCGTGGCCTTTCTTGGCTAGGCCACCCGGCTGCCGGCCGCCCTGCATCGGGCCAGGTCTATCGTCTTTTTCCGGCTTCTTTGGCCCCCGGTTGAAGGCCGTGGTCGGCTTGGCGAGGGTCAGCTTCTTCGTTTTCATGCGGCGTTTTGCCATAGCGGACCTCGCAGGCAGAATTGAGGGTTTCAAAGACGCACCGTTCGCGATCTTCCTGCCATAGCCGAACGAACTCGATGAAGCGCGGATCAGGCGGGGCCGTCAGCATCTCTCGCACCGCATCGGGCACGTCCAGAGACACGGCATAGGGATCGGACATGCTACTTCCCGAGGTTCTTGCGCCCGTAGATCTTCTCGCGCATCGGCCCGCTCGCACTCTTGTCGGGCTGGATCGCGGTGCCGCCGTGGGTGCCCCCGCTTTGCTTGCACTCGAAGAAGTCCTTCGGGGCCTGCGACGGGGATTTCTTCTGGATCGAACGGGAAACGGCCATGACCGGGCTCCTCGAAAGGTTAGTGCCCGCTCACATTAGACCGTGCTCATACCAATGTCAAACGCGGGCGCGTGGGTTCGCCGAGACATAGGGGATGCCCGAGGGGCTGTAGGCGATGTTGGCCCCTTTGGGCATGACGGTGGCGGACTCCTGGCGGTCCAGCGCCATGACCGCGCATTCCAGCGCTTCGGCCGCGAGCCGGGAGAGCCCGGGTTCCGGCTCCTGGCTCTGGCGCCCGCCCTTCTCGGCGGTGAGGGCGTAGCCGGTGGAGATGGCGTTCAAGGTGAGCGCCGCCCGCTTGTCGACGGTGAGCAGGCGGGCATTGTGCCAGACGGTGCGGATGCGCTCGGCGAGGCAGCCGCGGGCCAGCGCCACATGCTCGCCGCGGTAGGGGGTCAGGTGCTCGGCCCGCAGTGCCGGAACGAGAGCGATGCGCTGCCACTGATCGAAGGTGTCGGCGGGCACCCAGCATTGCAGGCTGGCGCGGGGGAAGGAAGCACGAAGCTCAAAGGCGATCGTTTTTACGGCGTCCGCAAGAGCACCGGTTGCAGACCAATCTCCAGCCACGCATAGTCTTCGACCTTCCCGGATACAGGCCACGGCGACAACTTCGGCGGGATTGGCTTGCCAGCCGACGATGACTTCCTCACCCGCTCGCGGGCTCGGCGCTTCGCCAAGGTTCGCGCCACCAAAGTCTTCATAGAGCGGGCTCCCGGTGAACATTTTCAGAGCATACGCCAGCGCGTTCATCACGTCGCGGGTGCCCGAAGGGAAATTGCACCACTCGGCCACCAGTTGCGGGTGGGCGAGCTTCCCCCCGACCAGCACGATGTCCTTGGCGGTGGCGAAGGGCTGCAGCCCCAGGATGAACTCGTCCTTGCTCCTGTCCTGCGGGGCGTTCAAGGTCTGCAAGGGGAGCGGGATGCCGCGCCGGAGCATCTCCAAGCGGATCGGCTGCAACAGCCAATCGTCTAGGGAGTTCTTTTCAATGCCGATCTTAGCCGGGCGGTGATTCGCCTGAGTCGAAAAAAGATCGGCAACAAGCTCGTTGGGGGCCCAATAATTACCCGAACTTTCATGAACCAGAATTTGACTGCCCAAACGCGAAACGACAACCTTTCCAGTACGGTCAGATTTGACCTCATCCACTCCTTGTCGACGTACCCGTTTTTCACGCGTGCTCCTCGACGGATCGTAAATGGCGAACCGCGGCATCCAGTGCCACGGGGAAACATCGAGCGCCTGCAGCATGTCCTCCTTGAACGGCTTCCCCTCCGCACTCGACGCCTGCAGCATGTAGCTTTGCAGGAAGGACGATAGCATCCCGGCGCGCTCGAATCTTCGCTTCTCCGCTCTGACCCACTCCATCGGGTAGCGTTGCGGCCAGGTCGCCACCGTGCGCTCATCCTCCGGGTCGCCGTTGCAGATCGGGTAGCCGCGGTAGAGCCAGTCCGGGTTGCCGGCGAAGCGGGTCACCATGCAGTCCTCCGCCCGCCGGGTCTGGCTGATCACCACCTTCCTCCGCTCCTTGTCCATCGCCGGGATCAAATCGTTGTGCAGCTTGGTCATCGAGGCGTTGACCGCGGCCCGATCCCGGACCCGCTCCGGGTTCTCCACGTCATCCAGGAACGCAAAATCCGGCCGCCAGGTGAGCCACTTGAAGCTCTGCAGCTCCTGATCCCACCCCCACGCCTGCAGCAGCGTCCCCGAGCGGAACCACACCTTGTTCTCGATACTGCGCTTCGCCAGCACCGGACCGCCGAACACTTCATGCAGCGCGGTGTTGGTCAGGCACTCATGCGCAATTGAGCCCAAGCGCTCGCACGCCTTCTCGTAGGTCTCACCGATGATCAGCCCATAGTGGTAATTCCCAAAGCAGCCCCCCAGAATCAGGTGCTCCTCCGCCTTGGTGGTCTTCCCCGCCTCCCGAAACGCCTCGATCACCACGAACTC
>Ga0247693_1000037_pt1 | contig 52236 bp, 80 predicted proteins | sample CNK34_metaG_FD_182712 | JGI IMG/M metagenome (GOLD analysis project Ga0247693, IMG submission 182712) | Soil microbial communities from Purdue University Martell Research Forest, Indiana, United States - CNK34 | ecosystem: Environmental > Terrestrial > Soil > Temperate forest > Bulk soil... | reverse complement strand
AAGATTCCGGCCTTCGCGTACGAGTTCGGCTGGTCCGGCAACCCGGGCGGGTCCGTGCAGTACGTCGACCGCTGGCGCGAGGAGGTTCGCAAGAGCGACCTCGTGCGAGTCTGTAGGTACTACGACATCAAGCTGGTCGCCCAGGGCGACGCGGGTACTGCGGACGCCGGCAAGGCGATCGCTGCGTACCTGATCAAGAACGCGATCGCCTGACCTGGAGGGAACGAGATGGCGAAGGAGTATCGTGCGGTCAACCTCATTCGGGTTGGTCGTGCGCCAGAAGAGGACGTCGAGTTCAAGCCGGGTGAGGCAGTTACCGGCTTGACCAAGGAACAGATGATCGAGCTCTGGAACGCGGGAGTCCTGACCGAGTACGACACCGAGGCCGACCAGGCCATGGTGGAGAAGGACGCCATCATCGCGGACCTCCAGGCCAAGCTCGACGCGGCGCTGGCCGACAAGGCGGCTGCTGAGGCGGCCGCTGCGGCTGCTGCTCCTCCGGCGGAAGCCCCGGCTGAGAGCCCGACTGCAGAGCCGGCTGAGCCTGCCTCAGACGCCTCCGCCGGCACGACGGACCCGGCAGCCCCCGCCGTCTGAGAGCGGCTCTGTAGTCGAAGGAGGGTGGAGATATGTCACGCATCGCGGTCACTGACGCCCAGGGATGGGTTGAGGGTACGAAGCTGACTATCTCCACCCTCGACACAAAGCTGAGCGACCAGATCGAGACAGAAGTTCTCGGTCGCTTGTCTGCCTTCCCAACCTCGACCTGGGTAGACACCACGAGCACACCAGCTCTTGTCAAGGTCATCATCGCCAAGATGTACGTAGCCTGGCTGTACGATCGTCAGTACAGCGAGGACATCGAGGCGGGAAACAACTACGCCGACCGGTTGAAGCAGAATGCCGAGATGCTCATGGAAGGGCTTATCGACGGCACGATTCAGCTCCCGGGCGTGCCAGACGTTGCAGGTACTCCTGCGTACTACCCCACGGATGCTTCGTCGGCTATGGATCCGACGTTTGACGATCCCTCCCTTGGCCCTGCTGCCTTCTCGATGGGCATGATCTTCTAGCAGGGAGGTGAGGCATGACTACCCCATGGGGTGACGTACCCAACATACCACGTGGCAGGGGCCAGTACGGCATCCGCAATAGTATGACTCCAATCCCTGGCCAGACGTTCGGGCGTGGCCAAGGTCCAGGGCCACAGGTTGGACCTCTTCGACCGTCTGATGTCAAGTACGCCATCTACGGCGGCCTACAGCTGCAACGCGTGCTACTTGCCGGTTGGCAGCTGCAGCCAAGTATTGGCATCGTCGCCAAGGACGTGGACAGGCTCGGCTTGCAGTTTCAGGACTTCTCGGAGCCGATCACCGAAGCCATCATGTACATGCAGGAGTCGATCAGGAAGAACTTCGAGGAAGAAGGTCGTCCGGATAGGTGGGCACCACTTCACGAGTACACCGTTAAGGTCCGTGGTGGTAATGCTCACCCGATCCTGAGGCGTTCCGGCAGGCTAGAGGAAGCTGCGACATCTTTCTCCATCTGGAAGATCACACCCACGTCGGCCTCTATCCAGAGTCTACCCGAGCACGTCTGGTATGGTGCTCTCCACCAGAATGGATATGGAAGCCTTAGAGACGTTGCGCGCAACCTTGTCAGCAGCCTCGGGAAGCCTCTCACTCCGACGAACATCAACAAGGTACTCAAGCAGCTTGAGTCCGGTAAGCTTCACCCGACCAACCAGAGGCGTGCGACGCAGATCGTAATTCCCGCACGTCCCTTCATCATGTTCCAAGAGGAGGACGTCGAAGCGATCCAGGAGATTTTCATAGCCTGGATGGAACGTAGGGTCTCCGAGGTAGGAAGGGACTGGAACCAACTGTGACGTATCCATACCCTGCAGACTTGACGGTAATCAACCAGGCATTGGTTGATAAGATCGTTGCCGGCATTGGGGCTGGTGCGTACACGCTGCCCTTTACAGCTGCGGACGTATACTATGGCGACCAAGAGCGACTTCCTCGCACTCCGTCGGTTTGCGTCGAGTCGGGAGATCGTCCAAGGAACCTAGCTGGCGTTCCCAACATGACGGAGAACGTCTTCACACACTTCATCCTGGTCTACCACAACCCGGTTGCGGAGCTTCAGCAGACGCGAAAGGATGTAGACCATCTCGCCTATCAGATCGAGCACTGGTTGCACCAGGACCTGCAGCTCAAGGACAGCGGAGGCAATCCGCGACTGATTTATGGGTTCGTCATCAACCATGAATCTGGCTTTACGTTCAAGAGGGAAACCCTGTACAGAACAGCGCGTCTGACTTTCCAGGGCAAGAACAAGACCTCTCTACCAGTTGCGTGAGGAGGAAGAATGATCAAGTACACGGTCACTGCCGAGCTGCCTTGTCAGGTACCTGGCGTCGGCACGTTCGCAGCTGGTGAGACCAAGGAGCTCACGGCTGAGCAGATGCGTCAGTTCGAGGCGGTAATGGGTCAGCCGCCCCAGAAGATGGCCTGGCCCGACAACATGCACTTCGTAGCTGAGCTCGGACCCGACGTACCGGCCGACGCTCCGACTGAGGCCGGGGAGGTCTAATGCCACAGAATATTGGTGCTTCCGGTCAGATGGGCATCGCAGCTGAAGTTCTCGGGCCAGTCCAGAACTTCGTCGGCAACCCCGCGGCTGGTGGTGCACTCACGGCTGGTACGTACAAGTACTACATCACGGCGATCAACGCCAACGGTGAGACAGCCATCGTGGTTGGCACGACCACAGAGGTCACGGTTACGACTTCTGCCGGTAACCTGACAGCTGCACTCACCTGGAACGCTCTGACGGGTGCGACGGGCTACAAGATCTACCGGACGGCTTCTGGCGGTGCAACGGGTACCGAGCTGCTGCTCACTACGCTTGGCGCCGTCACGTCGTTCAACGATGCGGCTGTCGGCGCTCCGGCAGGTGCGTTCCCGCTGATCAACTCGGCGAGCGTCTCTGGTACGTACGTCGCTCCGACGAAGTTCTTCCCGTTCAACAACGAGTCGCTCAAGTTCGTGCAGGAGACGGTTTGGCGTCGTCCGATTCGCAAGTCGGCTGACATCATCGGCGCCGTCCAGGGCAACGCTCACGTCGAGGGCGACATCGAGATGGAGGCGCTGGAGGACGTCGTACCGTACTTCCTCCTCGCGTCTCGTACCTCGTGTGCCAAGACGGGTTCATCTCCGAACTTCGTCTACACCTTCACACCCACACCGGCCGGTCTTCCGGTGCGTTCACTGAGCATTACGATCGAGCGGAACACTGGTGTCGTGTTCGGTTACGTCGGGTGCGTCGTGAGCCAGTTCAAGTTCTCGATCTCCGACGGCCTGCTGATGTTCAGCGTGTCGATCATCGGCCAGGACGAAGCGAGCCAGAGCACACCCGTTCCGGCGTTCACCACGACGGTGCCGTTCGGCGCGGGTCAGTACAGCGTCGAGATCCCAACCGCTTCGGCGGTGTTCGACGTCGACACGTTCGAGTGGACGTGCAACGACAACGCCACTGCGCAGTTCCGGCTGAAGAACACCGGCCGTGGTGCCCAGTTCGTTAGCTACGGCGAGCGCGCGATGGGCCTCACGTGTGAGCGTGACTTCGTCAACCGCTCCGACTTCGATGGCTTCAAGGCATTGACGTCCCAGACGATCACCATCACAGCGTCGAAGGGCGTCAACAACCTGATCACACTCCTCACGGCAGTTGCGATCAAGGACACCTACGAGGTCGCTCTGAGCGGTGAGGGTGATCTGGTGAGAGCCAGCATCGCGTACCAGATCCCGATCGACGGTTCCGGGAACTCGTACAACATCACGATCAAGACGCAGGAGCAGCTCACCTAGTTCTTTGGGCTAGCGTTAGCGTCTAAACAACGTCTAACTCGGTTAGACTACATAGAGACAAAAGGAATGTGCAACCTCAGTACAAAGCCAAGCAGGAACGTCTAACTCAAGTCTAAGGAGGCTAGTATGGGCGAGCACGAAGAGAGTATGGCGGCCGAAGAAGCTACTGAGACCGCGAACGTGGAAGCCGCCGAGGACCCGGGCACCGAGGCCCTCGAGGAAGCCCTTCACACGGAGCCTGGGGAGGCCGCGGTGGAGGAGAGCTCGTCCGACTCGGCGCCCGCCTCGGACGAGTAAAGGGGAGAGGTGAGGATCGTCAGACATGGCGCAGGCGATCCTCACCTCGATCCGGAAATGGAATGTTGCGGCCCTGTGGGATCTGCTAAAGGCAGGACCGCGTGTTACTCGTATATACTGGAGGGTGAAAATGCCAAGGGCAACAGTTTCAAAGCTCACAGAGCGTCGCAGTCTCACGACGCTGCCTGCTGCGGATGCCACGGACACAACGCCGGCATCCGAGGAAGGTTGGATCGAACTCCGTCGGATGTCTTATGGCGAGAAGATGGCCAAGGACTCCGAGGCGATGAAGATGAAGTTTGCTACCGAAGCCGTCGGCAACGTCGACGCGGAGATCGCCATGGTCTCCGAGGCAGCGAACATTCTCGAGATCCAGAAGTGCGTCATGGATCACAACCTGGAGGACGAGCATGGTAACAAGCTCAACTTCCAGAACGTCGAACACATCCGTCAGCTCGACCCGCGCGTCGGCCAGGAGATCACGACGCTCATCGGCGAGATGAACGACTTCGAGAAGCAGTCCAAAGAGTCTCCAGGGGTAGATGCTAAGGGAAAATAATTCCACCTCTGACCTTTCGGATCCACACAGCCATAGTAATGAGTCGGCCGATGGATCTGGAAGTGCAAGAGGTACTCAGCCTAGTCAGACTTTGTCTAGCTACGGGGTGTCTTCCACAAGCAGGTGGACTACGTGATCAAGATGCGTACTTCGTATACTTGCTCGAGCAGGTCCTCCTAGCGGATCAGAGGAAGGCGGAGCTTGAACGGTCTAAGAACAAGGTAAGCTAGGAGCAGACATGGCTCTCGCAACCCGAAACATTTACCTCGTCCTCAAGGCTCGTGACGAGGCGTCTCGTGTTGTTCGAGGGTTCGGTCGTGAGCTGGGGCGCGCTGGCGCTCTTGCGCAGGCTCAGCAACTTCGCCAGCGCGCCTCAATCCTCCAGCAGGAGCAAGCTGAGAAGTCGCTTGCGGCTACGCGACAGATTAACATACTTCGTAACAAGGCTACCCTGGAGGCGAACAGGGCAGCAGCAATGCGGGGCACTGGAGCTTCTGCTGCACGCATCGAAGGTGTAATGCAGAATGCTCGTGCTCTCCGTGCACAGGCAGCTGACCTCGAGCGAGCTAATAAGCTGGCCAACAAGGAGATGTCGGTCTTCACTGGCCAGTTGCGACAGCAAGCGTCTGAGTTCGAACGCACCCACAGGGCCAGCGTTAGGTTTGCCAACGGTCTACACCAAATCTCTGCAACGCTTGTCACTGTAGGCTCCGGCTTGGCGTTGGCCGGAGGCCTAGGTGTTGCTATGCTCTTCTCGGCAGCCAATGCCGCGAATGAGTATGCGCGTCAGGTTGCTCTGACCAAGACCCAGGTTGATGGCTTCGATGCAAGCCTGAAGCAGATCTCCGACACAGGCTTGAAGGTCGCACGCACGATCGCCGTGCCCCTCGAAGAGGTTCAGCCAGCTCTGTACGACATCTTCTCGTCGACTAGTGCTAACTTGCAGCAGGCAACTATCCTGCTTGAAGGCTTTGCGAAGACAGCAGTCGCTGGTCAGGTGTCGCTGCAGGACGCCACTCGGGGCACCATCCCGATCTTGAACGCCTTCAACTTGCCAATAGAGAAAGTCAACGACATCCTCGACATTCAGTTCCAGCTGGTGCGTAAGGGTGTTGGTACCTACGGCGAGTTCGCATCTGTGTTCGGTCGTGTCGTCCCATCGGCGACTCGCGCTGGTCAGGACTTCCAAGAGGTTGCGGCTGGTCTAGCATACTTGACTCGTAACGGTCTGAGCGCCGCGATGGCTTCTACGTCATTCGCTCGTGCGCTCGACGCGATCTCGAATCCGAAGTCCGTCAACAACATGGAGAATCTCGGCATCAAGGTTCGCGATGTCAAGGGCAACATGTTGCCGCTCGAGCAGATCCTGAAGGGTCTCTCGGACTACCTCAACAAGCTTCCCAACGCAGATCGAGTCGGAGCGTTGGTTGATATCTTCAAGGGTGCAGGCGGCACGATTCAGGCTCGACGGTTCTTGGACCAGGTCCTCCTCAAGCCAGGTGAGCTGAACGACTACATTGGCTTCTTGCACGACATGCAGAATGCTAATGGGCAGTTCGGTCAAGCCTACGCGACGATGAGTAATACCGTCGCGGCTCAGACTCAGCTGCTCAAGAACAAGTTCGACGTCATCAAGATCACTGTCGGGCAGATTGTCAACCCGTACCTGGTCGGCCTACTGCATTGGCTGAACAAGATCGCCGACTCGTTCAACAACCTGAGTCCAGCCACGCAGAAATGGATCGTTCTTGGCATAGCGTTGGTGTCGGTGCTGTCGATCGTCGGCGGCGTCATGCTCATCGTGATTGGAGCCCTCGCAGGTATTGCGGCGGCTGTTGTCACTGCGGGTACAGGCTTCTTCATCCTCGTAGGTGCTGTAGCAGGGCTCGTCCTTGGCCTCATAGCTCTGGGCGGAATATTCGTCGTAGCATACGAGAGAAGCAAGGCCTTCCGGGACATCATTGCCCGCTCGGCCGCTACTGTTGAGCACTTCTGGACTGGTGTAATCGTACCATTCGGCAAGGCTGTCAAGGACGCGTTCGAGAAGTACATCCTGCCTCCGCTTCAGAGACTAGCTGACGTCATCGAGCAGAAGGTCGCGCCAGTCATTAAGGAGCTGCAGCAGAAGTTCGACAGCGAGTTCATTGGCTCAGCCAAGCAGGTGGCGAACATCGTCAAGGATGGTTTGGTAGAGGCCTTCAAGATGGTTGGCTGGGTCATCGACCACGTCGTCAAGCCTGTGTTCACATACCTCGTACAGTTCTACCACGAGCACAAGGACACAGTCGACATGGTGATTCACGGCCTGATGTTCCTGGGCAAGTGGTTTGCCATCATCGCAGCAGTCATCACAGGCCTCCTACTCGTAGCTTTGGGTGGTCCGATCATTGCTATCATCACAGTGTTCGTCGGAGCGATCATCGGCATCGGCCTTGTCGTCATCTGGCTGATCGATATCATCCGCGACATCATCCACTGGTTCAAGGACTGGGGGGAGCACTGGCAATGGGTGAAGGACAAGTTCAAGGACTTTAAGGCCATCATCAAGCTTGCGTTCGAGGAGGCTAAGGCAGCCATTACAGACTTCTTCGCGGATGCGCCAAAGTGGTTGTATGACGCAGGCAAGCACTTGCTTGAGGGTCTCATCAATGGCATCAAGGATAAGGCGGAAGCCTTGCCTGGCACGTTGAAGAAGGTCGCTCAGGCTGTAAAGGACTTCTTCCCATTCTCGCCAGCGAAGAAGGGTCCGTTGTCGGGTCAGGGAAGTTTGTACTACGCTGGACAGCATCTGGTGAGAGACCTCGCAGACGGTATGGCTTCGCAGAATGCGGCATTGGGGTACTCTGCAGGAGGCGCAGCACTGAACGCAGGTAACACTCTCACAGCTGGCGCGAGCAACAACAATACGGCGTACAACCAGAACATCAACATCACCACCCAGGAGATCGATCCGAAGCGGCACGCGATGGAGCTCGGGTTCTTGTTGGCAGGGGGTAGGTAGTGGCCATAGGACTTAACGAGTACGAGTTCCAGTTGAATGACACTGGAGTCCGGCTTGGTGTGCTCACGTCGCTGCCGCCGTACTTCGACGTATCGCGCGTGTCAGGACTGGACAATGCTCCGTATCGAGAGACAGTGCGCGACCACGAAGGAGCAGACGGTAGCTTTATCGACGCCGAGCTCGAGAAGGGCCGCGACATCATCGTCGAGGGGATGGTGTATGGCGACACGTCGAACATCGAAGGATACCTCGATAGCCTCAAGGCGAACTACGCGCCGGTGCAATCACCGATCCCATTCTACTTCCGTCCGGGCTCAGTAGCAGAGAGGCTGCTCTTCGTTAAGCCTCGAGGTGTTCACTACGATTGGGACACAGCTCGACGTATTGGGTGCACAAGCATGCAGTGCGCTTTGTATGCCGAGGACCCTCGAATCTACGATGCGAACCTGACCTCGACGATCATTGCCTACGGTGGCGTAGCTGGCAACGGGTTGAACTTCGTTACGTTCCGTGACACGTATTCTCGTGTCACGGCGAGCGGCTTGGGTACCGCAGACACTGGTCACACCTACACCTTGACAGGCACAGCGGCAGACTTCTCCACTGACGGTACTAAGGCCAAGATCACTCTCAACGCGTCTACCACGACGGTATACACAGCACAGCCTAACGTGACGGCTGTAGTAAACCACTACGCGTACGTTCAGGGCCTGTTCCTATCTGCTACACCTACGGGCGGTAGCATCTCTGCGCTGCTTGACGTACGTGCAGTGGACGCGAGCAACTACTACCGGGCCGAGCTCATCTGGACGACCTCGAACACGATTCAGATAGCTTTGAGCAAGACGGTGGCAAGCGTCAACTCTTCTCTCGTCGCTGCGACTACTGTTGGTGGATTGACGGCAGCCTCGCTGATCAACGTTCGTGTCGAGCTTGAGCAGGGTCAGGGCGTAGCAACGACAAGCGCGTTCCGTGCTAAGGTTTGGGCACAGGGTACGGCTGAGCCTGCAGCCTTCAACGTCGAAGCATTCGATGGTGCTGTTACAGCTGCTGGCGGATTTAAGATCAATGCAGTCCGCAATGCGGGCAACACGAACGTGGCACCTATCCTATCCTGGGATCAGGCCGAGCAAGATGAGGGTATCGGGTTCAACGTAGACTTTGGCGGCGGAGCGCTTCCGGGTACCTCATTTAACCTGACCAACATAGGTAACCGTCCTACGCCTGTACAGTACGTCATTCAGGGGCCGTGTGACAATCCGATCGTAACGAACACTACGACCGGTCAGAGCATGCTGTTCATCACGTCACTGTCAGCAAGTGATACGCTAACCGTCAACACACGCGACAAGACGGTGTACCTGAATGGTAACATCAATAGGCGAAATACGTTACAGGCGCCAAACTGGTTCTTCCTTAACCCTGGTGTGAACAACATTGCGTTCGGTGCAGCTAGTGGCACACCAGGAACGACTCAGCTAACCGTTTCGTACAGATCGGCTTGGAGGTAGACTATGGCCGCTATCAACCCACCTGGCTTCCTCCAGAACGCCGGTGCGACGCATACAGCGGAGCAGTTCCGTGATTGGCACGGGTTGCTTGTAGCTGGCAAGACTGGTAGCACTTCCCTAGTAGCTCGGGGAGGTGTGCACCCAGGACTTGGCAACGCCTTGGTGGTCACTCAGACTGGCTCGCCGTCGATGGCAGTAATCGTCAAGTCCGGAGCAGCTGCAGTTCCTGGATCTGAAGGGACTAAGCAGGGCGTCTACAGCTGCCTCAACGACGCTGACGTGACGCTGAGCATTGGAGCTTCGAGTCCTACCTTGAACCGCATTGACATCGTGTGCTTCCAGGTTCAGGATCAGGCCTACTCAGGCTCAGTCAATGCGAGCTCGTTGGTCGTCGTTGCAGGTACTCCCGCTGCCTCGCCTTCGGCACCAGCGGCTCCCAACAACTCAATCGTCTTGGCGCAGGTGTCGATCGTAGCCAACGACACGTCGATCACCAACAACGAGATCACGGACAAGCGTACGTATCTGGCAGCTACGGGTGGTGTGATCGTCTGTACCAGCACTACGCGCCCAGCAGCAGGTACGGTCAACGCTGGTCAGCTCATCTACGAGACGGACTCTACGAGCATCCTGCAGACCGACGATGGTGGTACGACCTGGAAGAAGATCGGCCCGAAGGGTGTCATCGCACGTGTCCAGCGTACTACTACGTACAGCTCAACGGGTGCTGAGATCGGCGTCCTCCGCTTGGACAATGTTCCTGTCATCAACGGTAACATCTACCTGCTACAGGTACATGGTATGAACTTCACTGGCGGTGCTGCGAACCTGAGCGTTGCAGGACGTCTTCGGGTTAACTCGGCAGGTACGGCGACTACGGGTTCTACGCAGATTGCTGAATCAGGCGATGAGGTCTCGACCTCGTTTGCGCCATACCAAGGAACGCCTCTGGCCGGTATCTACGTGCCAGGAGCTAACCAGTCTCTGTCCGCACTGTTCTCAGTTGCGATTACAGGTGGCACAGGCACGGCTAACTTTACAGGTACGGCAACTAACCCTGTAAACTTCATGATCACAGATCTAGGCACTGACCCTGGTACGGGCTTGGGTACCATCTTGTAAGGGGGAGGCATGGCCAAGTATCATATTGTGCTTACTGGCGACGATGACGCTTTGTGCGTTGCTGCCGGCCGGGGCACGTACGACGAAGAGAACGACGTACTAGTTCCTGAAGACGAGGCGAACGATCCCAACGGTCACTACTTCAACTGTACCGACTGTAGCTACGTACAACATGGTGGCCGCCGGCACGTAGAGCCGATCGCGGGTTACGTCTTTCCAGGGGCTACGACATGACGGTCTTCGGATGGGATACGTCGTCACACGACGACACTCCAGCGAGTCTCGACGGCCTGTCGTTCTTCACGTGCAAGATCACGGACGGCGACCACTACTACGAGAATCCCACAGCCGCAGCTAAGCTCAATGCAATGAAGGGCTTCGGCTGTGAGATCCTCGGAACGTACCACGTCCTCTGGGGCAACCGGTCGATCGGGAACCAAGCAGCGTGGTACATCCAGATGATGGATGCCCGCATTCCTTGGTGGCGAGACTTCCCGTACTTCATCTGTCAGTCGGACAACGAACCGTTCTACAGCGGCCAGACGGTTCCGTCGATTGCCCAGATCAATGAGTTCCACCACCGCGTGGCGGATCTTTCTGGGGGAAAGATCCCTTTGCCACGAAGCTTTGGATATTCTCCAAAGTGGGTGTATGGAGCTGCGTTGTCAGGACAAGAAGTCGGATGGTGGCAATCGGACTACGGCAGCAATCCTTCGGGCCACTACCCGAGCGTCTACCCTGGTGATCAGTCCTCACGATGGTCGCCATCAGTTAGCAAGTCGGTGTTCTTCCTGCAGTACGGGTCGAACACAACGATCGCAGGACAGACAACAAGCGACGCGAACGCCTTCCGGGGCTCGCTCGACGATCTCAAGACAGCACTAGGAGGAGACATGGGTACCGAGGAATGGGCCGCCTCACCGGGCGCGAACACGTGGGCACTGACGCAGGGCAACGCGGGCTTCGTTGGCCAGCAGCGCGACACCGCCCTAGCCTTCGCGTGGGAAGCGGCGCACAACGCGAACGAGAAAGCTGACAAGGCGCTCGTCGCACTCGACGAGATCAAGGCGATGATCGCCGCGCTCACGCCGCCGGCTGGTGGGCTCGTAGCCCACACGCACAGTGTGAGCGTCTCTGTGACGGGCTCAGGAAGTGGTACGTCTGGACCTGCTACGCCGGCGGCGACTGAGACCTCATGACCGACTACCGCTACGTCTTTGGCACCATGGGCGGCGAGCAGCAACTCGCAGAGATTGCTTGCTACGGCGTTACCATGGACATGCAGATGAACAAGGGCGGGCAGTGGCAAGGTACGTTCCAGTTGGACCAAACCGGTATGCAAAACTCCGACCTACTTGCAGCGTCCATACCAGGGCGCTGTTGGATTGCAGTCGAGCGTAACGGGATTGCTATCTGGCACGGATTCATCTGGAGCCGTGTCTACTCAGCTCAGTCCAAGTCCGTCCAGTTGTTTGCGCTTAGCTTCGAACAGTACCCGAAGCAGCGTCTCATTCGTCAAGACACGACGTTCACAGCAGTGGAGCAGCGTAACATCTTCTCCTCGCTGTGGACTCAGATGCAGTCTGATACAGGCAACAGTAACGTCAACGTCATCGTGCCTGGAGCATTCACGACGGTGGTGCCCAAGAATGTTTCGGTCCTCGCGACCGACTTCAAGTACTACGACGGCATCATGTCAGGACTCGCTGACGCTGTGGATGGATTCGACTGGTACATTGGCGTATCCAAGACCGGTACCTACTACCAGAAGAACCTGGTCATAGGGTATCCTACACTGGGTGTTGGTCAGTCGCCTGGCATGAATGTGTTTGAGTACCCAGGAAACATCACCCAGTACTACTTGACCGAGTACATGTCGGATGCAGGTACTAACGTCTTCGTCATGGGTAACGGTGAGGGCTCTGACATGCTCGTGTCGGAGGTTGTCGCTACTGACCTTGTGGCTGGAGGCTTCCCCCGCTATGACCAAGTAGTGTCTCGTAAGGACCTCGACGACCTTACGCAGATTCAAGGAATTGCACGGCAGCAATCACAGATCAAGCGGCCTCCGATTGCTGTGATTAAGGTTACCGTCAAAGGCAACCTGACTCCAGAGTTCGGAAGCTACAATCTTGGTGACACTTGTCGAGTTGTCATCAAGGATCCGCGTTGGCCTGGCAATGGTTTCTCCGGCTACAAGCGGCTCTTGAAGTGGAGCCTCACGCCGCAGGCGTCTGACAACACGGAGGAAGCGGACCTAGTCTTTGAAGGTGATCCAGATGTCTGAGGGTGAGTCAGATGGCTGATGACAAGTACAATACCGGCGCGGCGCCAATCGATCAGGTCATTGCAGACCTACAGAGGCGTGTTGCGATTCTCGAACAATCTCCACGACTGCAGAATGCTTCGATCGACGCAGGCGGTCTTACCGTCAAGGGCGGCGCCATCCGAGTAACCGACCCGAATGGTGTCGTTCAAGTTCTGCTCGGCAAGCAAGCTGATGGTTCCTACGGACTTGGAGTTCTCGAGTCCAGCGGCGCCGGCTTCCACCAAGTGCCATACGTGTACAGCGACTTCATTCAAACTGGTGAGACAGCCACAAGCACGTCTTACCAGGACCTCACTACCATTGGCCCTCAGGTTACTGTTCCTGTCAGGTCTAGTGGTAGGATTCTTGTATTCGCTACGGCGCAGATGCAGTACCTGAGTTCCACAGGAGCTAACGTTACGCAGGGTGGTGTGATCAACGTTGCCATGTCTGGTGCCAACACTAGAAGCCCTGTCGACGCAAACGACCCGCTGGTTGGCATCTGGACTCAGAACATGATCGTCAGTGCTGGTACTGACACCTTCACGAACATCATCACCATAACGGCCTCAGCCACCTTTACCGGGCTGACACCTGGAGCTACTACGATCACCATGAAGTATCGTAGGTCTTCGACAGCAGCTTCGAATACAGACTTCTTCCGCAGAGGTCTAGCGGTCATAGCACTTTAAGGGGGAAGCATGTTTGGCGTGGAGCTAGGTAACTACGGACCGAGCTCGCTGGTTGCTCTGTTCGTTATTGCCATAGCTCTAGGCTACCTAGTACCACGCTGGATGCACATTCAACGTATCAAGGACAAAGATGAGCTGATTGCGAACCTTCGTAAGGCCCTCGACAAACGCGATGAGCAATTTGACAAACTCATAGCATCTGTCGAAGTGGCAGTCCGCACGATCGAAGAATTGAAAACTCAGGCGAACGGAGTTCGCGCTGCAGAGGCGAGGCGAACATCATGAGATGGAAGCTGCCCTGGAGCAGGCCTGAGCCGCAACAGCACGCCGCTGAAATAGTGGAGCGGCTCGAGGCTATCGAGGCAGATGACGCACGTGTGGATAAGCTGCAGAGACGTGCAGACCGAATCATGCGTGAGAACAACCTCGCACCAATGATAATGAGAGCATTAGGGGTGCGGCCAAGATGATCTACAGGATGCTGTCACTGCTGGTGACAATAATGGGATTGGTGGGTTGTCTGACCTTTGTTACCCGTTACTGGGTTCTGTCAGGGGGGCGGTGGCGAGATACTTACGCAGGTAGATTCTTCGTGGTGGTATATAGTAATCTAGCCGCCTTGTTCCTGCTGATCATTGCCAACCAGATCTTTGGAGACTGGCCAGGTAGGAAGGTGGTATCCCTAGCTTTGTACCTGGCATACGTGGCTCAGACCTGGTGGCCTATTAGGCTCCTAAGCATTGCCCAGCAGAAGCCTGTCGACCTCATTGAGCCAGTACGGAAGCGTGAGGGACAACATAGAAGGGAGGAGAGCCAAAGCTAATATCCGTTTCTAGAACCATATATAGACAGCTGGCCCGCTACCTGGACTCACCCTCCTCCGGTAGCGGGCCAGCGCCTTACTCGTCGGTCACGACGTCGCCTCCCGCCCGGCCCGCACGCGGAGCCACCCGGAGACCTTGCCGACGATGCCCATGCCCAAGGGCGGCATCCGGTCGATCTCGTCCGCCGCCTCGTTCAGTGCCGCCGCCCGGAGGTGGGGAGCGGCAGCGCGGATGGCGGCGGCCAGCGCAACCAGTTCCTCGCCACCAACGCGGCCGGGTGGCGACTTCGCGGCGAACGTCTGCTCGGCCGCCTCGATCGCCGCGTCCAGCCCTGCCGGGTCCGCAGCGTTCTCGCGCCAGTCACTCATACTAGGTCCGTCCTTACTTCGTCGATCGGTACGTGCTCGCGGTAGTCGTCGAGCTGTGTCATACGAAGTGGTCGAAGCAGGTCCCGTTCGTTGCGCTCGAACGTACGGTAGCGGAGCACGTGGCGGGTCGCGTCCATCGCGTGCTTGTTTCCAGGCTCCCACAGGCCCAGACGGCGAATCTTGTCATCCGTCCAGAAGCCTTTGCCGAGGGAAGCGCCCGTGAAGTCAAGGCGTACGAAGTCCACGAAGCCGAACTCGTACTTCAGGACGCCGATCACCTCGCGCGCAGTGTAATCGATCTTGTCGCGGAACTGTTCGTCTTTCCGGAAGTCGAACTGCTCGCAGAGGATGTGGACAGTCGGCTTGGCGAGGAACGGCTCGCAGCGCCGGTAGATGCCGTGGATCATGCTGGTGACACGCCGAAGGCCTTCACGGGTATCGCAGTTCGATATCTGGGTTCTGTACCACTGCTGCAGCTCGTAGTAGTATGCAGCAAGGCCGGTGGTACCACCAGGGTCCACGCCGATCGTGACCTTGTAGTTATCCATTGATCCTCTCTCCGAAGAACTGCTGCCGCTCGCTTTCGTAGGCGGCCCAGAAGTTCTCTTCGTTCTCAAAGATGGTGTCTGGAGCGTACACACCAGGAGCGATCAAGCGTCGTCCGAACGACGCACCTTCCTGATAGAACCAGAGTGCTTCCCAGAGCACGCCTGATGCGTTCTTGTTCCATGTACGTGCAAGTACCTTCAACTGAGCACCTCCATCGACTTTAGCCGCTCTGTGGGATGTGAGATACGTCCGACGGCTAGACTCTAGTTAGACGAAACTGCATGGCTTTCTACTTAGGCGGTAGATTCCTCTTGTCTCTTTAAGGTCTAGATAGGTTAGACCTTAGTTAGACTTCACCGTTAGCCTAGCGTAGTGCTTGACTCTCTTCTTTTCCTTCCAGGTCTCAAGTTGGTCCTCGTGTCTGTAGTCCTTGTTAGGGTCGTAGCCCACCATTCGACGTAGGCTTTCTACTTCGGTTGGCGAGAGCTTAACACCCTTCTCGCGGGGTGCCTTTTGAGCATTGACGGACTTTGGTGGTAGCGGATGCTTGCCCTGCGCCTGCCGCTCGCGACGCTTCCTACGCGCGTCGACATTTGCCTTTGCCTGTAATGCCTTACAGGCAGCACACCGACACTTATGGTTCTTGTAGCAGTTCAGGCTAGGGTGCTTGTGTGGCCACCCGCCACGTTGAGGGGAACCTACTTTGGGTGGCATCAGAGGGACTCCTGCGTCTCCAGTCTCTGTTCGAGCTTCACGCGTGCATCGGTCATCTCAGCGATGCGGGCGTCAAGTGCTGCAAGGCGACGACGGATGGATGCACGTCCTCGAACCCTGACGACGATGTTCTTCGGATCGAGGTTCGTTCGATCGCCGTCGCCGAACGTTGCGTACTCGTTGTCGTGAAGCTTGCGGCCGAGCTTGGTCTCAGCCATGATGCGATGAACGAGCTCCCAGCCGTATTCGGTCTTCCGGTACAGGTAGCCGTTCTTGGAAACTCGTTCATCGCCGACGTTTGCAGCTATGCCCCTAGCCACTCCTTTACCTCCTTCAGTATGTGGATGATACCGTCCATGACCTTGTTCAGGGCCTTAAGCAGAAGTACCATTACAGGTCACTCCTTAGGTAGTCCGTGTCCGATCTGATCCTTCTGGAAGTCGCGTTGCTGTACTTCGCTCCAACGACGTCGGAAGATGTCAAGCAGGTCGACATCTTCTAGGTCAGCGATCTGGAACAGCTTGATGAGAACATCACCCATCTCCTTGCGCATCTCGATAGTCCACTCAGCACGAGTTCCACGGACGGCTTGAGCACGCTTGAGCACTGCCCGACAGAGTTCGCCGACTTCTTCAGCGATGCCCAACGTGGACATGACGATGTCGGAGCTGGGAAAGTTGTGTCGAGACCACTTACCAATGGCGAGCTGAGTCTCATCGAACCAATAGTCAACTTGCGCTGAGTAGCTCACAGATCTCCCCAACTCTTGCCGATGCTGATGTCTACTGGGAAAGGAACATAGTCGGTAAAGTGTCGACCTTCGGCTGCCATGGTCGTACTAAGTAGCTGTCCCACTTCCTCGGTACGGTCTCCATGACACTCAACAACGAGAGCATCGTGAATTGTGAGTCGAAGGAAACCCAAACCACGTAGCAAGGGTCGCACGCGAATAAGAGCGGATAGGCAGATGTCACTTGCAGTTGATTGCGGCAGATAGGACAACGCTTCGTTAAGGACATCTTTTTTGTTCTGGTCGGTGATGAGCCAGAACCGTCTGCGTCGTCCGAAGGGTGAGACAAGAGGTTCTCCCCTCAGAACTTGGCTACGTATAGCCTCTTGCCATTTGACAACGTTCGGGATGAGCCCGACGAACTCGTCGTATCGTCGTTGCGCTTCACGAGGGTCAAGGCCGTACTCGAGCCCGATCGAGTACGCTTCTCGGCCGTAGCCGATGCCGTAGAAGAACGCCTTCGTCCTGATGCGCTCCTCTTTACCCCATTGACCAACTCCGTATAGCTGATCGGATAGCTCGTTGAAGAAGTCGTAGCCCTCCTCGTTACGGCTTAGGATCTCTCTTAGGTATTCATCCTGAGAGAGCGTAGCCATGACGCGAGCCTCGGCCTGTTTGTAGTCGCACTGGATCAGTACGTGGTCAGGGTGTGTGACACCAAACTGCCGTCGGATCTCCTTATCACGAACAATGTTCTGCAGATTCGGATTCCGACTTGCCAGTCGGCCGCTTGTCGTTCCGTGGAGAAGGTAAGTAGTGTAAATACGTCCGCGGTAAAGCCGTTTGCGGATTCCAACGATGTATGTACTGTAGAGCTTGTGTTGGCGTCTGTACCGAAGAAGAACTGATACAAAACGCTGTTTGGCACTCCCCTTAGGCAGTCGCTCGAGCAGGAACTCGAGTGTTTCCTGGTTCGTAGACTGAACGTTAACACCTTGTGTCTCCAGGTAGAGTTTCACCTGCGCCGGTGAACGCGGGTTGATGTGCTGCATTGGACCGTCGTCTAGATGACCTGTCGACTCCTTAACAATCTGGTCCAGTTCCACCTCGATCTCGTTGAGCCGTTCGAGGTATTCGGACTCGAGTCGGCGCATATACTCTCTGTCAATTGCAATCCCATTGAGCTCGAGGTACATGAGCTGGTTGGCTGCTTTGACCAAAAAGTCATGGACTCCCCGGAGCCCTTGTCGATGCATGCTTTCAGTGAACAGCTCGTACAACTCCCATGTGCATGCAACGTCGTACGCGTTATACCGGTAGAGGATTGGCCGAGGAATATCTCCATAATTTCCTCGGCGAGGCACGTACTTTCGAATTTCCTCATCGTACTTCGGAGCTCCTAGTTTCTCGACGGCAAGAACTTTAAGACCGTGCTGGCCAGGCCGCTCATCGAGGACATAGCTGGCGAGCATGGTGTCGAACCAGAGTTCGAGGCTTCCGAGCTTTGGCCAAAGTCCGGCAAGGTCAAACTTGCCGTTGTGTCCGATGAGTCGGTGGCTTCGTAGGAGTCGCCGCAGTCCATCGACCACGTCGTCGTCGGCAAGTGCACGCTCACCCAGAACCACTGCCTGTCCTCTTGCAAAAGCAATTCCCACGCAGAGAAGAGAATAGTTGTTCGGATGGTCGAAGGCCTCGTCCTTGTCAAAACCGACTTCAATGTCGATGACGAGAGGGCCTTCAATTCGCTCCAGCTCAGCGATGACGGCAACCGCTCGATCCGGATCGTCAAATATTCTCCACTCAGGTTCACGCCAAGGCTCACGGCTGGTCTCCCTTACCTTACCAATGTCGCTAACGAGGGACGGGAACGCGTCAGCGTTACGGAGACAGTACGCGGGGTGCCAGGTAGGGATAACTCGCACATCAGGTTGTACAGAAGCATCTCCCCAGCTACGCGCAAGCCACGCGGCGGGCTTCCTTGGAGGACCGACACGTAGCGTGGTAATTGTCCCCGGATCGTCCACCAGTAGCGTTCCCGCGGTCCCGCCAAGAGCAATAACGTCGACTGCGTCATCGCCTGCGAATTGTCGGATCTCGTTCGCGAGACGAGTCTTACACGCAACCACCGCCGCTTTAGGAGGAGTAGCGTTATCCGGAGGCCTACATAGGCATGCATTGGTCAGCATCACTTCCTTGCGTTCGATGCCTTGGTACTTGAGTACGGTGTTGAGGAGCTTGCCTGAGGGTCCCGAGAAGGGCGAACCGAATTGCGTCTCAACGAACCCTGGAGCTTCTCCAACGATTACTATCTTTCGTTCGCCATTGGAAAGAGGCCGCCCTCCCTGTGGGCGTTTGGTTGGGGCATACCCGGCGTCTCGCAGCGGGCAGTGCTGACAGTCAGCGCCGGACGCTTCAGCCTTCATCGGCACCAACTCATAAACGTCTCGATGTTCGAAGCTAGTAGGCCGGCGTCGTACTTGCGTGGCGCTTTGAAGTAGTCGTGCCGACGCCTTGTTAGCTCGCCACGGCCTGTTACGTTGACGGCCGTCATGGCGATGCCAGCTTCGGTGAACTTGTACGGTTGCGCTGAGTCCATCGATCGGATCTCAGGAGGGAACGTAACGTCCAGCATTTCTGTCTGGAAGTCTCTATTGAGACCGAGCAGGTGGATCTCGAAGCGGTTGCCGTAGACCTTGAGGATGTTCGCTGCTACGCGAGCGCGTACCTCATGGTCAATTGTTGACACGAGAATCTTCGGAATGCCAACTGCAGTGATGGTGGGTAGCTGAGCAAATGCCTCAGCGAGTCGTAGGACTTGTTGGATGTTCTCACCTTGAAGAACACCCATGATCGAGTAGTTACGAGCTTCGGGTACGTACCGAACGAACTCGACCGTACGACGAAGTGTAAGAGGTCCGTCGCCCATCACATCAGGCGCTACGACCTCGTGAGCGTTAATCGTTCTCGCGAATTGGATTAGTACTCGATTGTCGACGATCTTGCCTTCGGCGCAGCCGTTGTCGAGGATGAGGTAGTCACCTCGACGCCATGCGTGACGGTACGCTGCGAGGTAGTCGGGATTGTCTCGACACTCCTTGAGTGGCAGGACAAGGTGAATGTCGGAGCTGAGTGCGGAGTACTCAGCTCCCATCGGCGGAATCAGTGCAGCCCTCAACTCTGTCCTCCTCCGTGTACTTCCTTGTTCGAGATGAAGCCTTGCTGTGCAGACGGCTGTTGGTTCGCTGCTACCTGGGCCCTGATGCTCTCCTGCAAGAGGCGGACCCTGATGTAGGTGTAGCGAGCGTAGTTGGCGAGGTCGAGGATCTCTTCGAGAGCCATCTCCATCGTGTCGGCCATGAGGAAAGCTCCGGCGCCGTACTTCTCCTGACCGAGTGCGTGGCGCTCTTCGCAGCGAACGTCGAACTCGCTGCTCAAGTCGAAGACAGTCTGAGCAATGTTCTCGCCGTCGGGGACGTCAGCCATGATTGCCTCCGTTGATCTCGGCCAGGAACTCGGCCTTGGCAGTACGCTCGTGTTCCGAGAAGCGGCCGCGCATGGCCGCCGTGTACGTCTTTGTGCCGGGAACCTGCACGCCTCGGATGGTCATGCAGAAGTGCTCTGCACGAAGGACGACTGCGACGCCAAGAGGTTTGAGGTTCTCTTCCAGGAAGTCCGCAATGTCCTTCGTGAGCTGCTCCTGCACTTGCAGACGCCGAGCGAAGTGATGGACGACCCGAGCGAACTTGCTCAGGCCAGCGATTTGGTCGTCCGGGATGTAGCCGATGTACGCCTTCCCGATGAAGGGAACGACGTGATGGTTGCAGAGCGAGACGAACGGGATGGCCTCGACGACGATCATCTCGTCCATGCCGTCGTTCTTGAACGTGGTGAACTCGATCGGAGTTGGCGTAGTGAGCTCGCGCAACATCTTGATGAAGCGATCTGGCGTGTGCCGTCCGTGCTCACTGTCGGTGTCCAAGCCGGTCGTGCCTCGCAGAACCTGCTCGGCCGCTTGGCGCAGCTCGACCTCACTCGCGTTGAATTTGCTCATGCGCTTCCCTTCATGACGCTCGAACTCTGCTCGAGGCATCTCGACGAGTTCCTTCTCGGTAGCGGCGTTAGATCCAACACCGGTGTCTCGCGGAAGTGCGCAGTAGATGTTCTGACACGGAACACCCTTATGCGTGTGGTTGAAACTCATGCTACGCCTTTGACTCTGTGAACTCGAGGCTTAAGGTCAGCCTTCTGCTCCGAACGAGACTTGGCCAGCATCGCCTGGTCGACGTTCTCTCGTGGTACGACGAACTTGCGAACGACCTTGCCGGCTTCGTCCCTAACGTGAATGGCTACGAGTGTGAAGAGCGAAGCTTGTGGCTGCGGACTCTTCAAGCCAGTGACCCTGCCGTAGGGGTTGGACGTCCAGTTCTTCTTGCTCTTGCGACTGCGGCGTCGCATCGTACGGTTCGGAACGACTTGCGGCTTGTCCTTCCCCTCGTCTGGGACCGTCTGAGTAGGATGGATCGACTCCATCTTGTGCTGCGATGCTACCGAAGGGAATGTTGTCCCTCGGCGTGCGGCGTTGAGCATTGCTACCTGATCTTGTCTCATGGTTCCTACTTGTCGGGGTCGTTGGGCCAGAGGGCGATGTGGCTTCGGAAGGAGAGACCATAGCCGCGGCTCAAGGCCTGATCGACGATCTTCCTTCCCGTGTCGATGATGTGCTCCTGAGTAATGCCCTCAGGCATCACCATGACGCGATGGATTGGGATCTGGCACTCCTTGACGATGGAGTCGATCTCCTTGAAGTCGTCGTCCGAAGTATCGGAGGTGACGACGAACTTGAACCAAGCCTTGCCGGTGTTGCTCAAGGCTCGGAGCACGTGCGGCTTGTACCGATGCTCAGGCCGGTTGCCGCTGTGCGCGAGCTTGGGAGAGACGTTGTACTGCGTGACGATGTAGTCGAAGTCAAACCGAGGATGAAGTGTGCCAGCTGTCTCGACGTGTACATCGTTGTTCCAGTTGCGAAGAGCTCGACCGACTTCGGTCAACTCGACCTGCTGCATCATCGGCTCGCCGCCGGAGAAGACGACGATGGTCGGTGTCTTCATGTAATCCCACAGGGCGTGAAGTTCGCCGAGGACGTCATCGAGTGACATCTCCTTGAGGCCGAGATGGGGATCGTCCTTGTCGAAGACCTTGTTGGCGATGGTGAGAGCAGCCTTGCCTGAAGTATTCGCCCAGGTGTAGGCCGTGTCACACCACTTGCAGTGAAGGTTGCAGTCGTACATACGTACGAAGAGGCAGTGGCGACCTGCCGCCGAACCTTCGCCTTGAATGGTTGGACCGAAGATCTGGCTAACCTTCATCGTCAGCTGCCTCCTTCAGCGCGTCGAAGAGGTCTGCTACGAGTGGCGACCAGCCCAGCGTCGGCTTCCACGTCTTGAGCTCTTCAAGAAGGTCTCGAGCTTCTACTGCCTTCTCGAATATGAGTGTGATGGTTACAGGCCGCTCAGGCCTGCACACCTCAGTCTTCACGTGCACACACCCACTTCGCCCCGTTAGTGGAAGTCTCCTCGATCTCGATCGAGATCGCCTTGACAGCTGAGAAGGAGCTCAGCTCCTTCCACATGCGCTCGCAGATCCACCGAGCGACGTTCTCAGTCGTAGGATCTGCAGGGTGTGTGATGAGTCCAGGCAGCCTGTGACCATTAATAGTGTCGTGCAGTTGGAAGGCTTGGGCCCACGGATCGTCCGCGTTCAGGTGGAGATGGTGATCCCACTCGTAGTCGATGTAGCCTCGGAATAGCTTCTTGAGGCTGCCGAAGTCGATGCTAGCACAGATGCCTTGAGCATCCATGATGCCATGGACCGTCAGCTTGATGTGGAACGAGTGCCCGTGAATGCGTTGGCACTTGCCCTCGAGCAGTGACAGTCGGTGAGCGATCTCCGCATTGTGCTTGACGAAGATCGTCCCGATGTTATTCGGCTGACTCATCTGGAATCACCTCCGCAGCTGCAGCCGCGGTGTCGTGTGGCTGCGTCGTCTCGAGCAACGCGTCGACGCTCCCGATGGGGTCGGTGAGTGGGTCGGGCTTGATTTCCGAGATGGTGATGTAGTCGGCCTCGGGAGGAAGCTTGAACGAGATCATCAAGCCGTTGCCGTAGGTGCAGATCCAGTCGCCCTTGATGTCGTAACCGTCCCACGTGGTGAGACTCATCAAGGGCTCGGTGCGGTCCTGGCCACCGTAGACGAGCAGGTTGTACTTGATTGGCTCAGTTGGCGCTTCGGCGAATTCAGGCATCTTGGTCTCCTAGTACAGTTCAGAGTGATCGTCGAATGGAGCTTCGTCGTCTTCCGCCTTCTTCTTGGCGATGACGACCTTCCAGTACTCGTTGTCGTCGTAGGCGGTGTTGTCCGGCGGAATGAAGTCGCCGTGCGCTCCGAAGATCTTGCCTGCAGTGTAGATGGCCTCGAGCCGCTCAACGCAGGTACCGCAACGACCACAGTGGTTCTCGCCGCCCTTGTAACAGCTCCACGTCATGTGGAAAGGCACGCCGAGCTGCATCGCACGGAAGGCGATGTCGGCCTTCGTCCAGTGGATGTAGGGAGTGAAGATCGGTAGGCCGTCGAAGCTGTGGAAGCCCTCATTGCCGACCATGATGGCCGCGTTGACGATGTTGATGAACTCGGGCCGGCAGTCCGGGTAGATGAAGTGGTCGCCGGCGTGCATGCCTGCTGCTATACATGCAGCGCCACGTGAGATCGCGATGCCGGTTGCGATCGAGAGCATGATCATGTTGCGGTTTGGTACGACCGTCGACTTCATGTTGTCCTCGGCGTAGTGACCCTCCGGCACCTCGCTGTCGGAGACGAGTGACGAGCCGCTCTCGGCGAACATGCTACTGAGCTGTTGCAGGTTGATGATGTCGTGTCGCAGGCCGAACCGCTTGGCGATTGCCGCGGCGAACTGCAGCTCCTTCTTGTGCCGCTGTCCGTAGTTGAACGACAGCAAGTCGACGTCGTACCCAGTATGACGGAGATCGTAGGCCAAGGTCGTCGAGTCGAGACCGCCACTAACGATCGCTACCGCTTTCTTCTTTCCGCTCACTTGCTATTACCCTTCCTACTGCTTCGTACACCCATGTTCGGCCCATTCTAGTTGCCATGATCAATCCACGTTGCTCAAGCGTCATGAATATGATCTCGGCACTTCTTGCATCGAGATGGTACCACTGCATCAGCTGTGAACGAGGAATGCCTGGATGACGTTTGATCGTTTTGAAGATGCGTTGGAGTAGAATCTCGTTGGCGCTACGTCCAATGCCGTTGACGATCTCCATTCCATAAGCTCTCCAACCCTCTCCGTACTTAATCGCCACGAGGAGGTCTTCGAGCTCGACGATGATGTCTTCGCCTTGGTCTCGAGTAGCCGCAATTAGCACTGACGCCTTGAGTATGGACTTTGCAAGACGGTCATATACAGGTGTCATAATGTCTGGCTGATCACTATTGACGCCTGCATACAGCAGCGTTGCTTCGAGCTGGTTGTAACGCTGCCAGGCTTCTGGAGTTAGCAACGCTCCCCACCTAGATGGGTTGACGCCTACCAGCTTGCCTTTGACGATGATCTCTTGATCCTGTACGTATCTGCTCCGTAGCTCATGCAGCTCCTGCAGCAGTTCGTCTCTGCCGTCCATGTTCTCCATAGTCGGCGGACCAAGAGGCTGTAGCCGTGTCACATCCGACTCAGCCGTGATGAAGATGAAACGTGGTACGAAGCCTGATGCTACATGCTCGAGCGTCAGTAGGCTCTGTACACGCGTCTTGATACCTCCACCGAAGATGAGCAGACAAGGTTCTCGAACAGTTACCGTCTCTCGCTTCAGTACGCGCTTCGTCGTTTTACCGTCATACAGTTTGGTTAGCGACTCAGCCATGCCGGCATAGTAGTCCTTCCTTGTCATTGCATCGACAAGTCCTGAGAACTCGTCTCGCAAGAACAACGAAGGCTTTCCAGGCCGAATCTCCAATGACTGCAGGAGACCTTCTACTGAACCGTCTGTGGCGAGGAGGACGTCTGGATCGACTTCCTCCAACAGATCCACTGCAACATCCATTGCCGTCGACTTACGTGTCAACGTCGTGTCGGCTAGGATCATGAACCAGAGGTTCGGCATGATCGTTCCGAACGATGTAGGTAGACGAATCGTACCAGCTAGTAGGGCGCTAAGGATGATGAATGCGCCTGCTTGGTGGTACTGAGGAGCTGCATCGCCAAGACCGCTCGCCCACCTAATGTACCGCTCGACAAACGTATCACGACCTGCAATCTGGTCCAGCTCTGCCTGGTTGATGAGTGGCGAAAGCTTTTCAGTTTCCGGGACGAGTATGTTGAGCTTTTCAATTGAGAGTATGTACGCCTTGCAAACCTCTTCCCAGAGCAACCTGGGCTGCTTGTTGTCGCGCCGATACTTGTTGCACTTAGCATCTGACGCGACAACGAACACTTCTTCCCTCGACATGCCAGCCTCGAAGCACAGCATCTCAAGCTGCCAAAGCGCCTTGCTCCAGTCAGCATCTGGCTCAGGTGCTGTGCCGTGGATGCTGAAGCATACTGGGTTGAGCGACTTACGGTACTTCTGCATGACGTCGTAGCTGCTGTCTGTCGGCAGGACTTGCGGCATCGGGTCATGTGTCTTGCTGTTGATCCTTGACTCTGCGTACCCATCGAATTCCTCGACTCCGTAGGCCGTACGCAGAACCTTAATGAGACGAACATCTGCTGGCGTCGAGTACTTGAAGTTGTACGTATTAGGAACCCTGAGTAGCTGTGTTAGGTCCCAACCGCCTGTGTCTGCGCCATCAGCAACGTGGTGGTATGCGATGTTCTTGCTGATCTGTTCCGCTTCATCTGGCGGCAATGTGCCCTTCAACACCCACAGGGCCTGAAACCGTTTGGGGCTCGTTTCGATTGTCAGCGAGGGTGGCACAAGGCACTTCTCAGGTGCACAACCGTCTAGGTCCGCCCAGACAGCTGTGCACGTCTCTACGTTGTCTTTGGTTCTCGCGCTCTTAGCGCCCGGAGGTCTGTTCTTCGACTTGAGGAGCTGCGGACAGAAGTATGTGTTGCCCTGCTGACATACTCTGTCGACATGATCGAGCATGCGTGACAGCTCTTCAGGATACTTGAAGAATTCTTCCGACCACTTGCCAGACGCCGCATTTTTGTGGGACACACAAATAAAGCCTTCCGACAAACCAAACAGCATCTTGAAGAACGTATCTTGTTTCGCCCTACGTTCCTCTGGCGAGGCCGGTTCTGTCATACTCACCTCCTATTCAGTTAGAAGGGAGCGGAGAGACATAACCCACCACGGTTGAAAGCTTGTCTCTCCGCTCCGGTCTTCAGTTACGAGAGGAGCGAGCTACCCTTCGAGGTAGCCGTGCCGGCGCGCTGCGAAGGCTTGCCGGAGGTGACCTCGGCCCACTTGGTCTCGGCGAAGATGGACTTGACCTCGTACTTCGGCGGGTACTTCTTGCCGGAGCCGTCCTTGGCCTCCTGCTCGCCGACGTAGGCGCCGCCGATCACGACGACCTGGTCGATGAGCTCTTCCGGCTTCGGGATGCGAACGCGGCCGGAGGTGACAGACATGTTCAGCGCCTTCATCAGGTGCGAGATGGTGTAGAGCGCCGGCGGGAAGAGGCAGGCGATCGTCCAGCACTTGCGGTTGACGTACTGGCCGTTGGCCTTGTCGCCGATGACGGTGAACTCGATGTTGTACATCGGCTTGCCGAGGTTCTTCGAGGACTGCACCTCGCGCATGTCCACGTCGGTGATCCGAACGAGGTACTTGCCAGACGGAAGCGGCTCGATGTCACGAGCTTCGGACGCAGCCTCCTCGTCTGAGAAGTTCACGTACAGGCCGTCGTCCTCGAAGTCGTCGGTCGGTGTAACAGTAGTCATTTTGGTTTCCTTTTCATCTGGTTGCGTTGACAATTTCAGCATCGGTTACTAGGTCGAAACCGGTCACCGGCTTGGGCTTTGCATCCTCGATCTTCGCCGCTGCTCGTGACGCTGTCTGTCGAACGATCAGGTCGAACAGTGGCTCCATGGTACCCTGATCCGGAATGATCAGAGCTGGTGGAAGCAGGCCTGAGCGATCCTTGGCTACGACAGACTCCGTAGCCTGACTCTGGAGCACTCTTACCTGCTTGGTTTCGCCGCCTTCGTTGACCTCCTTGATGTTGTAGTACAGCACGATGTCCAGGAAGGCGGCGACCTCCTGGGCCATCTTGCCTGACAGGGATGGAAGCTTGATGGGCCTCTTCAGCCGATCCATGTCTTCACGCTCGAGCGCAGTGAAGATCACGTTCAGCGGAAGATCTCGGAACGCGCGGACGAAGCGTCGGATCTGCTCGAGGTTCTTTCCCCACTCCCGCAGAGAGGGAACATCTTCGTCTCGAGCTTCGTTCGACTCGATCAGCCTACGCATGATCTCGTCCATGTTGAACTTCTGGATCTCGGTCAAGCTGTCGAGGATGACCGTCTGGAAGCCATGCCCGCCTGCGTACAAGGCGTCGTACACACGCTGCATCTCCTTCCAGCTGGAGATACGAACACGCTCGACCCCTGGGAACTCCTTGCGTAGCGTCAGCACGCCACCTTCGATGTCGATGTAGAGAACACGTCGCATCTCAGGAACAGCGTATGCTGAGCCGGCAAGATAGGTCTTCCCAGTGCCCGAGCGTCCGTAGATGAGCATATTGAAGTGTGGCGGAACGTCTGCAACTCTCTCTAGCTTCAGTCCCGCGATGGTGGTTGGTGTCAGCTCTTTGATCGTGCTGATTGTGGACATGTGCTTTCCTTTCTCTGCCCTCATCGGTTTGGGCAAGTCACTTCACGAACAGAAGCATCCCCAGATATACGACCAGTCCTCCACACCCTACGGTTAGGACTAGTGCAAGAATGAAGGATGCTATGTACCTCAAGCTGCGCTGCCGCCCCAAAGCTGAAGCATCTCCTGCTGAGCGTCGGCCAGCTTCATCTTGCCGGCGTGGACGGCCGTAGCGAGCCGGTTCTCGTCGAGGTCCTTGAGTCGAGCTTCCTTCTTGGGCTGCGGCCAGAGGTTGCGGATGGAGTTCGTTCCGCAGAGCTCGAGGGGGACGAGGTGGTCGACGGTGTAGAAGATACGACGGAAAAGGCCGATGTTGTACAGCTCGAAGACCTTCGCCTTCATGCTAGATGTCACCAGGCGCGGTTGCGGCGTGCTGATGTAGTCGCCTGGAGTGATCTTGGGATTCGGCTTAGCAAGTTTCATTGTCCACCCTTACTGTCGGTCGAAGGAAGCGTGTGCTCCCAGTATCTACGAGATCGCACATCGTAGCTCGAGGCGAAGAGGTATTCGACATCTTCGTCCCGGTTCGTTGCGATGCAAGGCTGACGGAATGCGCAGAACGAGCACGCGAATCGTCCAGGCGAAGGATAGATCGGCAGGTTAGGCCGGATCATCTCCATCGCTTCCATCGCGATGTTCCAACCGGCATTACGCAATTCAGCCTCGCTCCGTACAACCTGCTTGCGGCTGTAGTAGCGAGGCCCAGTCTCCTTCAAGTATTCGAGGAACTCGTTGTACGCTCCGCTGTCGTAGCCGACAGGATCGCCTTCCCGAATAGTCTCGAGGTACAACTCATACGACGTGTTCTGTTGTTTGTTGACGCTATACCAACACCCTTGCCGTTTTACCTTGTTCGGCTCTGGCGGAAGCGGGAATGCCTTCTTGATCTCGTGGTGGATGAAGCCGGCGACCTCGATGCCCAACACCCACATGGCCCAGCAGTACGAGGTGACCTGATCGTCGAGCTGGATGAACTCGTCAGGAGAGTCTCCCTCTTCCTGACCAGACAGACGAGCTGCAGTCTTCCAGTCGACAACCCAAATCCGTCCGTACTCGTCCTGCATGAGCGCGTCGATTCGGCCGCCATATGCGACGGGAAGACCTTGCCACTTGTGGCGATACCACTTGTCCGTCAAGAACTTGTATGGATCGTCGTATCCTTTGGCTTGCCACCACTTGCGGTCGTCGTCGTCTCGAGCACGTTGGATGTAAGCGTCGATGTCTTTTCTGCCCACATCAGAGTTACGCCAGAGTTGCCAGCAGCTGTCGCACTTGCACCAGATCGGGTTGCCGTTGTTGTCCGTGATTGGGACTTCGAACTCGATCTCGGTCTGGATTGGACGAAGCCCACGGTCGAGCTTCGGCGAGACGTTCTTGCAGTGGTATCGCAACATGCCTACGCCGAGCTCGACTCGCTCCTTGAAGTCGGCCTCAACCTCCGCGTCGATGTTCCCTTCGCGGTCCTTGAGGTACGTCGCCTTCTGCTGGTTGCAGGTGTTCTTGAATTCGAGTTCAGCGAGCGTCAGTCTCGTCTCTGCGTCTTTGTTCCAGAAGGCAGGATCATACCACTTCTCCATTGCCTTGTGGAATGCCGTGCCGAACTCGAGCGGCTTCGCAGTCGTCTGCGGGTAGTAGCCGTGACCGAAGATCCAGTTCCAACGCCGTCGGCAACCTCTGAACGAGAGTCGCTCGCTTGTGTGGATCGAATGTGTCAATTTGAGAGTGATGTAGTCATTGATTTCCACTTTACCCTCCTATCACCAATTATACGCTGACAGCCCTAGTTGACATCAAGGGGTCCTAATATCGTCTCTATAACTGTCTAGAACGGTGCGGGAACGCTGGGCGAAGTCGTACAGCCCTGGACGCGTTCCGTAAGGCCCTTGTGGCGGCACGTCCCATTGCCCTGGAGGCTTACGCACAGGGCGTCTCTTCGTAAAGTAACCGATCATCCATCCGATCGTTCCTGCTCCCAACGCGACCAGCATGTTGCCGATCAGCGTGTACTGGTTCAGGATCATGTTTCCCGTAGTGACGTAGTCACTCAGGAGTTGGGTTACATGCTCATACATGAGTCGCTCCATTCACTTAGGCCGCCCTGTGGGTTTCCCTCTCGCACTCCGCGGATTCGCTTTCCCGAATTGACCAGGACGTAGGTTGTTGTCAGGTCGGTGATAGCCTGTCCTGCTATCCTTGCACGCTTGTTCGCCTATCTCAGTCTTCCAGAATCTGCCATCGTACCATACGTGGGCGAGGCAGTCCTTGCAAGTCCTAGGCGGTCGTTCCCGGTACGGCGTATCCCTGCCCACGAGGCTCCCTCACCCCCAGGTACATCTCCTTCGCCTGCTCACTCGGCTTCGCGGCCGACAGCTTGTTGAGTGGGTGCTGCATGTTGCCTCGCTTTGGCTTGGCGCATGTAGCGCAGAGCCACCAACCGTGCTTGGCGCCACGAACCGACTTGTCGCTACGAGTTGCACACTCGCAGAACAGGGTCGGCTTCTGGTACACGCCGATCATCCTAACTGTCGACCCTTCAGGCTGGTCTCCGAAGGTCGACATGAAGCCGTTCGCTTCGGCGTCGTTGTCGAACTCGAGTACTACGTATCTAGCCATTCTTTGCCTCCTTCAGAACGCAGAACAGCCCGACCCCATTACAGGGCCGGGCCGTCGTGCTCTTGATCGTTCCATGTGTCAAGTTTCCCCTGCTCCTCAGCCGGTTCGGCCTTCTGCTCGGGGACTTCCAGTCCTGCCGGAGCAGCAAACTGGACATGCTCGTGCTTGTTGACCTCGCACTGCTCGGTCTTGGGGTGAAGGTGGATGATGCTCTCCTCAGGCCACCGTTTGTCGGTCAGACGCCGGTTTGCTTCGAGCCGGATCGCCTGAAGGTCTGTCACGCCCTCGGAGTGGTAGTACTCATGCATCTGCCTTCACCTTATCTCCCAACAGTTCCTTCAGCCACGACCACTTCAGGTCGAGCTGTTGAAGTCGACCTCCGTCGACTGTGTCTCTAGCAACGATGTCGATGACTTGTACCGCGTTCCGTTGACCGATACGATGCAGTCGATCCTCAGCCTGCCTATTTCGACTTGGGTTCCAAGTACGATCCAGGAAGATGACTGTGTCGGCTGAAGTGAGAGTAATTCCCTCGCCACCCGCATGTATGGTGCCCAAGAAGGCGCGAGCCCTCCCAGCTTGGAACTTCGCCACGACGTTGTCACGATCAGCTTGTGCAGTATCGCCGGTGAGCACCACGTGACTGATGTTCTCCCTTGTGAGTCTGGCGGCAAGTAGGTTGATAGCTTGCTTCGACTCACTAAAGACGACGAACTGCCTAGTAGGGTTGTCTTGTAGTTGATCCAAGACGACGTCCAGCTTCGAAGATGGCTCCGAAAGCTTGACGCGTGTCTTGGCTTGTACTTCACCCGTTGACCTGTTGCGAACCTGCACCTCTTCGAGCTCAGCGTACGCCAGAGCGAACTGCTTGAGCCTGACGAGCTGGGCCACAACAATGGGTGCAGCAATTGGCTCGTGTTCGTGTTCCCCAATCCAAGCCAACATGTCATGTCGCATCTCATCGTAGATCCTGCGCTGCTTAGGCGCGAGGTCCACTTCGATCTGTGTGTAGTACTTTTCAGGCAGCTCACTGATCACCTCTGCCTTCAGCCGCCTCATGTAGTACGGTGCAATCTCTGCATGAAGCTCGTCGACGTAGTCAACGCCGACCATCTTCTTGAAGCTACTCTTGTGGAAGTCCTCGCAGTTAGGCACAGGACACTTGAAGCCGTTGGCCTGTGAGGCTGCTTGGTGCCACTGGTACTTGACGTGCTTACGCTCGTAGCTCCAGTAGCTCGTCCACCGCTTTGGGTACAACCAGTTCAACAACGACCAAAGGTCTTGTGGCGCGTTGTCTGCCGGCGTGCCCGACAGTGCCGTCTTGTAGTTGGTATGAAGCTTCTTGAGCGCCCACGTTTGCTGCGCCTTCCGATTCTTCATCCGGTGAGCTTCGTCGGCGACGATGTGCCACCACGAACGCTTCTGAAGCTCTTCGACTAGCCGTACCCCTTCCCAGTGGATGATGTAGTAGTGGTACTGCGAGTCTAGTTCCCTAATGAACTTGCCGCGCATCTTCGGGTTGATCACCGCAACCCTCGCGGCAGGCCATAGCTGCTTGATATGCCACTCCCACACGCCCAGAACAGACAAGGGCGCAACGATGAGCGTCGGATACTCCAACTGCCGTCCAGGCAGCTGTGTAGTGCGACGTCGTAGGTCCAACGCTAGAGCCTCGAACGTCTTACCGAGGCCCATGTCGTCGCCTACCAGTACAGATGGTGTGTCGACGAATCGATCCACCAGCTCCTTTTGGAACGGATAGAGTTTCATTCCGCCTCCTTCTTCGACTTGAAGTTCTTGATCACCCATCCTTCCCCTTCAAGGTCGAATGGGACGCTAAGTAGTGCTTCGACGTCCTCGTCGTACAGGATCTCGCACGCGCATGGGGACAGCGCGTCAAACGGCAGCCTGTCCTTTACGTGCTGACCAATCCTGAACATACGGTAGGCCGCAAGTCTACCTACTTCGGTCAAGCAGGTAGTTGCGTATGTGTAAATCTCGTGAGGTGTCCTGCCCTCTTCGCGTATAGCACGGGAGATCTCACTGTTGATCTTGTCGACGCCCTCGTCGAAGATCTCATGTATGAACTTGGCGAGTGCAAGCGCGCCATGTTCAGTGTCGCGATCGATGTCGTACTCCTGTTCCTCATCGGTCTTGCCGACGATATACAGGCTGTGCCACGCATTCCGAAGCACTACCAGCTCGAGCAGTACCTTCCTGGCGTGCTCACGCTTTGTTGTCATCAAACCTCCTACTACGCGTAAACGTCTAACTAAGGTCTAACGTTACTAGACCTTAGAGAGACAAGGCTTGTCCACGCCCTACGTAGCTTTACGTGGCTATTCGTCTCTCTAGAGTCTACTAACGTCCGCCGAGCTCTCCTCCGCCGTGTGTCTCCATGCGAAGCTGCTCGTCGATCTTGGCGCGCACTTCTTCCGTCAGGTCCGGAATTGCCGGGAAAGCCTTCTCCCGCTTCACTGTCAGTGGAATCGTGCCGTCCGGGTTAACCTGGATCGTCCGGACGACAGTACCGAACGCCCTGCATCGCTCGTTGCGACACTCGATGACGTGTAGCGATGCACCTCGAGTGATACCAGGAAGCCGTGGAGCGGGTCGCTCGCCGACCTTCTCGCCGGGTTCCTTGCAGCGGAAGCAACGCTTTGCCTCTTCGTACGTAGTGTCGGTCACTCTACTCTTTCCCTCCTCATTAGGAATTCGACAAGTTCCTCCAGCCGGGTAACGCGATCGTGCAGGTCCTTCACGTTGCCCTGGATCATCTGCGTCGCATTGCCCCGTCGAGCCTTCCTTGGCGTGTATGCCTTCCACGCCTCGAGCTCCGGCGGCTTCCACAAGATCCACCGGCTCGTCGCATTCCCACCGCCTCGACGAAGTTGCTCGATGCAGCCCATGCCTACGAGCTGGTTCTTGATGCTCGTGTAGTAAGGTACGCTCAGAAGCAGTTCGTCGAACAGCTTCGTGTAGTGTCCCTCGTACACTCGCACGGTCTTGCCGTCAGAGCTCGACGCGCTCAGCTGCTCTGGCTTCGACCGCTTCCACATGAGTTCGAACACCTTGACCGCATGCTCGAAGAGAGCCGGAATGACTGTAGGGTCTACCGCTTCCGGCTCCCCCCGAGTAGAGGCTCTCCCGTCAATTGCCATCCAACGCCTCCTGTATCCGTTGCTGCAGGTTCTTGAGTGTAGCGAGTTCTTCCTGTGCAGTAAAGACCACATCGAGGAAGTCCTCTACCGTTTCCGGCGTTTGGTCTTCCTCAATGAGGCCGTCTATCTCCTGCTCCGCAATGGTGACTACGACCTCCAGCGCATCGTCAATCTGGTGAAGGTCGTCCTGCGACAAGTCCAGTTTCAACATCTTCCCTCCTCCTTCTATTATATACCGGGAGAATCGTTGGACCGCAAGGGGGCTATTTATAGAGGTGTAACACACGGGCCGTGTAGCGGGAAATCCCACAGGGCCTGGAGTGTCACGGTCGATCAAGATCGTTTTGAGGGCAAACAAAAAGGCTCGGAACCGGTTCGCGATTCCGAGCCTTTTTGCCGGGAGACTGCGCTCCCCTACCACCAGCGTGCCCCAGTCTTCTACGTCACGCTAGGGTGTCCTTACATCCAGACGAAGTCCTTCATGATGTCACCTCCCTCCTCTACGGACTAGAAGGGTGGCTCCTGGGTGAACTCGTCCTTGATCAGAGGAATTCGGAGCTCTTTGTCGTACCGTACGTCGACCTGCGGCGTCTTGGTGATGCTTGCCACGTTGCTGTGGCTCTCGACCATCTTGGTCACGTACCGCGTCGGAACCTTGCCCGAGGCGAGGAACAGGATCAGCTGGTCGAGGTCGTAGCTGGAACGACTGCCGGCGCCGCCGGTGATGTACCAACGCCCGCCTGCGAAGATGGCGGCGTAGGCGTACTGCTTGCCGTCAACTTCGAACTGCTTCTTGAACCGGATGACGGAGCTGTCGTACTGCATCGGCAGAAGGGACTCCCGCAGCTGGTCCGCGATCGTCCGCTTCTCGAGCAGCTCCGCCTGTGCCTGCCTGGCCTGAAGCTCCATTGCGAGGAGCTTGTCAGCGTCTGTCACTTTACCCTCCTTGAGTCCGTACATCAGAGCAAACGTAGCCTGCGCGCCACGCTTCGTGTAGCTGGATAGGACCAACTTTTCGATTCGCGGCCAATCCACGCCGTCTGCGTCTGTCATAACACCCTCCTAGTGCTGTCATTGCGTGGGGAGGTGAGGAATCGAACCTCACACTGGTGGTTGAGCATCGGGCCGACACTGCACCCGCCACCGCAAACGTCTCGCCTTTCCGTCACTCCCCTTGGCATGGCCGAGCCTAACAAGTGGGGAAGGACCAACTTACACCACTTTGGCAGGGCGCCCGGCCATGCGTTTAACGTAGGCGCTTCTCCAGAGCGCCCGCGCCCATGCCAGGAATCGAACCTGGGCTAGTATTTCCTCCTTCGGAGGAGCATCGCCAGATGCACAAGGGCTTGTGCTCGCTCCGGAGGACTAATCCGGTTGGGCCGGCGAGCGCGGCCTATGTCGTTATGCGGTCTTGAGAGTCCATCCCATGACCTTGCAGGCGCCCTCGGCGAGCTCCTGCTTCTCGGCGTCGGTCAGAGCCTTGATCTCCTTCTGGAAGTCGGCCAGCGGCCGCTTCCCGCCCCCCTCGTTGAAGTAACCCGCGAGAGCGCCGACGATGGTCTTCGTGTCGCTTGTCATTGCCTACTCCTGACTCGTGTAGCGAAGTTTGCTCTTGAACAGGGGCACAGGCAAGCATCGTTACTATCCGCCCATCGGCATCGCCAGTGACGGCCTCGTTCACTCTACTTGCCTGTGCTCGTGGACAGGCTGCCTACGACGGCGTACCCCTTTCGGGACCTGCCCTGCTCGAACCCCGACTGCTACTCGGCTTCCTCCACAGGCGCGGCGGACTCAGCCTCCACCGTCGGAGCCTCGGTCGCCTTGGCAGCGGCCTTCGCCGCCTTCTCGGCCCGAGCGGTCTTGCCAGCGGCGACACGCGAGTTCTTCGCGTCCCACCACGCCAGACCCTCCTCCGGCTTGATGTACCAGTCGTACCCGTCCTGCGCGTGGACCGGGAACGGGTTCTTCGCCGACTCGCCCTGGTTGTTCTTGATGTACGAGTAGACGACCTGCGGCGGAACGACCTTCTTCAGGTGTTCCGACAGGAGCTTGGCGAACTCGACGGGCTTCACGAAGCCCTCGGGAGCCTTCGGACGCGCGGCCTTCGCCGGCGCCGACTCCGCCTTGGTTCCCTCGCCCTCCGTGGGGAGCACGTCGCCGTCCTCTGCGCTGGGGACGTCGACGTCCAGGTTGGCGTCGTCGTTGACCTCGAGGTCCAGAGCGTCCGTGGTCGGAGCCTCGGTCTGGGCGGCATCCTCGAAATCGGGGGTGGTCGTTGCCTGCGTCATGATACCCTCCTAGTTTGGTTGACGCTGCTGCTTGCTTACTTCAATTATACCACACCCCGCAGCTTGGACTGCAAGGGGGCTCATTGAAGATTTTCGGGGGCTCTTTCGGAGGGACCCCCTGTACGCGGCTCTAGGTAGGATTCGAACCTACACTTCCGTTGTACCCCGCTAAGAAAGGCGGCAACCCTATCGGGAGCACTAGAGCCTGCAGCCTCGATGGTGGAGTCATGCACCAGGCTGCGGTGTTAAGTTGTCGTACGCGCGCTAGACGGGATTCGAACCCGCACTTCCAATCACCCAGGTTGGCAGGGCGTCCGCCTAACGGCGGCCTAGCGCTGTGATGCCTACGCCCCGGTCACCCGAAGCGCGTACTGCCCGACGGTCTCCTCGGTCGGATCCGTGAAGGACAGCTCGCCGTCCTTCACGTTCGGCACGAGTGAAGCGTCGGTGAACATCTCTGCCCGGATCTGCCCCGGAGTGCTCTTGACGGAGCCCTGGACGATGGCCTTGCCTTCATCGTCGTACACGACGACGGTCGTGACGAGCGAGTCGGGCGCGTGGTCCGCGACGTGGTCGATGATGGATATCCACCGCTCCTCGTCCGTCTGCTCGACAACCGTACGCACGTGGAGCTCCGGCGTCACACCATCTTCGATGTCCTCGACCGGGACCCACTCGCGTACGATTCGGACCGTGTCGTACTGTACTACCTTCATTGCTGTTCCCTCCTGACGGATGGACTTTACGTGGGGATGGCAGGGATCGAACCTGCGAACTAAAGCGGCGGCGATTACCGGTAGTGCTCTCCATGAGCTACATCCCCTAGGTGGCCAAGCACCACATCCCGTCCGCACGCTCATAACGTGGGCTCCCCCGGAATGTCTCTGCCGATACTTGGCCACGATTCAATTGTAAGGTGGTACAGGTGACACGAAACGATTGAGGCTTGTTACCGCCAGGGCGCTTTATTGATCGCCCGCATGGCTACCACCTCCTTAGCCATACCTCTCGCTCTACTTCAATTATACAGGAGCCCCAAACCTCGACTGCAAGGGGGCTCTTTGGTGCATTTCTTTCCGTGCCCCGGTAGGGAATCGAACCCTCGCTCGGTATCTTCCAACCGCGCACTGCCAGTGCTACCGGGACGTATTTAGTTAGGGATCGTTGATAATGCGCCACCTCTTTGTCGCCGCCCTGTGGGGATTGCTACAGTACTGGTGCTGTATACCCGGATATACCAACGTTGACTAGTATATCCCACGTAGCCTGCCACATGCTGTAGCGGTGCTTCGCACGACGGAAGAACCTCTTGCGCCAAGGAGTCTTCCACATCTCCATGATGCCGACCCTATCTTCGACTCGGTGCATTGCATTACCTCCCTTCTATCCCATTATCACCCGGTGCCCCCTTTGGACTACAAGGGGGCCCTTTGGTGTCACTTGTACATGATGGCCATGTTGGAGTACATGATCGCCATCTGGATGTGCCGGTTTCGGTCAGAGATCGCCGACGTGAAGGCATGGTCACCTTCCAGCTTCACCATCGGGAGCTGACTGTTGCCGTACTTCTGGAACGCTTTCTGGACGTGGCCGGCGATGTCGTCGTTTAGGTCCTCGACGATTCTCACCTCGTTCCCAGCCAGGATCGCGAACTTGTACCAGGCCTCCTCATTGCTTGCCATTGCTCCTCCTAAGCTAGACACGGAGGCACACCTCCCCCGAAGATGTGCCAACGTGCTCAGCTGGGCTGGAACCACTCGCGGATGTCGAGGCTGAGGCCCCGCTTGTTGTGAACTACGGTCACCCGCAGCTCACCCTCCTTGTACACCATGCTCGTGTACGCCTTGTTGCCGAAGGTGTCCTTCTCCGACGCCCACGGCAACGACCTACCGCCCTCCGCCAGCAGCCCCGTGATGACCTTCTCCGGTGTCTCGTCGTGTAGCTCGTCCGTGTAGACGGATCGCACGTCCGAGAGCGCCGCAGAGAGCCAGCTCATGACTGCCTCGTTGAGCACCAGGTGTGCTCCCTTTCCAGGTGCGAGTGACATCTCGTACCTCCTTTCGCGGGTTGGCTGCTTTGCTGCGTACGGCCTATGCCGACCAACCCTCTGTACTACTCTGGCTGCAGGCGGTCGAGGGCCCTGTCGTAGCCACCGTCGACCATCATCTCGGCCAGTCGCTGGTCGAGCTGCGCCTGAGGCATGTGCATGACCTCCCGGCCGAATCGGATCGCGAAGAGAACGTTCGCGATCTTCCCCTGTCGCCGCTCCTCGTAGAAGACCTTGCGAGCCCTCTCCTCGTCGACGACCGGCTCGAGCGACTGCAACGTTGCCGTTGCGCTCTCGGCGGCCTGGCGGTGCTCGTACTCGTCCTTCCGCGCCTTGTGTGACTGCGACGGCGGCAGAACGTTTCCACGCTTGTCGACGCACTTCTCCCCGACCCGCGCACCGCAGCTACGCTTACCGACGCACGGTGCAGTCAGGTAGAACTCATTCGACATGGTACCCTCCTTGCCTGAGGGTCGCCTACTCTTAGCAACCCACAGAGCCGCTGACAGACTTGCGCCTGTCAACGACTCAGCAGGTTACTGTCGGAGTTCAGAGACGTGGAACGAGAGCTCGTGGTCGGCGTAGTTCTCGGAACACTCGAGGAAGCCAGCATCGAACTCGACCATGACAGCCATCTGGCTACCTTCGTGAGTCCACGTGTTGTCCTCCCCGATCAGTGTCATCGCTCCGTCTCGTAGGTACACTACGGAGTCGGGGTGTTGCGCGCACTGAGCCACCACTCGTACCCTCTTCACGTTCTACCTCCTCTAGCAACTTCCTGGTCTCCTCGCACTCCTTTGGCCCACTCCACGCAAAGACAAGAGTACGCCTCACGAGACCCTCCTTACTGACCGTTTCTTCTTAGGGGGCCCTAAGATGTTCGTTCCTTCAACGGTCAAGCGCCTCGAAGGCTTTCGACGGCCTTCGAGGCCTCACTACCCAGGCATTTGGAACACTGTTACTGTCCCGTCGTAGTAGTGATACACCTTAGCGACCGGAAACACGAAGACCCACTCGTTGTGGAATGGGCACCAGTAGCAGCGCGCTCCGGTCTCTATTGAGGTGTTTGTGTACTCGAGCTTGCACCCCTCGTGGCCTGACACGAGAAGCTTGCGGGGCTTCACGCGGTGTTGATCATCGGCCCTCCGCTGACTGCCTGGTTGCCCAGCCACGCCAACGAAGCTTGCAGCGCCCGATCGTCCTCGAACTCGAACCGGAACACCTGAGTGTAGGCAGGTTCGTCCTCCACCATCCGGTCGCGACTGAGGAGCGCTCCCGAACCCGGCTCGAGCTTCTCTGTTGCAGGAACAGAGACTACAACCACCACGTCGATCATGGTGTACCTCCTTCCGTACCTGTAGTGGCTCTGACACCACTACAGGCGGTCGTTCTACTGAACGACGCACACAGCCCACGTTGCGTTGCACCAGTACAGTCCGTTGTTGGCGGCTGTCGGACACACCTGCTCGGAAGTGTCTACCTCCCAGGAACTCGCGTCGTTGTCCTTCAGTTCCACCGCGGCTGGCGGACGAACCAGCATCGGCTCGCCCTCGAGTGCTACTCCGTGCGCTATGCACATGGTCACGATCTTCATCGTTGACCTCCTCTCTACTACTAATTATACTCGAGCACCCTCTTCGACTACAAGAGTCTTGAACCGGGTGCTCTTTGGGGCTCTTTTGCGGGCCCGTTCCATCGAAGGATACCGTCAACAACCCGGCGGACCCTCTCGTCACCAGTGCAGGATGAACATGCCGCCGAGGCCCGTATCGCGTTCGAGCTCGCCACGACACTCCTCGCAGACGGCCTCGGTGAAGGTATGCTCCTCACCGTGCTCGTCCTGGCATACCTGGAGAGCTACCGCGTTGAGTACGGCCGGCTTCTCACAGTATCCACACTCGCCTGGCTCCGAGTACTTCGACAAGTCTATCATGACTCGCCTCCTTTCGTGGAGCGGTGGGATTGAACCCTACCAGCAATATCCTGGCCGCCCCGTACGAGGCCTACTTCTCGAGGTCGATGTCGGTCTCCTCACCCTTCCACGTGATCGGCCCGTACAACATCTCGTCGACGCCTTCTACGTACTCGTAGTCCCAGCCGATGGCTGTGGACCGCGGGTCCTTGACGCCGTCGAACTGCACCAGGTAGAGCGGTCGACTGGCGTTACCCAGATCGATCAGCCTCGTGCAGGCGTCGTACAGATCGATCGAAGTGGTGTTCGGGACCGTACCCTCGGCGATAGCCTTGAGCACCGACTCCTCGATGGACACCTCGTACTTTCGGATGACAATCATGTCAGCCTCCTTTCGTGGAGCCGTTCCATTGAAGGATACCTACGACTACTAGGCGGCTCCGTGAGTCACTCACCCTTGAACGGTGCGAATCCCTGCTCCCGTAGCTGATTGAGCACGTTTCCACACTGTTCGATCTCTCCCGTCAGAAACTCTTCGTCCTCGTCGCCGTACCGCGGATCCCCGTTGTACTTCGACTCACGATCCTTGAGTAGCACCTCTGAGTACTTCTCGAGTGCGAACCAGATCGTGTGAACGTCGACCTCGTCTCGAAGTTCGATCCTCATGGGTTCGATCCTCTCTGTAGTTGTGAGTACTTCCTGCTTCTACTTCAATTATACCCCAGCACCATATGGGGTCTGCAAGAGTCTTGACACACGGGCTCTTTCAAGAGCCCCGTTCAGCGCACCTGCTACTTTCAGAACCCCACAGGGCGATGAAACCTTGCGGGGCGGCGTCACTACCTGAGGTTGGCTCTCGACAGTAGTGCGCGGTTGTTGAGGCTGTTCCGTGTGTGACCCTTTCGCTCCACGGTCCAGTTGTGTTCGATCGGGTACACCTTGTAGTACTCCACTGCCAACTCCGTTACTTGCTCGATCCGCCTCTCGACCTGCGCTTCGTAATCCGGAGCTTCTGGGTTCGTAACGATGGTCGCGATCAACTGCGCCATCGCCCGTGGGTGGAACTTAGCGGCCATTACTGGCTCCTCTCTACTTGTCGAACCCCCGCGATCCGAAGGTAGAGTGTGAAGTTGTAAGGTGTGCGCAACCTACAAAGGCGGTGAAGGGGAGCTTTCGCTCCCCCTCGCCTCTAGTACAGCGGCTCCTGACCAGTGCGCTCGGCATATACTGCCTTGACGAAGTCTAATCCACTGTGTGTACTAGACCCGGGAGAACGCTTGAGTACCGCATCAATGTTCTTCCCCACCGGACGCTTACCGAGCTTGGTTCGCATGTACGAGGGTCGCATCATACTCGTCATACGAATCGCCTCAGTGTAACTGAGACCTAGCCTCTGTTCGATCTGGTGTTCGATCTCTTCGAGACTAACCACTCTCTTAGCCACCGACTCGCCTCTCTGTAGTTATCGCCTCACCTTGTTGGTGATACAATAATTATATCCCAGCCCCATATGTGGTGGAAAAGGAGCGAATCTGGGGGGCTCTTTGGGGGCACTTTTATACACACCGGAACCTGATTCCTGTTACGCTGTCTCCCGTACCCAGGAATTCAAGTTCGACCTCCTTCCCTCTTCGTCTCGCCATCCGACCTAGTATGGTGGCAAACATTCTAGGGTGACAGTCCAAGTACGTACTGGGATCGTCTGCAAATCCGGTATACAGGGTAAAGGTCTCGCCACAACACAAGTGGTCCCAATCATACTTAGCCATCCACCCTGCCGTCCTCGGCTCGTACGTTGGCATACCGCTCTCGAGCAAGGCGCTCTTCGTTCTTGGTCTGCACCCTACGTTCGTCCCGCTCCTCCTTGGTCTTGTAGAACTGGAAGTAAATGCCAGCCGTACCCTCGAGCGTTTCGGTATACACGTACATGGTCTCAACCTGCGCCAGCCCCCTGTTATGGAGCTGCACTACCATGTTCCGAGTTGGTACCGAGTAGTGGGTTCCCCGCACAATTACGTGCGCCTTCCCGTCTAGCCATTCAGCCCAGGGATACTTCGACGTCGTTGTGCCGATACTTGGGGCCGTCGAGTTGGACGTTTTGGCATTACCTCCCTCCCTACCGGTAGATAGGGAGATAGGGAGGGAAGGCTCGTTACTTACTCCCGGTAGCGTTACCGGTAGGGAGGTAGATAGCGGCCTTCTTGGCCCACTGTCTACCGCTCGGGCAATGTCGTCATCGCTAACCAGTGGGAACACGTAGTCTCCCATATCTTCCTCCCGGGATCTAAGGTCTCTATTTCTATTATATACTACGTCCCCTTTGGAACACAAGGGGTCGATTTTCTAGGATCTATCGGTCTAAACCGGTCGCTCGGTTCCGTGCTTTTGAAACGACCCGTTGATATCTCCCTATCTATCTCCCCTGGTTTTATCTATAACCAAATACTAATAGGTTTATTAACAAGGATATAGTGAGAGGAGAGAGGAGGTGGTCGCCTATACACAGTAACACTTAGGCTTTATAAGGAGGGTGGGGATATCTATCTCCCGGGAGATAGATAGGGAGGTAGATACCCGCCCCTTCGCCGGTACTTTTGAGCCTAAATCCCGCTCCCTGCGGCCCGCAATCTGACCCCTATGGGCATGTGGGATTTAGGCTCCGATGCCCCGTGGCCCCCGTGTAGGCAGGTGCCGCCCTAAAAATGGCCCCCTTGGGGCCAGACCCGGGCGCTGGACCCCCTTCGCCGCCGTACCGCTCCCTGCCCCGATGGCCCAGGCCCGAGTGGAGCGACCCGCCGCCCTATTTTTGGCCCCCTTTGGGGATAAAGACGTTTCACCTTAGATCCGATGGCCCGAGCGGGGCGTGGAGCGAGGTTTGCGCCGAATTTTGGACCCCTTTGGGGGCAAAAGAAAAGCCCCCGGCTTTCACCGGGGGCTCTCTTTTAGTACGTCACCAGGATGGTCTCCCAACCTAGCCGTACCGCGGCCTCCACGATCTCGGGGGACCAGTAGAAGTAGTCAGGATGGTCTACATCCATCTCGTACTGGCCCATCACCGGTGGCTTGACGCACACCGGCTCGATCTGGCCCTCTCGCTCAAGGCGTTCCATCTGGAACTGGACATCACGCTTCGCGTGACGCCGTAGCAGTGGGCGCACCGTGAACGGGTGAACCTGGTAGATCTCCCTAGCCATGGGACCCTCCTTTCATCGGGGGTGATCCGAGTCACCCTAGGACCGGCTGGGCTTGGATGTTAGCCTACGCTACTAGAACTTGACTGGGGACTGTCCGTTGATCACGATGTGGTACAACGTCCAACCTTCGAGGCACGCCAGGGTGTACACCGCGGCGTCATATTGTGACCACGCTTGGCAGGTGCCGCACGTAGGCACGTGACGCATCAGGTCCCGGATTGCCTTTCTGGCCTCATTCAGGTCTTCGTCTTGTGGGTTAACCTCGCGCCAACCATTCATATCCGTCTCCTTTCAGGTTGGCCCAGCCGGTCTTAGCACGACTCGGATCTGTCGATGTGATCATCTTGCACCGCCGGTACCCGTGGGGGTTACTTACCGGTTAGTAGGTACGATTCCCAACTCGATCTCGATCTGGCGGATCTTACCGATCGCTTCCCACCCTACTGGGCACGTCGCGGTCAACTCGATCCTCCAGATGTCGTCCTCGTCTCGGTGATCCGTGCAATCGTTGCACGTCTCACTGTGCAACCTCCACAAGTCTTGCTCGTCGAGGTACCTCGTCCACTTAGCGTCCATAACCTCGCTCCTTTCGGTTGACGTTACGGGCACCGGCGATGTAAGACGATCACATCGTGTTCGACAGGTGGCCTTGTGAACCCCGGAGGTAAGTCTAACTCAGTACTACCTCCTCACTGGTGAATTAGGCGGTTAGGTCCTCCAGCCCAGGAATGACGTCCTGTGCTGCAGGCGCGCTGATCTTGACGACGTACCCTGCACGCGTGATGTACCGGATAACGAACTCGGCAACCTCGGACTTTGTCAGGTCCCGGAGGTTCTCACCGAAGATCTTCACACCCTTCACGATCAAGCCGTTGCGGGCGTAGTTGTACATCATCTGCGGGCGGATCGCAGCGGCTCCGTTCGCTGCCAGCACAAGGTTAACAACCTTGGCAAGCCCGTAAATGGTGTACGTGTCCTCGGTAAGCACTCCCTCGAGGAGCTCGAGGTAAGCGGCCTTGGTCTCGTCGTCGATGTTGATCTTAGCGGACATTGTGGTCTCCTTCTGTAAGGTTCGGATTATGTCTACCTACCCTTACCTCCGGGGCTCACAACGCCACCCGTCGACGTAACACTCTCACTGTTTAGTTATCAAGAACCCGTAGCTACACCTTCCCGTCTCCCCGATACAGCATCCGTCGGGCCGTAGCCCGTGGATCGTTTACCGTTGGACGAACGTCCGCGCGTGTAGCTGATGGACGCTGCATCAGCCGTGTACTGTAACTGGCTGATAACTATATTATATCATAGATTCAAGATCTTTTACCTGCCCGGGCGTTGGAATGGCAAGCAGGCAAAATTCAAAGTGCCAGTGTTCAAGGGTAAGCAGTGGTTTTTCAATTAGACGTTTGTTAGACGATTCTGTACCTAAAGCGGCGTAGATAGCACATTCATCGAGTCTAATAACAGTCTAAGCGCGTTAGACGGTAGGTTAGACGTTTCTCTAAGCCTAAGCTAGCGTGAATTTAGTCTCATACGAAGGTATATGAGCTAATACGACTTAATTCAGGAGAATTGTTACTGAGATATAGTGAATTGTTGCCCTTCACTCTTGCATGCTTGATCATAAGAGCATAGGTACTGAGGAGGCCTGATGGCTAGCGAATTTGACGACCAGTTCTCCTGGATCCCAGACGAGGCGATCGCCAACTTGCAGCAGGAGCGAGTGCTCAAGCCGGACCGCACCAACATGGAGCTTGCGCGGGAGATCCTGACGGACGCTGCTCCCATGGCGGCACAGAGTCTGGCGTTCCTTTCTACACACGCTGCGAACGAGAGCATTCGGCTGAAGGCTGCTCAGTACATCATCGACGGCGTTGTCGGTGGAAGCTGGAGCAGTGGCGGTGCTGGTGAGGACCTCCTCATGGCGCTCGTCTCCAAGCTCGCCGAGAACGACCCGGTCGCACGCTGACGACTACGGCCCTGTGGGAGCCTGAGACAAGCACCCGGTTGACAAGGAGCAGAAATGCCGAATAGGATACCACCGAAGATACAGCGGTCGGTGATTCTACGAGATGTGTCAGGGAACACGCGTGCGGTCATCGTGCTGAAGCGGCAGGGTGACATACCGGGTGGCACTCCGAGCGCGCCTGCGGTGGCGAACTCGGGGGCGGGTGGTACGCTGACTGCGGCGACGTACAGCTACAAGATCACCCGCGTGCAGAACGGGGCGGAGACGGCGGCCTCGGCAGCTGGTACCACAGTGGTTGCGGCGGGCACTACCAACAAGTGCACGATCACGCTGCCTGGTGAGGCTGGCATTCGCTACGGCATTTACGGCAGGGTCGGTGGCTCCGAGCTGTTCATCGGGTACTCCGCAGTCGCAGCTGTGTCGTTCGACGACACGGGGGCGGCTACCCCAGCAGGCGCTTTGCCGACTGCAGACAACCGCATCGGTGTGTACGATCCACACATCCTTGGTGGGCCGAGGGGTACCTTCGACGCGGGCGGGCCGATCAAGCCGGCTACAGCAGCACACGGCCAGACGAACGTGTACTTTAACCGTTGACCCGTTAAACCAGTGAGGGTGAAAAGCACCATGGGCAGATCACGTGCTCAGCGGTTTGAAGAGGAGCCGGCGGTTACGCCGAGGCAGCAGCGCGTTGAGGCTGCAGTAGCAAGGACACCGCGTAAGGAGACACCGCCACCCATTAGGACGAGGCGGAACCGCAAGACGGAAGAGCTCAAGGCAATACGAGCATCTGCAGGGGAGTAGAGTAGCGATGGGCGTCTACAACCCAACCGGATCCGGTGGCGTACACACCGACCGGATAATGTCTGGAGGCAAGAGAGTGGCAAAGGGCATGGGGTTTGCAGCAGCTGCAGCCTCTGCCGCCAAGAAGGCGGGAGTGCCTCTCAAGCAGGGGCAGGCAATGGTTGCGGCTGCGAGCCGTAGCGCATCACCAGCAGCGAAGAAGGCCAACCCGAACTTGAAGAAGGTGACGATGCCAGGGAAGAAGCGGTCGGCTGCGACGCCGATCAAGAAGACAAGCGGCAACAAGGGTACCAAGAGCAACATGCAGGCCGATGGCGCGAGCGGCGCCAGTGGCGGCGGCACGAAGCGGGCACGTAGCGCCGTGAACAGCAAGCGGCAGCGCATCGCCGGCGGCACGATCAAGAGCTCCACAGGCGGCAAGGGTACTCCGAGCTCGTCTGGAAGCCAGGCGTACTAGCAGTTGAGGAGCTCAGATGAGCACGTGGAAGCCAAAGATCGGCCGGCACGTCCTGGTCTTTGTGGCCAAGACTGTAGGTGGCAATGCAGCGTACCAGAAAGTACGCACTGCCCGTATCACCGCGCTCGGCGCTGGCAACCTGATCACGTGCCGAGTCGGACGGTTTTCCTCACCCTCGACTGAGATCTACACGAACATTGACCGGCGAGACGACCCGAACGAGAACCTGGCGGTCGTCAAGTACATACCGCAGTAGCAATGGTGCTAACTGCATTCCTTCTATATAGTGGGAGGGTGTTGCAACGTGAAGGGGATCGTAGATTTTATCAACGGGCACCTGAAGGCCATGATGGCCTTCCTGGGCACGGCAGTTCCGCTGTTCTTCGTGTTCCGTGTCGATGGCATGACGGCTGGTGAGTGGCAGACGCTGATCGTCACGAGCCTGGCTGCGGCCGGCCTCACGTTCTCCATCCCGAACACGGGACCGTTCGCGCCAAAGGGTGACACCCCTCCAGCTGAGCCGCCGGCCTGATGACGCTGTCGAAGCAGAACTACTTTGACCTGGTCGGGTACAAGCCGCACCCGAAGCAGGCATTGTTCCATGCTTCGGGAAAGCGTTTCCGGGTCCCGTGCTGCGGTCGTCGGTTCGGAAAGAGCCACATGGCGGCACGGGACCTCGGTTCCGAACTCTTCCTGCCGAAGAAGCGCTTCTGGATCGTCGGACCTACCTACGACCTCTCCGAGAAGGAGTTCCGGGTCATCTGGGACGACTTGATCATCGGGCAGAAGCTGGGCAGAGACAAGCGCGTCAAGAAGGCGTATTCCCGTCGTAGCGGGGAGATGTTCATTGAATTCCCCTGGCAAACTCGTGTTGAGTGTCGAAGTGCGGACCACCCAGAGAACCTGGTTGGTGAGAAGCTCAACGGGGCAATCATGTCAGAGGCGGCAAAGCACCGTGCTGACACGTGGGAGCGTTTTATTCGACCTGCCCTCGCTGATGAGCGAGGGTGGGCGACATTTCCTACTACACCGGAGGGTTTCAACTGGCTATACAACCTCTGGGCATGGGGCCAGTCGCCCGACGAGGTGTATCGAGACTACGCTTCTTGGCAGTTTCCTAGCTGGGATAACCCATACGTCTATCCTCTTGGCAAGGATGATCCTGAGATCGCGCTCATCAAGGCAACGGTCCTCCCGGCGTTCTTCGATCAGGAGATTGCAGCTCTCTTTAACGCCTTCATAGGCAAGATCTACGACGAGTTTCAGGAAGTAATCCACGTCAAGCAGCACAAGTACCGCCCAGACTGGCCGAATTACATGGCATTTGACTGGGGCTTCACGAACCCCTTGGCGTGCATCGAGTTCCAGATCAGCCCCTGGGGGCAGGTGTACGTTTGGCGAGAGCACTACGAGGGTGGCAAGATGCTTGAGGAGCACATCGCCATCCTCAAGAATCGCCCACAGCCAGACGGTTACAAGATTGACCTCGCATTCGGCGACGCAGCTTCGCCTGAATCAGTGCTGACGGTCTCTACCAAGCTTGCGCCGTGCTATGCAGACCCACGATCCAAGTCTGGCACGGCGAAGATTACAGATCAATCCATGGGGCGGCACAGTGCACAAAGTGGATGGCGCGAAGGCGTCGAGCTGGTTAAGTCGTACCTTCAGCTTCGGCAAACGGGTGTCTCAGACGAGTACGGTACTCCTATCGAGCAGCCGTGGCTCTACATCGATCCAAGCTGCCGTAACACGATCCGGGAGTTCAACAACTACCGTGCCCCTTCAGCAGCGGGACGTGTTCTTCGCAATGTACGGGAAGATGCTCAGAAGTACGACGACCACGCCCTCGACGCGATCCGCTACGCGTTCATGATGCTCTTCAAGCTTGGCGCAGGTCACAAGCTGAGCGAGATTTACACTGCAGACGAGCTGCAGAGCGCAGCAGCCAATGCGTTCGGCAGCAACGATTCGTACTTCTCCTCGTCAGACCTGAGCATAGTTACACGTTAATCTTCACAATCTGCCTTCACGGATCTTGCGATTTAGGTTTAGGCGGTACGTGAACATTTAACTAAACTTTTTAGGCGCAACTTATTCAAAGCCGCCCTGTGGGAGGTAGAAGACATGGCCCCGCTGGACACGGGCACTGAAGGCTTGAGCGAGTGGCGCAGCATTCGCCTTGAGGAAGCACTGCGAGAGTACGAGCTCGTTGGCGCCCAGCCGGGACCTGACGCGTACATCATTGTCGCTGAGAAGCAACACGGTTCGGTGCAGCTGTCTAACCTGCCGAACATCGACATCGGGACGGCGATTCAGGAGTTTGGTTACACGTCGCTGAGCCCGTGGACGGCGTGGACGCGACAGGAGTTGAACCCGAAGCTCCGCGACAAGATCGGCATCCGTCAGTACTACGACATGAAGCGCAACGACGGAGCGGTCCGAGGCACCTTGCGCCTCGTGAAGACGCCTATCCAGTCGGCTCACTGGTTCATGGTTCCAGCTTCGGAGAGCGCGGTCGATACCAACATCGCCAAGTTTGTCGAGGACAACCTGTTCAACCGGCTGAATGTCGACTGGAACCAGCTGCTTGGCGACATCCTCCTGATGTTCGACTACGGCTACATGGTCTTCGAGAAGGTCTACATGATCGACCCGAAGAGCGGTAAGGCCATGTTGCGGAAGCTAGCACCGCGACACCCTCTCGACATCCAGGAGTGGATCTACGATCCGAATGGTGGTCCGGCTGGAATCGTGATGGAGCCGTACGTGCCGTACGGTAACATAGCGATCTACGATTCCACAACGGCTCAGGACTCGTTGTCAGGCTACGGAGCACTTCCCAGAATCGGGCAGTTCATCCCGATCAACAAGCTGGTGATCTTCAGCTTCGAGGCTGAAGCAGGCGACCTCAGCGGTACGAGCATCCTCAGGTCGGCGTACAAGCACTGGTACTACAAGGACACGTTGTACAAGATCGACGCGATCCAGAAGGAACGTCACGGCATCGGCGTTCCTGTGATCAAGCTTCCTCCAGGCTTCACGACAGCAGACAAGCAGCTCGCGGAGGACATGGGTCGTAACCTTCGTACGAACGACCGAGCGCACATCATCCTCCCTCCGAACTGGGAGATCTTGTTCGCGGTCCTCGGAGGCAATCCTGTCGACGTGATCAAGTCGATCGAGCACCACGACCAGCAGCTGCAGCTGAACATCCTCGCTCCGTTCATGACGGATCCACGAACGCGCGACCAGATCGTCGACGTGTTCTACAAGTCAGTGCGGTACATGGCTGATTCGGTGGCAAGCATCATCAACAAGTTCGTCATCCCTCAGCTTGTCGACCTAAACTTCAGACAGGGCAAGTACCCACAGCTGAAGGCACGTCGTATTGGTGAGTGGGACGATCTTCGCACGTTGAGCTTTGCAGTTCGTAACTTCGTTGGTGCGGGCCTGATCACTCCTGACGACAAGCTGGAGGCTCAGCTTCGGCAGGAGACCGACTTGCCGCCGATGGACATGGCTACTCTGCGCAAGCCGCCGACACCGCAACTTCCTGGGCAGCCGACCCCACCGGGACAGGCAGCCCCGCCTGGGCAGCCAGGCGCGACCGACGCTAACAAGCCGCAGAAGCCCAAGCCGCCCAAGGTTGGCCCGCCACGTCAGAACACCAAGCCTCCGGTAGCTCCTCCGCGGGCAAACGCAGGTCGCGACAGCTCGGGAGGGTAACTGAGATATAGTGAATTGTTGCTTTACTAGACTGACTACGTGATACTAGCATCAGAGGGAGGTACCACAAGCGATGGCCGAGTATGGTTGGTGGGTTGACACCAGCAAGCTGACCCTGAGTGACGACGGTACATGGGTCCACGCTCTGCCGTTCGGGACGTACCAGCATCCGCTTCACGGTGAGCTGAACTTCGATACAGCGAAGCTCACCGCGTTGGCGAACAGCGTGACTCAGCACACGCGTGGTATCGACCCCGACATCGACTACGACCACAAGACCGATCCAGCCAAGGGCAACCAGGCTGCGGGATGGGTCAAGGACGCCAAGGTCGATCAGAGCGGACTTCACATCAAGGTCGACTTCACAGATACGGCGAAGAACGAGATCAAGGAGAAGAAGTACCGCTACTTCTCCGCGGACTTCTCCGACGAGTGGACGGACCCGCAGGGCACCAAGCACGAGAACGTCCTGAACGGCGGTGGCCTGACCAACCGCCCGTGGATGAAGAACCTCTTCCCCGTGAACCTTTCGGAGCTCACGGGAACTCCCCCAACACCACCCACACCGGAGGTTGATGTGGATCTGAAGAAGCTGAGGGAGTCCCTGGGGCTCGCCGAGGCCGCAACCGAGGACGACGTCCTCAAGAAGCTGACTGAGCACACGGACGAGGTCAAGAAGCTGACCGACGAGAAGACGGCTCTCGAGGCCGAGGTCAAGCAGCTGAAGGACCCGACGCCGGATCCGACCAAGGACCCGCAGCTGAAGGCTCTGATCGAGGGCTCGCCGGCCTTCGCGAAGATGTTCGCGGAGATGCAGGAGAAGGACGCCAAGATCGCCGAGCTCAAGACGGCCGCGCGCCTCTCCGAGGTCAACCGTCAGCTGGGCGAGCTGCAGCAGGGCAAGACGTTCGCGATCGCTCCGGCGGCCCGCGAGCAGCTGCAGGCCATCCTGCTGAATGCTCCGGCCGACGTCAGCTCCAAGGTCGTGGACTTCCTGGCCAAGGTCGTCGACGGCACGGGCCTCGTCGATCTGTCCGAGCGCGGCTACCGCGGGCGGCAGGACGACAACGGAGACTCCACGGCGAAGCTGAACGAGCTCGTCGCGGGTCTCATGGACAAGGACGCGAAGCTCTCCTACGCGGACGCTCTCGAGACGGTTGTGAAGCAGCACCCGCAGCTGTTCGAGAACCACCGCGAGCACTCGTACATCGTCAAGCAGTAAGGGGAGGTGAACCAGAATGGCTGGTGCTAACTACGTACTTGACAAGTCCTTCCCGGTCTTGTCCACGTACAACACGTCCGACTCACTCGGCGTGACCGCGTACCGTTGTGTCGCTCAGAGCAGCTCGACCGGTATCATCGACCTGAACGCTACGGCGACCACGCCGAGCGTCGGTGTGGTGCAGGAGAACATCGACGCGGTCAAGGTCGCGACGGGCAAGGCGAACGCCGATGTTCGTGTGCTGGGCATCTCGAAGGTGCGCGTCAGCGACACGCCTGGCGTGATCGTGATCGGATCCAAGGTGGCGGCTTCCGGCACGTCGACCAACAAGGGCGGCGTCAAGCTGGCGGTAGCCACCAACGTCCCGCTCGGCATCGTCGTCGGCCCGCTTCCCATCGGCACGCCGGCCGCCGGCGACCTCATCGACGTCCTGCTCACGCCCGGCATGCCGGTCCTGTGATCTGAAGGGAGTGACACAGCATGGCAGTTTACAACCCTTCAGGTGGCGTCAACGTTCACGTCGACAAGATCCTCACTCAGATCTCCGTCGCGTGGCCGAATGCCGGTCTGATCGGTGACCAGCTTTTCCCGCTGGTGCCCGTCCAGAAGCAGACGGACAAGTACTACATCTTCGGTCGTGAAGGCTGGCTGGTCGTCAACGACCTGCGTGCGCCTGGAACCGCAGCGAACGAGATCCCCGGACTCGCGCTGTCGACCGACACGTACTACGCCTCCGAGCACAGCCTCCAGATCCCGATCACGGACGAGGAGCGCTGGAACGCCGACAACCCACTCGCGCCAGACCGCGACGGCACCGAGCTGGTGACGGCTCGTGTCATGCTCGGTCGTGAGAGGGCGATGCAGACGTTGGCGACTACGGCCGCCAACTTCGCGTCGGGCTCGACGGTCACGCTCGTCGGCACGCAGCAGTGGAACGACTACATCAACTCCGACCCGATCTCCGACATGCGGACCGCGAAGGTGACGGTCAACAGCCGCATCTTCATGAACCCGAACGTCGGCGTTCTGCCCTACCAGGTGATGGCCAAGCTCGAGGACCACCCGGACTTCATCGAGCGCATCAAGTACTCGGAGCGGGGCATCGTCAGCGCGGACCTGATCGGCGCCGTCCTCGGCATCGACAAGATCCTCATCCCGGGCGTTGGCATCAACACCGCGAACGAAGGTCAGCCGAGCACGCTCGGTTACCTCTGGGGCAAGGACGCCCTGTTCGCGTGGGTGCCTCCACGTGCCGGCCTGAAGATTCCGGCCTTCGCGTACGAGTTCGGCTGGTCCGGCAACCCGGGCGGGTCCGTGCAGTACGTCGACCGCTGGCGCGAGGAGGTTCGCAAGAGCGACCTCGTGCGAGTCTGTAGGTACTACGACGTCAAGCTGGT
>Ga0247693_1000035_pt1 | contig 53617 bp, 80 predicted proteins | sample CNK34_metaG_FD_182712 | JGI IMG/M metagenome (GOLD analysis project Ga0247693, IMG submission 182712) | Soil microbial communities from Purdue University Martell Research Forest, Indiana, United States - CNK34 | ecosystem: Environmental > Terrestrial > Soil > Temperate forest > Bulk soil... | reverse complement strand
TTGATATATCTTTCTAATCGTTCAGTGCTCATTAGATTTGGCGATATTCATCATTTCAGTTATATCAATAGAGAACCGTGGAGACATTCTTTCATCTTCTATTTGGATGGAATATATATCGTTAGGATAGTATATTGCTCCTAATTTGTGTGTTGTAAATAGGGAATCTAATTCTTCAAAATCCGTAGAGAGGGGAATTATGATGTATGGCGTTTTCCAGTAATCAATGCAGTTATCTTCCGTTTTATTAATGATGAAGATTGCAAGTCCTGGTTTATAATCAGAGAACTTCTTGATTTTATATCGAACGGGAGTTATAAGGAGTGTTTTAGTGATTTCAATGTGTGGCATAATATAACTATAGTATAACGTTTATGTCACAAGTTATATCAAAATATGCAAGTGAGTATACTGGTAAGTCATGTTAAAGGTCACGTAAGGCATCTCGCAAGGGTGCGATTTGAAGCTAACCAGGATATAACTATATAGCATGTTTTTGTAGAACTTTGACTGATGCTAGGTAGCATAATTTGTGCCAACCTTTCTAGATTAATAATTTTTAAGCATCGCAAGAATGAGAATGTTTGAGTTCGCAAGAATGAGAAATTAGGTTTGTGTGATGTTGAAATTAGATTATACTAGAAATGAATGTAGACCTTAATGGAAAGATATATAATGAGATATAACGGTCGTTATAGGTATACTGGTATATAATCCCCTCCACCCTCTACTATCTCTTTATATATAACCTTATATAACTCTCGTGAGGCCACAAAAACAACTTTTTTTCATTTCAAACATTTTAAGAAGGCCCTATGTTATATAAGGTTATATATATAACGACACGTATACTGGTTTATATCACTTTAGGCATAAAGCGTGCCATACGTTAAGAGAACTCTAATATACAACATATCGTGAACTCTGGCTCCCTTTGTTATTTTGAAGTTTTCCGCAAAAATGCTTTCCACTTCGGATAACTCATAACTGAACCTTTTGCAGCAGACTCGCTGTTTGTTGTATTCAGGAACTTTAGGCAATAGCTGAGTTTTTCTGATTTAACGCAAGTATATATTAGAGTATGGAGATTTCCATTTTAACGTGAATACCATAAGCCTGCTTATCTATAATCGGTTTCTATGAAGTGGAAATTGCTAGACACACCAAGTCGCATATTGTGTAAAAATAGATTACAGTTGACGTATTGCACGCTAACTTTACCTACCCATCACCTAAGTATTTCATAGGCTGCGATGGCTCTGCAATTAATAGATAATCTACTTTAGGCTAAAGAGTCTGTTTCGATTATAGCAGATATGCTCATAGCATTCAATATGCTAGACTGTTAGCACAGCCCTAACTCGTATCCTTCTAACTGGCGGAAGTCTGTGTTGCAGAAGCTTCTTTCTTAAGTTTCTCCTGCTGGCCAATCTCACCCAGTATATACTGCTTGGTAAGATTAAGCTGCATGATTTGCGCTTGAACTGATTTCTCCCGGTCGAAGTTGGGAGTGTTCTTGGCATACAAATCCCGCAATCGCTTTTCAGCTGCGTTAATCATCAAGTCAACTCCAAGTAGCTGCTCTTGCAGGACAAGCTTGTTCTCACCGATGATGGTCACGCGCTCAACAATCTCAACCTGTCTTGCAACGTGATAGAAGGCACGTCGCGAGCTAATAACATTCAGGCTGTTGACCTGTTTGAGTTGCTCTGTTAGGTAGTTGTCTACCGCAATCTCCACCTTGTCGAAGATATCGCGAGGAAGCTTCTCAGACTTGCCATAGATGCTAGCGAAGTTCATTCTGAATTCGCCGCACACATGGGAAATAAGCTTGTTGCGATTTAACGTCAATCTTTCGCGTGTAGTGCCTTTAGCTGTTTTAGTAGCTTGGCGTTTGACGCTTGCATTGAAGTCATAGTCTTCTTCTCCATGTAGAGAAGGAGCCAACTCTGTAGCGTTTTGAGTTAATGCTTTGCTCATATATGATTTAACTGTTATTTGGTTTCTAGCTAGCTTGCTAGGAATCACACAATCCCCAGCTTGGGCAACATAGGTGTTACTCTAGTATCATAGAAGCCTATGCTGCCGAGTAGATATCTTTATTAATCTACCGAGCGTAGCTTGGATTTGAGACCAGTTTTAGAAGGATACTATCTATGTCTGGTAGCGTTGCTTTGCCCAAGCTAGGGACTATGCTAACAGTCTAGCATACTTTGTGATGGTGTTGCCTCACTTTCAGGTATATCGTTTCATTCCCTGCTTGACTAATGAGCCAGCGGATTTACTGTTACCCTATGACCTTGTTTTATATACCGCCCTACCCGGACTTAGCGGTGAGTGTTCTGTGAACACAATAAATCTACTATCTAGGGCGAAAGTGCCCACGCAGGACAAGGCAGAATGCTCATCAACTGCAAGTCACATATAGCTAGTCCTATGCCAACTATTAGTGGTATCGTTTAGTTCTATGTAACACTATATGTTGTAGTCATCACTAAGTTAGTGGCGATTATTGAGCATTGGTATGGTCCAGTCTGAGCAAATTAAGCCAGTAGGCACCCCGAAATTAGTTGACATGGGGCCCCTGACTTACTCGTAGAATTTTCTCTATAATTGTCCCTAACTCAAATATTTCTAATATAACTCTCATCCTTGAGATGCACTGTATCTCAACCTTGCTTTAGGTGGGCATGACTTCTTACTTATACTGTATTGCAACTCTGAGAACCTTGGCATGACTCTTGCTATCTATTGCATGGTTGAGAAATGCATCTAAATATCTGGATATTAGTGGGGAGGGGAGGATAGTAACTAAACGTTCTCCTGGGATGGTTATATCCGAAGAGATGCTATCTGAAATACGGAAAGCAAAACAAAAAGTGGAGGAAAATTATGTGTTACCTCAGACTACATCGAATCGTAAGAATCGGTCTTAAATACTTCAATCTACCCATTGAGGTTATTTGGCGAGAGTTCTATACAAACGTTATACCTCTAGCCACAAAGAATCTGGTTCCCTGGGATCTTAAAGATGCTGAACTTATACTTTGGCTCAAGAATAACGGAGCCTTTAAAAATATCTGATATTCGGAAAATCAGAAGGTTACTCAGACTCTATCCAACTCTATCAGCAGTTAAAGAGCAACTCATCCTTGCGAACCAAAGTGGAAATGAGGAATTGCTTCGATTACTTAGTCAGGTTAGGCAGAGACTCAAGAAGAAATGCTATTGCATTGATTGTGGAAAACCAGCACATGGTTTAAGGTGCAGCTACCATTACAGAAGAGACCGATTCTACAGTAGAACATTAGTAGATGTATCAACGGTATGAGCGGAGCTGACCAACAAATCATAACTGCCTATGAAGAACTAGGTATGTCACCGGAAGAAATTGCGGATGACCAAGAGTTAGAATTGACCTCAGTTAAGGCCATTCTAATGCAGTTCTCTACACTCTTTAGACAAGCTGCTGGTAAAGCACCTAAAGAGATAGGGTTCACTGATGAACAAGAACAGGCTGTAGTCGATGTTATATCGAATATCGCCAGAGGCTATACTGATGCTGATGAAAGAACTCAGCTTCGTGCAGCAATGTTTCTTAGAAATGACCGCCGAGGTAGACTTGATATCGGTAAGCAGCTAAGCGGTCTTAACATTAACGTCATATCATTTAACGAGCAAATGCGTAAAGCTATAGCAGCCAAGCAACGTTCTAAAGAGCAGGTAATAGAGATTCCTGCTGAAGTGAAGGAGCTTGTTAATGGTAAATGAATTTACTCATGGCCAATGTGTCAGACTTGTTAGTTCTGGAACCGCGATTGTTGTTACTGAGTATGCCACGCCATCTGAATACATTCGCCTATCTTGTCTAGATGGGGTGAGCCATGAGTGAACTTTTAATTTCTAATTTCTCTGGAGAGGCTCCGAACAATGGTCTAATGCGTGACTTAGCAAAGGAGGCTATTACCGTAGAATCGTCTATAGGGCAGACACCTTCTCCAGAGAAACAATATCCAGGTGATTACATAGATAGCGATGGCCCACTTAAAGGAGAATATCAAGTTCTAGAGTTTCCCGACCCGGCGCTATTTCTTGCGTTCTACGATAAGTCAATAGCAAATGGAACAGTAACCCTTCACAAATGGCAAACAGAGTTTCATGAATCTGCTGCGGGGGCAAAGTCTACATCTCAGCATCCATATAGATTCTGTTTACTAACATGCAATGGTTCTGGTAAAGATGCATTCATCATTGCAGGATGGGCAGCGTGGTTCTGTGCATCAAAGATTAAGTCTAGATGTATCATAACTTCTGCTTCGGGGGTTCAGCTTACAGGTCAAACTGAGAACTACATTGCATCTTTATGCAGGAAGGTTAATGATTTTCATGGTTGTGAGATATTCAGAATTAGACAGCGATATATCAAATGTATGCTATCGGGTTCTGAGATTCGTTTGTTTGCTACTGATGAAGCAGGTAAAGCTGAAGGATATCATCCTCTAGAACCTAATGCTGAGATGACTATTATAGTCAACGAAGCTAAATCTGTAGTTCCTGAGATTCATGGAGCACTTAGGAGATGCACTGGATACAACTACTGGTTTGAGATATCTAGTGCAGGTGAACCTGCTGGAGATTTCTATAAAGCTTATACTAACTGGAAGAACACTAGAAGAGTTACATCTTATGATTGTCCTCATATTTCCAAAGATGAAATTGAGCAGGCCAAGATTGATTTGGGTGAAAATTCTGCTCTATTCAGGTCTATCTATCTTGCACTCTTCACTTCCCTTTCGGGTGAAACTGTTATTCCTCAGAAACTTATTGATGATTTACTTGCACTCTTTAAGAACAACCCTCAAGAACATACTGCTTTGCCGGAAGATAGAGTTGGAATAGACTTAGCTGCTGGCGGTGATGAAAATACAATTCTATTCTGTAATGGTAACAAGTGCAAGAAAGAAATAGCATTTCGAGAAGTAGATACTGAAGTTACAGCTTTACGTATCGATAAGGAGCTTAAAACATATGGAATCGCGAAAATCCACAAGTATATTTATGCGGATGATGGAGGTGTTGGACGCGCTATTATTGATAAACTCGTGCATATGGGTTGGAATATCAATCGTGTGCTTAATCAATCTCCTGCTGTCTCTAAAAAGCTATATGGTAATAAAGGAGCCGAGAATTGGTATCGTTTCTCTAGAATTCTCGAAGAGCGTTTTTTTGATGTTACAACTATTTCTCCTTTGTGCCGCGAACAACTTTATACTCGCCATTATAAGAAAACGAATACAAGCGGAAGATTATTTCTTGAATCGAAGAAAGAAGCTAAAGCAGAAGGACGACCTTCCCCAGACAGAGCAGACGGACTTATACTAGCATACACTGGACTTACACTAGATGACTTCCTTTCTCTTGATAGACCCGAGAAGAAAGATGATAGACAGAAAGAGAAGTTCGATACTATGCAAGCTGCATATGAACACTTTGAGAACTCAGTAACATACTCAAACTATGACAATATGAAAGAAAAGACAGGTAGTAAAGGTAGAGTTAGAGGGTCTATTTCTGTTGCCATGAATAACAATTAATCAAACACACGCTTATGGAAATCACGCTTAAATCATTTGCAACAAGGGATATCTTTCTTAAACTAGACGATAATTCATACATTCCTAATTACTTTGGAGATAAAGTTAAGTTTATTGCTGAAGCATTAACAGCACAACCACCATTCAAAAGAATTAGATTTGAAAGTCCTCCAATGTTTATTCAAGAATTGACTGGTGACTTATGGCACAAATTTGAATGTGAATGCACTGACACAGCTAAAAGACTGTTTAGTGGTGGAGAAGGAACAAATGTTACTGAATCTCCTTGTAAACATATAGAAATCAAAATACCAAAATTATGAATGCTACACTTGAATCTGCACCAACATCATTCCCATCTGAATACGGCTCCATTGATAGACTTCCAAAAGAAGTTCAAGATTACTGTGAGAAGATTCATGATGAGTTAACCATATCACAACTTCGTGACTTAGGAGATTACTTCCATGCGAAAGCCAACAAACTTCGAGAGGTGGCTGAAAATAATGTCACTATCGAAGATTTCGAGAACAAAAAGAAAGAAGATGTTGACGACGACAACGAAGAAGGAGAAGCAGGAACTTATTGATTATGTCAATGAGCAAGCTTACCTTGCTGATAAGTCGTCTCATGAATGGGCAGCAGCGGGAGATGATATCAATGGTGCGTATCGTAATGGTATGTGGTATGCTTACAATGATATTCGTAACAGGTTGTAGTATACCTGTAGTTGGTAACTCACCACAAGAAATTAAGCATCGTAAATATGAAGAAATTCAACCTAATGAGTAAGAAGAAGTTCGACTCCACAATACAGAAGGAACTTCGACATGCAGGTCATCCCAATTATCATCCACTTGCTACACCATCGATGCAACCTAGTCTTTCCTCAGTTAAACCATCACGCAAAGCAAAACTCTAAATGAACCCAGAATATATCGGGCCAGGTGAACATCAACAGCCTGGAAGTATTAATACTTCTGCTGGATTACAGGATTTACCAAATTCCCTAACAGGTAAACCTGAGCCACCTCCAGGTTCTGATACAGAACAAGAGAAGCTTTATGCTTGGTCTGAAGCATATGTGCATCTTAAGCGTATCATCGATGATTGGAATACAGAAGTCGAAGATACAGAAGTGCGCCGCAAAACAAGGAAAGTTGAGTTAGATGTTGAAGGTTTGCGTCAGAAGGGTGATTTGGATGAGGATGAAACCATTGTTCCTGTAAGGACTATTGACACTAATATACAGAGGGAACTTCCAGCTTATGTCAACTATCTTAAGAATTCAAGAAGGATAGCAACATTCTTTTGTTTAACTGTTCCAGGGAAAGATCCTCAAGCAATTGAATCAGATTTTGCTAGAGGAATGACTTACACTGCATGGGAGAAGTCACACTTCAAAGAGATTGATGGTTCTGCTGCACATGGATGGGCTGCTCTTGAAGTTGTGTTCGATTCTTCCAAACCCTTAAATGTTGGGTTAGAGTATGTCGCACATGATAAACTGTTTTGGGGCAGAACAGTCGAGAATTTAAGAGATGCGCCGCGAATCATTCGTGCATATGATGTAACTATTACCAAACTTCGTGAGTGGGTTAGAAATTTCGGATTTGATGAGGCACAAGTTAATAAACTTCTTGCTTCCAGAAAAGATACACAGAAAGAGAATGAAACTGTTCGTATCTATAAACTATTCTTTAAGAAAGAGGGTATAGTATATGTTTCATGGTTTGCAACTACAGACCAAGTAGATGACTGGCTTAAGCAGCCTGAGAAACATTATGTTGGTATCAAACATAAAGTTCAGGTGCCTGTGCAGGTTCCTCAACCTGATATGCCAATGCAAACTCCTGCTGGTATTGCAATGATACCTCAGCCACCTATTACTCAAATGCAGGAGCAATGGGAAGAGTCACCTCTACTTGAGTATCCTCTATTTCTACTTCCATATCGTGAATCTGAGGAGCCTAAAGAGGTAGATAAGAAGGGAAGATGTTTCTATGATGAACCCAAACAAGAATCTCAAACGGCCATTCTTTCTGGCTACATTAATGGTCTTACTCGTTCTTCAAATATTTATGCTAGTCCTGCTCAAGAGGATGGAACAGGTTCATCTCTAAAGGAGTATGAGGATTTAGTTATTCGTGGTGGTAGGTATATGTCTAAACCTATCCAGTTCTGGAGTCCTCCTTATCCTCCACCTGAAACTATCAAAGCACTTGAATACATGGATTCCGCCAATTCGGAGGAAACCAATCAAGTCAACTTTGCGACAATGAATCGTCAAGATTCCCGCAAAACAGCTACAGAAATATCTGCTGCACAGAGTCAACAACAGATATTGAATAGTGTTCAGCTAACTCTGTATAGCACACATATTCGAGAAGTTTACTCTTTTGCTTGGCTTATTGTGCAAAGTCAAGCTTTGCAGGGAGAGATTAAGTTTCTATTGATTCCTAATCCTCAGTTCAATCCTCAGATGCCTCCTGGTCAGGATAATCCTCAGTTTGTTAATGATATAGACACTATATCTCAAACTTGGGAACTAAGAGCGGCAGGAGATGTTGATGTTGTTCAACGTGCTGAGAAGATTCAGCAGATGAAGCAAGATTGGCCTGTAATTCAAAATACTCCTCTTGCTACCAGATTCCTTCAGGATTTAATGAAACTTGAGTATCCTGATACTGGTGAACAATATGCTGAGATACTTGGGCAGATGGACCAGATACAGCAGATGAAAGGATTGCTTGGTGGATTAGCTCACATCACTGGTGCAATACTTCAACAGCATCCAGACATTCTTCAGACAATCAATCCAGATGAGAAGCAACAGTTACAGCAGATGATTATGCAAGCTGGACAATTATCTGGTGTTCCTTCTCCTGGAAGTTCTCCTCAACAGCAGCAAAGTCAGCCAGTTCCTCAACAATAAACATCACACGCTATGAAATTCGGTAAGATATACTCCGACGCAATATCTCTAACTCCGCAAGATAGGGAAAAATTGAATCTCCCTGAGTTAGAGGCTAAGCCAACAAATAACGTCTCGCCGGCAGAAGATGCGGCTTCAGCACAGGAAAGAATTAACTGGTTACAATCGCCAGTTACATCTGCACTTTTAAAAGATTTGGGTTCTCAAGTTGAGGAATCCATAAATGAAGCTATGAAGTTAGCTACATCATTCTCTTCACATCAAAATCCGTGGAGAATAATTCAACTATTAAACAAAGCAAGTGAACTCCGTAACCTAATACATCATTATGGCCGAAACACCAACACGCGCTAGTCATCAACCTAAAACAGACGAAGGAATGGAGATTTCTCCTGATGGAGGAATTATTACTCAGATGGCTGCACCCACTCATGCACCACGAGTAGCTCCTAAACCTGCTACAATGGCAGATGCGCCAACTGTAGATGAATCTGAAAATGAAACTCAAGTTGATGAACAAACACCACCAACACCTACTGATGAACAGTCTCCCGTTACAGAGGAAACTCCCGCTGTAGAACAAGAGAAGGTTACTGATTTCACTGAATTCCTTAAGATAAAGGATACAGGGGAACCAACAGATGAAATACAGAAACAGAAGGCTAAAGAAACTCCTGAAGGTGAAGTTCAAAAGCCCGCCGAAACTCAAGATAAAACTCAGCAAGTTACTAAAGCGACGCTCAAACAGAAGGTAGAGCAAGACCTTAAATCAAGGGACCTTACAGGATTACCTGAAGAATTAGTGCCTCATTTTCAGAAGGATATGAGTCGTGCTGCATTCGATAAGGTTAAACCTATTGTTCTCGAACATAAAACCTTAAAAGAGAAAACTGCTGCGCAGGAACAAGAACTTGAAAGACTTCGCAAAGGTGCGATACCTGATTCCTATTATGATAATCCCTACGGATTCGTTCTTGACCCTGAATATCAACAAGCTGAAAACTTAACAAGTCAAGCTCAAGCTATTCTTGCACATTGGCAAGACCAATATAAGAAAGTTCGGGATGGTGCTACCGAATTTAATGTTCTTGGCTACAATCAGCATGGACAATTAGCAATCACAGGTAAACAACCTGCTGATAAGGATGCTGAAATGAACATTCTTCAGATTGTTAATAATGCTCAACAGCAAGTATTCAAGGTTGCTGGTAAAGCTGAAGCAATCAAGGAAACCTTTAAAGGTAGACATACAAATGCTCTTGGATGGCTTAACAATTATGAATCCAAAGCATTTGCACACTTTGATACTGAGCAAGGTAAACAGTTTACTCCACAACTCAAGTCAATTATGGATGAGTTTCCTCCTGAATTCAAGAATCATCCGCTTGCAAAAACTCTGGCAAAATCTATTGCAACTAATGTTCATCTTGCAACTCTCATCACGCAGAATTCAGGTAAAGTTGGTGGAGTGATTCAACAACAGGGAACTCAAACTACAACTGCACCTAACGGTAAACCTGCTTCTGTAGTTAAACAGCAACGTAGAGCAGGACCTACAGTAGCAGATGTTGGTGCTGATACTGGTGGTGGAGAGAAGGGGAAGGGAAATGAAGTATCAATGGATGACTTCAATAGAGTTAAGGAGAGTGAGTAGCCATGTTTCTTGTATTTGATACGGAAACTACAGACTTACCTGATTGGGGAGCACCTAATCCGGGAATGTCTAAAGCTAGAATTGTGCAATTAGCTTGCACTCTTCTAACCCCAGAGTTTGATGAAGTTGCTGCATTTTGCTCCTTAATTAAACTTCCACCAGGAGTTAACATGTCTCCTAATGCTGAGTCGAGGCATGGTATATCATTAGAGAAGTGTCAGAAGTATGGTATACCTATAGAATCTGCTCTAACTATCTTCGATGAATTCTCAAAACTTGCAGATTATGTTGTAGCTCACGGACTTAAGTTTGATTCATATCTGCTTGCTACAGAGGTGATGATAACAGGTAGGCCATTATACAACATTGAGAACGGCACTTCGGGAATCTGCACTATGCTAGCATCCACTAAGATATGTGGTCTTAAGCAGCAAGGCTCTAATAGACCTAAATGGCCTAAATTAGAGGAAGCTGCTGAGATACTTCTTGGATTAAAGATGACAGATGCGCATGATGCTCTATACGATACCAGAACTACTGGTAAAGTTCTTAGACATTTACTTCATAATAAGCATATCTCATTACCGAGAACTGAGCTATCTCAACCTTGAGATAACTTGGCACGAAACCTGCTACCTGTAACCTGCTTCTACGACCGTTAGGGCACGGTTACAGGCTTCTTTTTTAGTTCTTCTGGGCCTAGAACAAACGCTGAGGTATCGTTAATTCTACCTTATAACTGTTTTGTTACAAAACTTATGCCATTAGCACAAATTCCGGCCGTAGATGCGAATATTTGCTCAGGCTGGACTGAACAAGACGTAAACTTGTATAATAGGTTAGATTTCTATCTAGCTAAGATGCAAGTTGACCGTCGTAAGACATGGGTTACTTGGGCACGTTTTCTTGGTAAGAAGAAATGGACACCTAATATGGGTCCTACCATGAGAAGTGTTACAAAGGAACCTTCACCGCACATTCGTCAGTTTGCTTTCCCTGCTGAAATTTCAGCGGCACCAAAGAAAGATGTGATGGATGTTCGCGAACGTAAAGTTGATGAACTGGTTTACCGTCACAGGTTTGAATCAAATGTTCTTAACTTTGTTCCCTCATTTCGTGACTTCCTTACTGACCATGTTGATGCATGTGGTAAGGATATTATGGAGAAGATGGAACGATTTGAGGATATCTTCACTCGTGGACGTATATTCCATCGCTCACCGTTTGTTTGGGTTACTGATGCCACAAACAATCAGAACAACGAACTTCAAGCTGCTCCAATAGGTGTTGGTAATTCTGCTGGAACAGACGGTAAGACTACAGCATTCAATCAAGCAACTGTAGCTAACATTGGTGGTCGGGGATATCTTTCATTTGAATCCCTGAACAAACTTCTGACGGCTGCTGAAACTGATCAGCGTATTCCTCCATTTTCAGGAAGCGGACTTCCTAAAGGTGAAGATGGCATGTCTGATAAGTATGTTGTTGTTACCTCTGGTGAAGCATTCAACCAGTTCACATTTGACCCCTGGCTATTAGCTAACAAGAATTGCGCTCTTGATGTAGTTAATGGACGATTCAAGGGTTCATTGTTTGGCCGCCTAACTTGTATTCTTGAGGATAAACCCTTAAGGATGCGAGCCGATGGAACTTTCCCTGCTCCTGAAGTAAGGGAACTCAATCCAGCAGCTTACAATGCTGGCGAATCTATTCCTAATCCTCTCTATACCTTATTGGATGCTGCCAATGGTTCTCCTTACGAAATGGCATTCTTTATGGGTGCTGAAGGTTATGAGCAGATTCAAGTTGGTCCTCCTCCTGCCGCATTTGCAGGAAATGGGATGCCTAAAGGTTTCGGTAAGATGTTCTGGAATGGTGAAGTAGAAATCACTAAGAACTTCCTTATCCCTTGCTATGATGATGCAGGTAATCTATTCTGGGAAACTAACCAGTATGGTGAATATCTGAAGTTCATCTCGCAATGCACCTATGGCAACCTTGCGAAGCAACCTCGCTATGGTATTCCCATCTACTTCAAACGGAAGAGGGGTCAATAATTAACTTCAGGAAACACTGAAAGGAATTAAACTGATTATGAAATTCTTCTCTCGTTTATCAACGGTGGCAGCACTTCTGCTGGCTTGTGTAGCAACTCAAGCTGCTGTGTTGTCAACAAACCTTCCGACAAATGGTGTATACCTAATGTCTACCAACAGAGCTTCCGTCTACTCTGTTGAGATTACTGCTGCTGCAAATGCACAGTTGGAGTTCTATGATAGCTCCTCATTAGCTGCACCATACTACGGAACAAACTACGTCAACTCTGCATATACCAATCGGTCAACGTATTCCACAAATTACGTTTACTCTTATGTTGGCTATAATGGTTACACCAACTGGTATACTAATGCTGGAGTATGGACCCTCAACAACGCTGTTGCAGCTAACACTAACGTTCTTCCTGTGATGATTGGAGCAGTTGTAGCGGGTGGAACGTATGCTGTATACAATACTGATGCATTGTTCGCTAACGGTATAGCTGTTCGCTGTATCGGAACAAACGTTGCAGTTGTAGTGAATTATCGTTCTGGCGGTCCTTAGTCCGACTGGAATGATTCCTATGGGTGCTGCTATATCTTAATTAGCGTGTGGGTGTAGCAGCACCCTCTTTAAACTTATGAAACAGATTTTTACAGGCTTTGGATTAGGTATTTGCATTGTTGCATGTTTGGGAGCATTTACTCCTGTATATGTTGGACCTACTGTTACACCAATAATTTCTTCATCAACTCTTAATCAAGTCTTTACCAACAATACTTTCAATTTATTCAGTGTTTCCAACGTAACTATATATGATAGTCTTACTGTAAACACGAATGTAACTATTAATCAGAATATCTCTGTTTCCGGCAAAGCAACATTCAACAATATAACTGTAACCAATCAGCTTCAATTTACAACTAATGCTTTTCCTCTAGCAGCAGGGTCAACTTGGAATTTCTCTAAGCCTTACCAATTCATCACTACCAATAACGATTTTGCTATTACTGCTATTGCAGGACTCTCTAACAATCTGATTAATTGGTCAGTTATTGAATTCAGTAATTCAGATTCAGCAACACATTTCTGTGACCTTTCAACTCTTCCTTGGCATCTTATTGGACCTAATACAACTAATAAGATATATGTAAGTGCAGGAAAAGTTGGTATTATTTCAGGACAAACTAGAGGAATGTCATCTTCTAATCTAGTTACAGCAGTTCAACCGTGAGAAAACTACTTATATCTAGTATCTTACTGTTAGGGCTTAAAGCACAAGCTCAGTTTGGTAGCTTTAATGACCATCCCTTCATGTCACAAGGGGCTAATGCTGCTACCCTAGTTACATCTTCGTTAGTTGCAGCTTGGGAATCATCTTCATTTGACAGCTACAATAATGGGGACTCAACTGGAGCATGGCCTGCACTAAGTAATGATAATGCCTATCTCTGGGATTCTGGATTTGGTGGAGATATACCAGTTGTTGATAAAACAAATCTACTTAATGGTCATGCAGTAGTTTACTTCAATGGAAAGTGTGCACTAGGTAATGGGCATCTTGGTAATGGTGTATTAACTAGTGGAGGTTCTACTGACTATCCTACTGGTGTAGAATTTATGCTTGTATTTAAACAGGACCTTGACCCTCCTGATGGTGCAAGTCTTGGATTTAATAGCTATGTTACTCCTTGTGCTAATAATGGAGTTGCTTTGGTGATTCATAAGAATAATGGACCATTTGGTGAATGGCATACACCATTTCAAGATGGTAATGTTTATAATGGAATGGGGTGTGCTGCAAGATTCAATATGGGCAATCCTAGCACTGCTGTATCTAACTGGTGTGTTTTTAGGGTTCAAACTAAGGCAGATGGAACAGCTTGTAATGCCTGGATTAATACAGAGAATTTCTTTACGAGTAGCACCTATACATTTAGCACAACAAGTCAGAATATTGATTATGGAGGTAGCTGCTCTTTACTTGGTGGATATAGTCAATCTCCCCCTGGGCCATCTAGCGGATTTGGTGGATTTAAAGGTAGAATTGCTGGAATATATATCTGGGGTAAAGTTCTATCTGCATCAGAGGTAACACAACAGAAAGCATATATTCTTGCTAAATGGGGAGTAAGTTCATAATGACTAGACTACTTCCAGCTTTCCTGTTTTGCTGTGCTAGCACAATAGCACAACCTTTAACTATGAATGACCAAGCATTCATGGCACAAGGCTCTATTCCTCCTGCGTTACCTAATAGTGGTAATCTTCTATTTCGATGGGTTTATAATCTTGGAGTGAATACCAATGCAAATGGATATGTCACTAACTGGCAGGACCAAGTAGTTCACCGAAACTGGACTAATTATGCTGCTTCTACTCCATTAGCTCCTACATGGACACCTAATGGAGTTTACTTTGCTGGAACAAATAACTTCCTACAAGCTAGTAATGGCCCATCTACTATTGATTGGTCTAATGGGATAGTTCTAGTTGCTATTCAGGGACCTATTAATCGTGCTCCTGCTGGAACCTTTGGTTTGCTGTTTGGTGCCGCGTTTGGCATAGGATTTGAACTTAACTACGCAAATACAACATGGCGAGAAGTAAATGGTGGTGGCTCTGGAACTACAATAAGTAGCGCGATAACGTTCGGCACAAATGATATTATCTTTAATGCTGATAATAAATTCTACACTAATGGAGTGTTGAGCGCGACTGGTGGAAATCCTGGGACCTTCACAACTCAGTTTATGGGTGCCTACTCAGGTAGTTCTCAATATTACAGCGGATACATTTTCGAGATTTTAGGTTATACTGGTGTAACATTTACTGCTTCTGATATTGCAGCAGTTCATCGTTACTCAACTAATACCTACGGAGGTATACCTTAATGAAAGCTTTCTCTACCATACGCTCTAACATAAGAAAAGAATCTAAGACAATTTTCTTTCTTACTTGTATCAGTTTAATAATGGTGATTGGTTCTAATCCACCATTAACAGTCTCTATACTCTATCCTCCTGATGGGACGGTTATCAGTAATATAGTAGATTTAACTGCTCTTGTGAGCGGTTTTAATCCTCCAGTTAGAATCGAATGGTATATGGATGGAGATACCAATACACCAATAGCAGTTTGGACAAATCCTATACCTTCACCAACAAACGCCAGAATAATTCAATGAAATCAAAACTAACCAAAACACTCGCTTGTATAGCATTCTTCGCTGTCGTGCTTCCTTCGTTAGGGGCACAAACATTGTTCCTTTATCCTAACACTAACCCACCAGCAAATGTAACACTGGGATGGTATCCAGTTAATAGGCCAAATCTAACCAACTATAATATATATGTTGGTGTAGGGTCACTTCAATATACCAACAGAATTGCATGTGGTAATGTAACCAACTATACTTTCCTTCTACCAACCAGAGGAGTTTCATTCTACTTTGCTGTTACTGCTCAAGATAACAATGGATTAGAGAGTCCATTCAGTAATGAAGTGAACTATAATGCTCCTGCTGGACCTCCTCCGCCTACAATGAAACCTGTTGTAGTTCTTACTGTTCAATCATCTCCTACTCCTAATGGAACATTTCTTGATACTAATATGTATTATGCTCTTATGCCAGGAATGGATGAACAATACTTTAAACTCAGAATCGGTAGAGCACTCCAAGAACCTGCTGTGCGACCATCTATACCTCAGTAAGATTTGTCACTGAACCCATCATTACAAGACAAATGAACCTTAATGCTGTAAACTATGACTCCAAGTCGCAAAATGAACATCAATACCATATTTATCATCAGTCTGATGGGAATGGTGGGGTTCTTTGGTCAAAAGACCGTAATGAAAGCAGAGTATACTTACGACACAGTAATCGAAATCAAAGCTAACATGATTAGTCGTAAAGAATACGATACAGACATGCTAACAATCAAGGCAGAAATGAATCTGCTTCGTTCACGAATAATTGCCATAGAGTTAGCTATGGAGAAGGGTAATCACCATCAATGAGCTTCGATTGGCTAGAAAATATACTATCAATTCTCAATAAACTTGAAGGATTAAATGCTGGTGCACTTGTATTCTTCTCTTGTATTGGACTTGGATACCTTCTCAAGTTTATCAAGAGGTTTCCGAATGATAGTATACCCTTAGTAATTCTACTTTGGGGGCCACTCTTCATGATGTTTATCGCTGATGCAAGGTCTACAACAATGTCTGCCAGAGTTTGGGTTGGACGTAATTTACTTGTAGGTCTAGTTATTGCTGCCCTAGCTTGGGGAGCACATTACTATTTTCTCTACAGAATAGAGAGATGGTTCAAAGAGAAATTTGGTTCTGATACTCGAACATTTACTAAAGATGAAAAATCTACCACTGATACTGATTCCACTGCTTCTAAGCCTTAATCTGGCTAGAGCACAGTCTACTAACACAAATGCCCTGTGGACTACCAACAGGACAATGATTGTTATTAGGACTAACATTCCATTTGTATTATCTGAATATCCTGGACTTTCTGGAGTTTCCAATGTTCTAGGTAATGGAAATGCAATCTTTCCCTCATTTCATCCAACTACAAATGTATGGGCCAACGCAGGCACAGTTGACTTATCAACTAATCAAAGTTATGGATTTACCATTGATTCTGTCTCTGGGAACATTACCATAACTGGATTTACGTATACAGGAAGCTTTGCTACTAATGACCCATGCTCAACAATATGGTTCACTAATCATGATAATTCAACTCATACTGTAACTGTTCCTACTGAGTGCCGGACAACTACAGGAGCTAGAGTAAACTATGTTACTAATGCTCAAGTATCCCAATATGAATTTCATCTGGGATATGGTATGACAAATCTCATCATTCGTAACTTTTGGTAAAGAACCGTTAAACAAAAAACAAATGAGAAAAGAAATAACAAAAGTTGTTATTGTTTCCATGTTGTCATTAGCAGTCCTTTGTGGATGCGCTAATTTCGTGACTAACACGCAACGAGGAGAGATAACTACTACACACCTAGTATATGGTGCATATGTTGGATGGACCAACTACTATATACAGGCAACTAATACATATGCTGGTGATACTAATGCACTAGCTAAACTCGAAGAGATGCGTCTTAAGATTAAGCAGGCGCGTCTGGAATATGCTGCCTCTATTGGAGTGCTTGATAGTTGGCTTCTAGCCTATCAATCCAATTTAGTTACAAAGGCAGAAGTTCAAGCTGTAGTAGCTTCTACGTTAGCTAACGGTAGCAATATCGTATGGCTGGTTAATTACGTTAAGAACAATCAACCATAAATTTATGACACAAGCTGAATTGAAAGACCTTCTAAACAACGTTGTCACTGATATCAGTATTGCTGCTGACTATGCTGGTATCCTTGACCCTCAATTAGTTCCATTCATTGCTATCGGTAAAGCTGTGGGCAAAGTTGTTCCAGGCTTAGTTGCTGCTGTTGATGGAATGATTCAGGGAAATCCTTTAACTCAAGCTGAGCTAGATGAGAAAGCTGCCGAGTTAGCTGTTCTGGGGGATAAGTCGGGTATCTAGGGTTGGAATGGGATATTAGCGTATGAGTGATTTTGTTGATGTAGTGAAATACCTGGATAAAGGTCCAGTTAGAGTAGCTTCGTATACTGAAGCACTCAACGCTAATATTCCCTTTGATAAATTCTATGGGAAGGTTCCAACTAGAGCTATCAAGAAACTCTATTGGTATATCCAGTTGCAACCTTATCAAGTATCTGGAGCTATCGGAGGTAGGCTTGTATTTCAATACAACATTACAATGCCTGCACCATTCTACATTATTGGTGTATCTGGTGCTCCTGCATTCAAGACCTCTGGGATAGTTACTCGTGGAATGCAATCTGTAGGTGCTATTAAATGGAGAAATGGAACTGCTGTTAAGAGATATTGCTTCCTGAATAAGCAATGGAAAGGGCCTCTACAGTATTATATTAATCATCAGAACAAGGTTTCATTTGTTCCATCAATGCCTGATTACTCAAATCAAGTAATTCCTGCAAATTGTGTTATAGAATTCTGGACTTCATTCTTTGACCAAGTTGCATCTGGACAGCTTGGAAAAACTTCAGGATTTGCTACACCCATCCTAATTCAAACCTCAATTAAGAGTAATCCTGTTACAGCTGATGATGCTGCTGTAATTTATCAAGCTATTGACCCTATTAGTATTCCAATAGCTACTCATACCCTAGGTGTTGCTTTGCCAGAAAATTTACCTTACACACAGGATGATATTGTTTGGCTAGATAACTAATCACATTTACTTATGGCATTTACAATTCAAGATTTAGCTCATGGCATAGACTTTACTGGAATCAATCCAGCAACAGGTGGCGACCACAATGATTTAGTTGATTTAGCTGCTCCTATAGCTGATACAATCTTTGAAGGTAAAGGATTAAATCTGTGGTCAATTGATTCTGCTATTGATACTCCAAGAGTTCCTGACCCTACAGGACTTGGTGCTACTAAGTGGAAACGTTATACTTGGACTAGAATTCCTCATCCTGTTGCATTAACCTTCGTTCCTATACTCTATGTTTGGAATGATAATGCTCCTAACCATATCACTTTCCTGAAATGGGTTCAAGTTATATCTGATACTGCTGGACTTCAAACTCAGATTACCAATCTTGCTAATCAAATAGCAACAGTTCAATCTACCGCTGTTAATGCTCAGACTATTGCCAATCAAGCAAACACGACAGCTAACACCGCAAATACCAATTCTCAGAATGCTTTAAATCAGATTGCGGGAGCAGTTACAACAGCAAATCAAGCTAAAGCTTCTGCTGACCAAGCAACTACTGATGTTGCTAATCTTACTGCTTCAGTTGCTACTCTATCGGGACAAGTTAATACTGTAGTAAACACTAACATTCCCACAATCAATGCTCTGCATCAATCGTTTGCAGCATTAGCTGAACAAGCACCTCAAACTGTTGATTTAGGGAATATAGCAGCAGGACAGAATACAAGAGATATCAATACTGTTAATTCTGATAACAGAGGATTGGTTACTCTTGCTGCTGGCAAAATCAATTTTGTTGCAGTTGGCAATTACTACATCAAAGCAATTATTCCTTTTGTTCCTAATGGTGGAGCAATTAGTTTACAATCCTACATTAAAAAGGATTCAGATAATTCCTTATTAGTTCAAGGAACTTCAGTTGTAGCTGCAAATGGAGGTAATACTAAATATACTATTGCTGAAGGTATTATTAATATCTCAGCACCAGGAGAAACAATTCGCATAGATATGCATTCTTCCGCCGCGCTAGGAAAACTTGGACTAGCAGCTTCAAATGGTGGAGCTAACTTTCCAGCAGCGAGTGTCGAAGTATACACCAAAGTGATAATCATCAAGCTAACATAATATGTTACTAGACGTTCTTAAAAGAATTTCAGCTGATACTGGACTTCATGTTGTCCAGAAGAGGGAGACTATACTTGCTCATATGGGGCAAGCAGCTGAAGAGATGCACAAGCTTCTCGAATGCAATAAAATGTATCGAGAAGTTACACTTGTAGTTCCACCTAATAAGGTTGTTACTCTTCCTTCCTTTATTGGTGAATTACGTGGCATGAGAATGCACACTAATGAGTTGCCATTTGATTTAAATGCTATATCTCAACCACGATACGTCTCAACTACACTTGCTCACAAGTTTAAGAATTGGAGAGACTTGGGCGAATCTGCTATACAGTTGAGTATGACAGAAGCCTCCCAGATAACTCTTTCTATTCCAAATAGCAATGTTGAAACTAATGAAGCAGATATAGTTTATAAGATTGCTGGTCCTACTGCATCTTCTACTTATATCGAGGAAGATATCACTTTATCCAATGGTTCTAATTCAACCACTAACATCTTTACAGATGTAACATCAATCTCCTCTGGAGATGATAGAGTATTTGATGTTCTAGCAACTCAGACAGTTGATGGCACTTTGCTTGCAGTGCTTGGCAATAATCAAACTAAGACTCGTTATAAATGGGTTGATGTATCTCTAATCTTCTGGACTCTTGATACTGTAGACCAAGGTTCTCTTATTGATGTTCTATATAAGCTTCCCAAGACAAAACTTAAGAATGATACAGATTCATTTTATGCTGGAGAAGATTATGATGAACCCTGGTATTCAATGTCAATGTATCAGTATCTTAGGAATATCCAGAGTAGACAACAAGATGCCCAAGGATATCGAGTGGCGGCACTAGCTATGATAGAAGCTGCTAAAGATTCATCTGAGCAAGGAATAATGAAGAGGATACAGTTCGGTAGAAATAAATTCTACGGATTGTTCCGCAAGTATCGTTACTTTCCGGGTTCTGTTACAAATGTTGACCACAACGTCCAATCATAATGTTAGCATCACAAGCAGTATTTACTAATCTTAACCTTCTTGCCTCTGACACGGCATTAAGTCAGGGTGAGTATCTTTGGTTAATCAATGCTAGACAGAGATTTGGTTATAACGAACCAATTCTTAAGCATCAAGATTTAACTGATGGATTACCTGTAGGAAAAGTTCAGAATATAACTGGTGTAGGGAATACTTTGCTAGCATTTGTTGGAGGACTTGCATATTACAAGCAAGATGGAGATACTGCTTGGACAAGACTTCAAGACTTTGCAATGGATGGTTTAGTAGACCAATATTGGACTCAAGCTGTTCCAGAATCCAATATGCACTTTGTGCGTAAGGCTGCTACAAATATCAATTCGCCAATCAATCTTACTACAGACTTTAAAGTGTCCGGCACTCCCCAGTGTGTAGTTGTGCAAGATGGTATCACACAGCCTTGGTTGATTATTTATGATACAGTTAATCAAGTCTTTACAGCCAGACAATCTCATGACTATGCACAATGGTCTAATGTATCGCAGGATTTGAATGACAGAGAGTATGTTCCTATTGGTAAACAGATGGCTTTTATTGATGGAATACTCTTTATTGTATCTTCAGATGGAACTAAGGTCTTTAGGTCAATCACTGGTAGACCTCTAGATTTCATGGTTATTGTAGATTTTAATGGTAACAAGTTATCTGACCCATTACAGGGTAGAGCAGATAATGTTGCATTCCAGTTTGATTCTGATATCATCACCTGTCTACAAGCTACATCAATCCCTCAATCATTCATCTATGGCACAGCAAGAAATACACGAATCTGCACCTTCGATTATACAATTACAATCTTCGGAGAACCTAGATTCAGTGTTACTACTAAGCTTACTTCAGGGATTATCAATCAATACGCCGTTGTTGATATTCTCAATGACACAGCCTCTATTGATTTCGATGGTGTTAGGTCATTCAATGCTGTCCAGCAACTTAGATTTCGTGGAAGAAATAGCGTTTTCAGCTTGAGTATATCTAAGTTACTCAAGACTAGCGCCACAAAGAAGATAAAACAGACTCGTTCAGTCTGTGTTTCGTTCGATGATTATGCTATTTTCAATCTTGATACACGTTATGGTAATATCATGTGTATCTATGATACGCTCTATGAGAAGTGGGTAGCTCTGGATATTACTGTTGTATCTCAGATTAAACAGTTTGCCATAGTTGAAACCCTGACTACCTCTAAGCTTTATGCTATCACATGGAACGATGAATTATTTCAATTATTCGCTGGTCCAACAACAGAGACAGCAATGCTTAAGACTAAGGCTTACACTGCTTCGGAACCATCTAATGAAGGCGGACTTAAGACTACGACTATTGAGCATAAGAGCACGTATCTTAGACTTATGTTTAACTCTGGAACATTCGACGGAAGATGCACAGTTTTAGAGACAGTAGATGAGCAATTATCTGCTAATAATACGGAAACTAAACCTTTAAAGGGTGTTGTCTCCGGTGTTAAATTTCCAGTTAGACCTCCAATTAGACCTGATACTGACCAGCAGGTAGATAATCCAATGTTCTCTCTAACAGAAGGTCTAAGAGGAAAGAAGATTTCTTGTATTATCATATGGAACAATGATGCTCAACTAATTGAGTATGAGTATTCATCTGATAATACTGGTGCTCAAACATCAGGAAAGCAACAGCAACAAGTTTACACAAATCAAGAATAGCATATGGCACTTACAGCACAACTAGCACTCGTAGTTCCAGCATTACCCGATAATGATTATTGGTTTATTAATGCTGCTGCATGGTCTAACTACTGGCAGGGTATTCAGATGACTGCCACGTTTACTCCTGCTGCAAACGCAAAATATGTGCCATCACCATTTGACAATACAACAAACACAGAATTGTTGAATATCGATGGGGTAGAAGTGTATTTGCCATCCCTTGCACAGTTTAATACTTTGAAAGCACAAGTTGCTGCTCTTGACCAATCATACCAAGACTTAAGAACAGCAATGAAAACTGCTGGATACATTCAAGAAAGCCAATAGATTATGCCTGACTATTCAGACCTATACAGTGCAGCTGTTCCAGTTCTTCCTCCTGGACAGAACTATAATCCACAATCATTTTTACCGGGTGGATATACTCCTCCTAGATATGCTGGAAATCCTAATCAGCCTATGAGTGGTGCAACTAATGGAAGAGGATTTCTCGGTGACATGGGATTTATGGCAGGTCCTGGAGCACAACAGTTATCAGACTTAACTTCTGGTAACTTCAATATGTGGGATGCTATGGACCCAACTGGATTACTTAGTGGTCTATTTGGTGGTGGAGGAAATAAGCCATCATTTAATCCATACATCAAGAATGGACAAGTTTACTCTACTGACCCTAATAAAGCACCATATCAGAATCCAACTCCTGTATCTAATGTTCCTGGTGCTAATCAGCAATGGAAAGGTCCAGCTGTAGGTCAAGCTAATCAGATTAGGACTCTACAGACACTTTTACCATATCTTCTTGATGCTACTAATAAGGGTAAACTTCAGAATTCGCTGTCCGATTTAGGAATTTCTCAGGCTACATCTCCCGGATATGCACAGTTGATGACCCAATTGTTTAATCAATATGGGCCACAACTTAATGCTATTGGTAATGCTATTAATAGACAGAATGCATTAGCACAGGCTAATACTGAACGTCAGGTAATGGCTGGACCTGGTGCAGATTTAGTTAATCAAGCATATGGTCTATCGCAGGTATTTGATAAACCATACTATGATACTCGTGCTACTACTGCTGGAAGATTGCAAGATTTGCTTGGTAGTATCAATCTTAATGGTGGATTATCTGATACGGAACGTAATGAGATAGCTCAAGGATTAGCTAGAGATAGCTATGCTCGTGGAACTGCAAATGCTCCTTCTGCTACTGAAACTGTAGCTAATGCAATGCAGTATGGTCAAGCTGGATATCAGAGAAAAGTGCAACAACAATCCTTGCTTGGTTCTGCTATATCTACAGCATCATCATTTCTACCTACTGCAAAATCTGGTGTTGATGTATTTCAAGTTGCTACTGGTAGACCTTCAACAACTAATCAAGGTGCTGGTCAATTTACAGGCGTTCAACAGCCTGACCAAACTGCAAACAATGTTATGTCTGGCTTAATGGGTAACATGACTGGATTACAGGGTCAGCAAAATCAATTCACTCTGGGAATGAAACAGATTAATGCTCAGAAGAAAGATTGGGCTGATTATCTCGGACAAGTTATGGGTTCTGTTGGTAATCTAGCAGGTGGAGTTGCTGGTGCTGCTCTATGTTGGGTTGCTAGAGAAGTCTATGGTGAAGAAAATCCTAAATGGATGCTCTTTAGAACATGGCTTATGACAAAAGCTCCTAATTGGTTACTCAGGGGTTACATTAAGTTTGGCCCGAAAATTGCTCACTTTATCTCAGATAAACCATTACTTAAATCCCTTATACGAAAGTGGATGGATAAAAGAATATGTCAGCTAAAAGAGCAGGACCTGATGAGTTTCGGAGCGAACTTAACGTCAAAATCGATGAGTATGGCCATGTTGTGTTGGAATACTGTAAAAATCTAACATATATAGATTTGGAGAATCTTGCAGTTAAAATATACAAAGCAGCTAAGCATTTAAAAGAATATGAGCACGAAAGCAATGGGTAGATTATACACTGGTTCTGGTGGTCCATCATTTACATCTCGCAATGATTTATATGGCAATCCATCATTGCTTAGTTCACTATTTGGACAAGATGCAATAAGTGGCGGATTAGATATTGACCCTACTAATGGAGAGGATATGTATACTCCATATCAGGGTTCATCTGGAATATTTGGTGGTCAATCTCGAAGATTGGCTACTATGCTTAATGCTCAGCATGGCTCACAGATGACAGAGATTCAAGGGAATAAAGACTTGCAAAAGATGATTAATGAACATCAAGCAGCTATCGAGAAGATGCATAATGAAGCTGTTAAAGAGATGGCTAAATTGAAGAATGTTCAGGATATTGCTGCTAAATATGGTGTAACTCCTGAACAATATGTTGGAGATATCATGCAACAAGTTACAGCTAATACTCTTAAGCAGCAACAATTAAGGGGTAATTCTCTTAATAAGCCTGAAGCTCAGAAAGCTACTGATACTGGAGTTGGATTTGAACAATCTAATATCAATCCTAATGTTCCTATTCCTACAGCACAATCTGGGGGTATAGCTGCTTTTCGTAATCCTAATGGTGGAGTTGGAACTATTGTCGGTGCAACTCCAAGACAAACATCTCTACCTTATGGAATTACTGGTAAAGATGGAACATACATTCCAATGGGAGTTAAAACTATGCAAGACTATAGTCCTGCGGGAATTACTTTACCAATCGATAAGATGCAATATGACCAAGCAAAGATGCAAGGTCCACCTGCCTCTTCTCAACTCAATCCATCACCTAACTTTCCTGCTGGAGCAGCTATGAATCCTGGTGGATTCTTATCTACTGATTCTCCTCCTAATCCTGGATTGCCTCAAGATAATCCTTTAGCTGGTCCTATGGGGATATCTCCTATGCCAGCTAATGACCAAACTCCTTCTGGAACTCCTAAAAGATTCTATAATCCTCAAGAGATGCAACAAGGACAAGGATTCAGAGAATGGTATCAGAATCTTCTCCAGAATTTTCAACGTCAAGGTAGTCAATTCAATCCTGCAAGTCTTATTGGTGCATTCTAAGTTATGCCACTTACTGATTACCAGAGAAACTGGTTAATTCAACAGCAGGGATTAGACCCTGATAAATATACTCTTGATGGGAATGAAGAGAATATCATTCCTAAACCTACCAAGGACCAACCATCTTTAAATTCTACACCTTACGAAGCAAAGTTATCCCCCAATCCAGGATTCACTTCCCAGAATTCTGGGAATCAGAATAGTGCTCTAGAGACATTTGCAAAAGCTGCTGCTACTTCTGCATTTCCTTCTCTTACAGCTGGTGCTGGTGCAGGTGGAGCTTTAGCTTTAGGAGCAGCTTTAGCACCTGAAACAATGGGTGCTTCTATGCTACTTCCTATTGGTGTAGGAATAGCTGGAGCATTAACTGGTGGATATGTTGGAAGAGGAATTCAGAATAAGATACTTCCTCAATCAATTCAGGAGAATGTTGCCCAAGCAGAACAAGAGCATCCTAATGCTGCAATTCTTGGTTCCTTAGCTACTATGCCACTAGGAGGATTAAATCCTAGTCCAGCTAATGTTGGCTCGGCGGCAAGAGCTATTCCTAAACTATTTATGGGAATGGCACCTAAAGCAGAAGAACTTGGTAATCTTCTCAATGTTGGTATAGGTGCTGGAGTTGGTGCTGCTCAACCAATAGCACAATATGCTCTATCTCCTGAAGGAACTCCATTTCCTACTAATGAAGTAGTTGGTAGTGCATTAGGTGGTGCTGTATTCAATAAACCTAATGCTATTGGTAAAAGGCTAGGATTCCATTCTCCTGATATTCAGGATGAATTTACAAGAGAAATGCTTGCTAAGCAGTCTAGAATTCCATCTCCTGCTAAAGAACCTATAATTCGTATTCCAGAGCAACCTGAACCTGAGCTACAAACTTTTGGATTTCCTAAATTATCAGATGAACAGATGCAAGCATTTGCAGAACTTAAAGCAAGAAGGGATGAGAAACTTGCAAAGCTCAAATCACAGCCCTTTGGTCAATACCCAACTGAAGCTCCTAAAAGTGATTATATTTCTAAAGTTGAAGCAACTCAACCGACGGATGAAGATTTGTTTGAAGCAGGAAAGAAACCAGTCTACTCAGAAGAATCAAATCTCCACGAAGAAACTCCTCCTATAAGTCATAAGGAATATGCAGATGTTTATGATAAATGGGAGGACCATGCTGCATTTATTGGACAAGCTTTATTTCCTGATAAAACTCCTGATGAACAGATTAGAATAGGTAAGAATGCTATTGAAGCAATTCAGAAACGTGACCCAGTAGGAAGAAGGGTAATGGATATTCTTGTTTCAAGAAATAAACTTGATATCAATAAATCTCAGGAATTTGAAGATATTGTTAGAGGATTAGCAAATACTCTACGAGAATCTAATTTTGGAAAAGGTCAAAGATATTCTGAACCTTCTTCAATCAAAACTCCCCAAGAAGTAGAAACCAGAGAAGCCTTAGAGAAAGAAGGATTATCTGGTAATCTAACTAGACGTTGGCTTGATTTTGCACAAAAGCTTGGTATTCTTCGTAATATCAAAGTTGTTGAAGATGGCACCATTAAGAACATAGATACAGATGAACCTGTAGCTGGTCAAACAGCAGCTAGACAAGGACTTAAGGAAGTCATAGCTAAAGTTAATCCTGCACTTGCTGGTGCTGATACTCCAGTGCATGAAGAATTTCATTCGTTTGTTAACGATATGCGTAATTCTCCTCGTGGGAGAGATAATGCTATTGTTGAGAAATATGATAAGCTAGTAGCAGATAATCCTGATTATCAAGCATGGGCCGCCAAACGAAAAGCAGCTGGCTTAGAGTCTAATGTTGAGGAATTTCAAGCTACAAATGCAGGTCAAGAAGCAGTTAATCGTGCTATATCCAATGATACCAAATGGCAGCAATGGTGGAAAGATATGTCTGCCTATGCTAAAACTCGATTTGGTGAACATGGCACTATAGAGGATTTCCAAAGAATCATGCACTATAAGTTGCTTCATGACCCGGCATTCTCAAAAGTGTTCGGGGAAGGAACTGGTGCTATTGTAGCTCCTAGAGTTGTTAATGCAGAGCAATCCAATCTTAAAGAGCCTTCTGATTACGATAAGTATCAAGCTGCTCAAGCAGAGATGAGGAGAGCTTTTCATGCTGGAGATAATGATGCTTTAGCTAAAGCTTTTGCAGAGAATGAAGAAATCAAGAATAGGCATGGTGGATTGCCTCCTGTAAAGAATGCCGAGAAATCTAATCTAGTTAATCCTAGAGATGATTCTGTTGTTACTCTTATCCATACAGCTGTTACTAAATCAGATGTAGGAGAACTGTCTCCTGAGGAATTACAGGAAGCTAGAGATACTCTTATCAATCAGGTTAAATGGGATAAGAATTCAAGAGTTCTTGCAGGACTTAAGAATAAGGACTTCGACCCAGAAGATGTAGAACATTGGAAAGCAATTCAGAACTTCTATAATGAAGAGCAGTTTAAATATGAAAGCCCTGAAGAAGAGGCTAAAGCGCGCCGTAGAGAAAAGCTTAAAGAGGAAGCTAAGCAAGTTCCTACGGAGCGACCTTTGCCCTTGCCTAAAAAGGAAAAAGTTACGCCGCAAGTTAAGGAAGAAGTTCCTCCTTCACCTAAACCAACTAAAGCATTACCAATAACTGACTTAAATGCTGAACATGAAGCTGTTCAAGCTGAGATGGCTGCACATAGAGAAAAAGGAACTAAATATACTCCTGAATTAGTAGAACGATTCAAGAATGTCCGCCGACAGATGAAAGCTGAAGAAGAGGCTAATGCTCCTTCTGTTGCTGAACAGTTAAAGAAATCTATTGAGGCCAGACAAGTTCATGCTGAAGAGGAAAGTCCTTCTGAACCTATTGAAGCTAAAGTTAGTAAACCTGAGAAGTCCAAGACTCCTTACATTAAACAAGAGTTTGAGCCTGGTAAGGAATATAATTTTGAGAGAGACAGGAAAGAACTTTCCACATCTAAGGAAGCTAAAGCAAAAGCTAAAGCAGCTAAGACTAGCTGGGAAACTGTAGATAGAGTTACTAATCCCAAAGATGCTGAGAAACTTGCTGAGAATCTCCGAACTAAATACATAGATTTGCAGTTTCAGTTCGAGCATAATCCTAATAAGACTGAAGGAGATTATCTTCGTGCTCAGCAAATTAGAATTAGAGCACAACTTGATACTCTACAAAGACAGCATGGAATTGATGCTAAAGTTGAGGAACTTCCTAAGTATGCTATTTCCTCAAATCTAGCATCTAATCCATCTGACATGAATCTTCGTGTAGATGAATTGAGAGAATCTCATACAGCCAATAGATTACCTTACGCTACTATAGGATTAACTAGAACTCTTCTGGATGATATCAGAAGTAATCATGGTTCTATTGGTGACTTATTCTCTGATGCATACATTAAATATGCACAAGATAAGGATGCTGTCTATGGTGAAGGAATGAAGGGAATCCTTGATGCAGCTAAAGGATTATCTAAGGGAGACTTGAATAAAGTTGAGAATGTTCGTATTCAGGAATACAGAGATAATCGTTCCATTGCACCTAATCTTCTGAATGCTAAGCAGATGGACCTGTATAATGCTATTACAGATGCTCTTAGGCCATTCAATCAGGGTAATGAATTCTATCATCCTAATAAGATTAATCCTGATGCTATAGAAACTCTAACAGAACGTCCTAATTCTACTGCTGTTCAGAATCTTAAGCAGGACTTCCTCGATTTCCAAACACAGCAACAAGGTAAATCCTTAGCTGATGCTCAAGCAACTCTGAAATCTATCATTGATGCTTACGATTCAAATAGACCTAATCTTTCCAGATTCAGAGAGATTAGAACTCTAGATAGAACTCAACTTCCTAACTCATGGATGAGAAACGGACTACTTAAGGGTATGTCTGGATTCTTTAATAGAGCAGCAGCAGATTTAGCATTTGAGAGTAACTTTACACAGAATGCTCCTGTTAAAGCTGCTATAGAGAAAGGTGGTTCATTATCCGGCGCTGAAGATGTTGAACATGCCTTAAGCAAAATTTACGGTGAACCATTCAATAAAGATGAAAGCTGGCTTAAGACTCTAAATAGAGTAGCCACATCTTTATTCCTTGGGCCACTTACAAACATGCATATTGCTGCATCATCTATTGCTAATAGCTTACAATACTTGCATCCTGGTGAAGTGGTTCCTGCTTATACTAAGGCTCTGAGTAATCTTACTTCAGGATACGAGAAAGCTTTACAGCAGGGATATGAGAGAAAGAATCTTTCAACGTTTAGCGACATACTTGATAAGAATGCTACTCTACTTGAGAAAGTTCAAAGTGCTGCCTCTTTGATATCGAGGATTAACGGTAGAGATGCAACTAATGCATTTACCAAGGGATTTCTACAGAACATTGGTGAGTTTGTAATTAATGCAAAACAAGCTGCTGCTAATGCTGGAAATGCAGATGCTATTAGAATCATGAAGCAAGTTGACCCAGATTGGACTACTAGCAAAACTTACTCTGCTGATGAGTTACAGAAGATGGCATCTGGATTTGCAGGAATGATTCATGGAACACATGATGCTAGAACTCTTCCTGCTTGGATGCTAAGAGATACAGCAGTTCAACCATTCTTTCAACTTGCATCTTGGAATATAGCCCAGACTAATGCTTGGATGAAGCATGTTTGGACACCTTTACAGAAGGGTAATGCTGTTCCTTTCCTCATGTCTACTCTTGGTGCATTGGGAGGTGGGTATGTAATTAACAAATTAAGAGAGACTATCGGTGATAAGAAATCTCCAATTCCATCTTTTGTTGAGATGGCTAATTCAGATAAAGGTATAGAGGGTAATATTCCTCTAGCTGCATACAAAGCTATGGCACTCTCTAGCTATGTAGGATTTGCTGGAATTCTTTCTCAAGCAGGTAAGATTGTTGGAGATGTGGCCTTTAAGAACATACCTCAAAGTGCAACCTTCCCACTAGATGAAGTAATTTCAGGTGTAGTTCATCGTCCATTGCAGGCCATCTCAGCAATGATTAATGACCCAAATGTTCATTCAATGGATGATTACGTTAATATCGTAACTAAGCTTGCTACTGATATTACGAAGGAGAATATTCAATTCGGACGTATTGCTGTATCTTGGTTAGCAAGAAATCCTGATTTGATGCCAACTGAGAATTACTACAAGATGCTGAATCAGAAAACTTCTCAGCTAAGAAGATATAAGATGGTAGAAGGTAAGCCTTACGAAGCACAGACTGCTTCAACTGGTAATCCTTATATGGACCTACAGTTGAAGAAGTTTAAGCATACTCAGGATATAGGAGAAGCTGCTCAGGAAGTTCCAGAATTAATTGAGAATGCGATAGAGAGAGCACAAGGTAATCCTGATACCATACGTGCTCTTCTACACAAGATTAAAGCAAATGTATATGAGACAATGCCGGACCCCGAATCTAATCCATATACATTCGGGAAATACTACAACTTCATATCCAAGGAACTTGGACCTAAAGAAGCATCAGATTTGATGGTTGATTACTTCACTAAGAAAGCTATCAATCATGCAAAGTCTGGGATGATACCATCCCTGTAAGAAGTGCTGTTCTGATTTTCTCAAAAGCTCTCTTCTCAGTTTCCCAAACTGCCTGAGGAGATATCTTTAGGATACGTGCTACTTCAATGTAACTCCGTATTGCCCAAGCATTCTTCTTTCCGTTAGTATCCTTGTGAGGATTCATTTCTTCTTTTTCTTTTGTTCATTGATATCATCAACCATAGCCATAAATAGCGCAAGACTGAGAAAGATGATAATTATGCCTACAATGAGAGCTATTATCTCATTAGTTGCTACAAAGGTGTCTCTATCTTTATCTCTAGTTAGAAGATAGAAGAATGTTTCGGCTATTCCAATTCCAATAGTGCCCGTGAATATGGGAATAATGAGGTCTTTTGTTTTGATTTTAGTCATGTAGTGCGTTGGTTAATATTTGGTATTTGTAGGAGAACTGTTTACCTTCGTCTGTTATTTCGAGGATGATTACAGCATTAGTTTCTATGTAGAATACTCTAGAAGTGGCACCTTCATTTGGTAATAAAGGTCTAACAGAAACTCCCATCATAGTAGGATGCTCTGTCGAATATCCACCTATAACTTGCCATTTGGATAGGAATGCAGGTTTATTATATTCATGAGCAATGAATATAAATCCACAAACTCCTGCACCAATTAGGAATGGTATTAGACTACTTTTTACGAATTGCATCATAGAATATTCTGTCTGTGTGGTCTATCATCCGTTCTGTAAAATCTCTAACCTTTCCACCAATCTTGAGATGTTCTAGAATTTCATCAAGAGAATCTCCTCCTAATGGTAATTCTTCCCAATGGTCTAACAGTAGTTCCTTTCTGGTTTTCTTTCCGTTAGCTACTAAGTTCTTGTAAACTCTTTCGGCGGGAACAGATAAGGGATTAGCTCTATCTACTCCTAACGCAAGATGCATGTTCTTCTCTTCCTTCTCTAATATATCTATTGCTCTCATGAATGTTTTCAGAGGTATATTCATCTCTAACGACTCACCAAAATGAATAGCCATCGCAAGCTTTTGAAAGTGTATATTCTTTCTCGAATAATAGGGTAATAGTTTCGGTGAAGTATTAGCTTTCTTACCCTGTGTATCTGCCCACCATTTCTCCAATTCTTGAAGAGCATCTTGCTCAACGGTAACTCTACCGTGAAGATATGAAAGTTTTTCCAGATGAAGCTGAATATCAACATAAGCTGACTTTTGTTTAGGAGTTAAATCGGGAACCCATAGTGTTGATTTTCTATTAGACGAAGCAAATACAAAGAAAGTTCTTGAGCTAAAGCCTTCGGTAAGCAATCTGTCATCAAAGGTTGATTGTAGAAATCCGGGTGTAGTTCCTCCGAAGAATGAAACACAACATTTTTTAATTCTATCTTTACCTTGTGTTTTTGTATCGTAAATGTAATCTCCGCAGTCATATGCTTGAATCATGAAATGAATTACATCTTCGGTTCTTCTTCGTATAAGTGATGATATTTCTTCAAGACAAAAAGCGATAGATGAGTGAGTATACACCTTAAGCTCTTGCTCGCCGGTCTTAGCATTTGGCTCATAATAGTTGATTCTCCGAATACTTTGAGAAACAGCTTTAACAAGAGCTTCATAAGTAGTAGCATCAGCAGCAACTGGAAACAAGAGAGGCTTCTCAAAACTTTTGTTACGTAGTTTCTTTTTCTTATCGGTTTCATCCATTAATCCTTGAGCCATCTTATAGTCTGCTTCTGCAACAGCTTCCATTGCTTGTCTATCGATATCTTTAACATTTCTAAGCGCACCATTTGATTTAGGGTCTGGAAGCTTATGGAACTTTAGAAGTTCAGCAACTTGCTTAATTACTAATCCCTTACCAATTCCAGGCTCAGCAACAGGAATAACATAGATGTTAGGATATAGTTGCATATGAGGTGGCCCAAGCCATACTCTGCGCTGGAGTGCAGCAGAAATAAGGAAATACCAACCAAAATCAATAAAATTATCGGGCGATATAAGACCATCCGTGTATAGACGCCATTTTTCATAATTTGATAGTTCACTTTCTTCTTGTGACATGGGGGTTCTTTTAGGTTCTTTAGCGTGTTCATAAACCGACGTATTATAGTTTAACTTCAGTCATTCCCTCTGGATACTTCTCTTTAGCAGGACACCATAGAAATCCATGTTGGCCCTCAGACTTCATCTTAAACTTTTCTCCACGAGGAGATACTAAATCTTGTTCTATAAAATCCTTCATTATCTTAAGTGATTCTATAGATTCGGGAATGGGTGTTTGATTCATATATGAATCATGAGTATCTGCTAATATATCCCAATCCCTATTTGTGCCTTCTATGAAATCTTGCAACTTACAGAAAGCTTTTGCAGTAATGCAGGCGACAGTTGATTGAGGCACAAAGCTATAAGCTTCGTTGAACATTCCATCTCTGATTTCTTGTCCGAAGTATTTTGGGTATCCGAACAAGTTATAGAGAGTTCTAGTTGCCTCAAGTTGTCGAATAACATCTCTGTGCCATTCGGAAATTTCTGGAAATAGTGTGTGATAAAATCCGATATATTCATCTGCTTGCCGTTTGGTAAGAGCAATTTGTCCTCTTGATTCTTCAAGAACTGCAAGCTGAAATGTATTTCCACGCATCCCATAATTTCCGGCATGACACACCTTCTTTCCTATGTAGTAGTATCTTCTTCCACCTTCCCAGTTATCGCTAGATTTGATAATCTTGTCGAGGGCCTTCCAGTAAGAATGCTTCTGCAAGTCTGGTATCGGACTATCCAAGAAATCCTTAATGTCAATCTTAAAGTCTCCACTTGATATCTTATTAAGTTCATCCTGCCATACAGCAGAAAATAGATGCAAAGCAACAAAGACATGAGGCTTAACACCATTGAGGAACAAATCTCTAAATTTACCATGCTCACACAGATAGGCAACAATAAGAGCTTCCGCACCACTTTGGTCAACTTGATTAAAAATACGGATAATAGCGAGTTCTTCTGCTGTGAAGTGGTCATATTGATTCGTCTTGAGATAGTGTAAACATTTCTCGAAATGCAATGCAGCTTTGTATCCTTTGGCATGGTAGATTCTTCTAAGCTCTTTCTCAATGTTCTGAAGATTGGTCCCTATCTTAAATAGATAATCGCCAAACCCTTCTACTATTGCCTTAGAGGAGCGACGATATGTATTCGTGCCCTCCTGATGATACATTGTTGTGTTAATTCCCATTTATATCAATCCACCTCTTCTCCAGGGTTTATCTACATCTATAGGAGGATTTGATTTTGTATCAAGTGGAGAATCAAATTCTGCTATTCTGATATTCTTTCCTGGAAATTGCTCTCGAAGTTTAAAGCATACTTCACCTAGTAATGGAACTAAGAATCTACCTACATTTAGTTCATCATCACTATGAGGAGAATAGATAGAAGCTCTACCAGTTACTACCATATTCTCTTCGTCAACATCTCTTATTTCAAAGTTTATTTCGACCATAATAAATCTGAGTTTTCTGATTTGAATGCATCAATATTTCTTTCGATGTATGCGAATACACCCTTCATTTCTCCAGTTATAGGTTTGACGTTATGCCATAACCAATGAAAGTAATCAGCAGGAATTTCCTTGAAAGCATAGTTCTTATACTTTCCGAAAGGAAATGGAGAATCATCCTGATATGTAACTGTAGTCGATTTTAACATCTTTGCACATTATCTTATTGAGTTCACTTCGTAAGTAAGCGTAAGTTCTAGGGCAATATTCCTTCATTCTAGCGCAACCTAAACCGATTTTGGGAGGCACTATTATAGGATTGTTCTTAGGAATAAAAGAAATTGCTTCATCTATTTTACTCTGATTGTATTTAAGTCCTGATTCTGGAATGGCATGATAACCAAATGGATGATAATTACCATACTCCTGTGCATCCTGAAAGTATACAGAATTAGCACAAAACTTAACAAGGGTTGGAACTGGATATGAATTGGATGGCCCTGCCATAAACCATTGCATACCCAGTCCACCCTTACCCTCTAGGTCAGAAGAATAAACGAAAGTAAGCTCAGGATGGTCCCTGATAAACTTCTCTGTTATCCTATAGGGGACAATTATCACTTTTTAGTGACCTCCTGAGTAGTTACTCCTTGTTCCTCATTTACAACAGGAAAACGAGCTATAGAAGCATTAGCCCAGAAGATTGATTCTTCCAACTTTGTTAGAGCTAAAGATGCTTCTCTACTTCTAGGACAATTGTCAAGTATCAGATAAGCAAGAGATTTAGCATGTTCTCTTAATTTCTGATACTGTTCAGGTTGTCCAGGTTTAGGAGCATGATATGTAAACCTATTCTCTATATCCTGTTGTTCTGGTATTGATATTAGCATTTTACTTTCTTCCTCTTCCTACTGTTTGACCTGTTCCTTTGTGTTCTTTGTTCCACTTCATGCTTGCTATTTTTACGCCTTTCTTTTTTCCGTATTGCTTTTGCATTGCTTTCTCCATCATCTTGAACGCATGTGGCATCTTTATTCACCTCCACTCCGTATCTTGTAACCATCTTATCGTATTCGCAACCAATAGTGTAATCAAATAATTGATGCATTAATAGACTACAACAATCAGCACAAAGACGAATCTGATAGCATTTTTTGTCTAGCGTGTGGTAAATGTGTTTAAAAACTATTGGTTTTCTTTCGCGGCAGTTAGCACATCTTTGCATAATTGAGCATTCTTTGTTTTGAGGGCATGTTTAAATATCTTATACTTGTCAGGAGATAGATGAAAGAATGCCTCTCTATCCAACTTTTTTCGAGTTTTGATTTTCATAGTAGTCTGATAAAGCATTCAAAAGAGTTTTCAAGGAACCATAGTTTCTCCTGCTTCCTCCAGGATAAATAACTGTATACCATTCATTTCTCTTGTTGTATTGGATTGTCAACTTCATCAGCATGTAATGGATTGAATTTAAGTGCCCCTGATTCTTTTTGAGTTTCACGATAAGCAATAATCAGGTCAATAACAGGATTATCGTGCTTAAGCTTTAGCTTAAATAAATTCTTTTTTGCTAGTGATGGATTTCTGGAGCCATCTTTCTTCTCTTTACCTCTACCTACAACTGGATATCCAAGCTTCTCATGAAAGTAGATGCAGCATTGAGGATTACTTCCTGGTAATGAACTCTTGAATCGTTTTCTCAATTCTGAGATTGTTTTCTCGCCAACAAACCAATTTATAATTCTGATATACTGCATCATCAAACCATCATTCTCAGCCATTATTTCTTTGACCTTCTGCTGGTCATAATGAATACCAGTAAGACAAGTAGTAAGATAAGGACGTATTGCTGCATTGACTTGGTCGAAAGATTCTCGAAGTCCCGGATTTCTGCGAGCATGTTCAAGTTGTGCATAATAGATAAGCATCATTGTGTAAACATCTTTCCCACAATACCTTAATTTATCTCTAACTTGTTCTGATGAGTAGTATCCACCATCTCCTTCATCCTTATGGAATGGTTCAAAGGTCCACAAAGATGTGCAATGCCCAAGACTTCTCTCTGCCTCTGGGAAACATCTATGTTGCTGGAGCATTGTATCTTTAACATCTCTGATTGCAATTTTGTATTTCTTTCCAAGGACGTAGAAATCGAAGTTTGCACCATTGTGTGCAACAACCGTGTTTCTTTCAACTGCTCTAGCCAAGGCTCTATAAATATGATGAAGATTATGATAGGCCCACTTCCAATTATGGTCAAGGGTAGGGACGCAATATATATTCCTATCACCGAAGGAATAGCTAAAACACAGAATATTAAGACGCTCATCAGTTTCTATGTCGAAGAACATTAGTTTGTTCTCCGTATTTGATAGCGTGCTTATTACTAAATCCGAAGATGGATAAATTACATATTCTGGGTCAGGAATAGGATTAGGAGAAATCTTATCTTTGAGAATTAACTTACATTTTTGAACATCTCTTTGCAACCAGAATCTGTAGTTCTTACGTCGAGTTTTACCATGCCTGCGCTTCTCATCTATAGGTGCCTTATCATCTTCATCTTCTTCCCGTTCATACTCTTCATTATGTGTAGACTCGTAGTCTTTGATATCGACGGCATCTTGCGGAAAGAATGAAGAGATATGTGGTATCTCATTGATGCGATAAACAGAGCCACGAATTTCATTGAGTGTGTTCTCCTTATTGTTGAGCCATACTTGTGCAGCTTCCTCGCCTAGAAGTAGAACTGCCTTAGTTCCAGGTAAAAGATTCTCTCTATCTTCCTTAACTCTAATATCGCACTGATGAATATTAAAGTCTGGAGCTAGACATTCATTAAGATAGTTTCCGCCGTTGGCAGATAAAAGTCTGCCCTGCTTTAAGTCAAATCTAGATGGATTGCGTAGGACTAGTGTCAATCCACAATAACTTAATTTAGGTTTAGCTCGGAAGTTCATTGGAATATCTAGTCTAGTGGCTAGCAGGCCAACAACAGATACCTACCAACCACTAGAATAGTTATGCCTAATCAATAAGGCGAATTAACCTTGGTTTCGGAAATACCAAGAATCATTTCAATTTGCAGTTGGTAAGTGGCAATCTCTTTACCTCCTGCATCTTTGATTGAATCTCCAGGTTGATTAGCTTTCTTCTGTTCTGGCGTCTGAGGCTTACGAGAAACGTCTTTCTTCCCATATACAACTGCCTCAACAGTTTTACCTTTCATGAAGATTGGAGGATTTTCATCATCAATCTCATCCCCCTCAAAACCACAAGCAATCAGTTCATCACGAAATGCGCCGAATGCTTTATCTGATTTTGCAGGGTCCCATCCTTCCTTATCTTCAGTTCTGACTTTTGTAGGACGATACTGGGTAACTTTTGCTCCAGCAATACCTACAACTTTATCTCCGATGGTAACTGTTTCACCACCTTCATGTCCAACTATTTCCCATGTGCGTGTTATCATGGGATTAGATGAACCTTTGGAGATACCGAACTCTTCTTCAACACAATGAAGAATGTATCGGTCCTTTGGGAACTCCATCTTAGAGTTCCACTGACTAACCCCTTCACTAACTTTACGGATTGCCATATGTTTTTACTTAGTTTGTTTTTGTCTCTGCATCGGCTGTCCCATTCATAATGAGCAGTCGAAATTGTTTGATTTAACAACAGCAATGGTCTGGTAATTCCATAAACCAAGCTGCCATATACTTCTGAATAAATTCTTCTGTCATAATGGGAGGTATATCCATATTCTTTGGAATACGAAATACATAAATTCCACCCATAGCACAAGGTCTAATTATGAGCTTTGAGTTCTCAGCCTTTGCATCATCCTTTAATCTCTTGAATGTGCAATAATTACAGAAAGAGTTTTCGCTCATGTAACAGGCTTTCTCCACTTCATAAATGATTCGTAGTTAGATGGAATAAATTTAGGAGTTCCAGGTTTAAGTGAGGATTTCTTAGCAGAGAAGATATCATCACCTTCAGTTTGCCAGCAATAAACAGCATCTCCTATAAATGTATTCTGCATTGCTAGAAATTCCTCTTTAGATTTCATTCCCCAAGCCTTAAGAACCTTCTCATCTACCTTCTCTAGAGGTTTCTTTGCTATACAGTGTTGACGAAAGTGGTCAGTTAAGTGTCCTAGAATCTTATCCTTAAATTGACCTGTAAACAGAGGAACATTCTTACCAGTTAAATCTCCCTGCGAATTACGTTCCATCTGTTCATGAAAGATACAGATGATATTGCATGATGCTGATTTGAAGATATCCTCAAACATCTCCTGAAACCATTCAAGTTTATGACGCCAAGGAGCAAACTTATCGAGTTCACCACCCTTAGTATAAACTGGATACTTTGCTTCCTCAATATCGAAAGCTGACTCAAGTCCTCCGACGGTATCCATTACAAAAGTCTGTAGAGATGAAAGTTTGGGCAATTCCTTTCTACACCAATCCATAATAGCATCCCTTCTATTAATGGCTTCTCCAGGTTTCCAGGTAACTTTCATAGATTTACACCATTCAGGAGAATAGAATGGTATCTCTATTACATTCTCTCCAAAGATTCCACCTAACCCTCTATCAACATTACCAAATAAGCAATGTGGAAATGTTGAAGCTCCCTGAGTTTTACCTTCTCCGGGCTTACCTTGAATACCTAAACGAAATTGAGCAGCATGAATCGTATCTACTTTCTTTGCGTCTGGTGGAATATATAGCGTATCTGTCATAACTTCTTTCTAATTTCCGAAACAAGATTTGTTCTAACTACTTCCTTTAATCTTTCGAGAGTATCTGCATTGATAATAACTCTATCAAATCTCTGATAGTTTGCAAGTTCTGTTTCAGACCTATGATGGTCATCAGCATTGTATTGATTAGACCTAATTATTCTCCAAAGTTCTCCACCATACTCCCGGATTAAAGCTACTTCATTTAAAAATCGAACATCAGTAATAATAACTACTCCAGTTAAACAGAGGTCATCAATTTTATCTCTGACTTTATCTACCCAATAGTTATTATTACAACAATGTTGCCTACGAAAATCTGTTCCCCACCATTGAAGTATAGGTCTATACACTTCTTTATATGCATTAATAGCTTCCACAGTAACTCCACAAGCTTTTGCTACTTCAGCTTTGAGTGCATCTGCAAAAGCTATTCTCTTAGGAAAGAATTCTTCAAGTTCTTCAAGAAGAATCTGACAGACAGTATCTTTGCCGGAACCTTTAAGGCCAGATAATCCTACTATTACACGTTTCATTCCTGCACTTCTCCATGTTTTAAGGGTTCATATGGACGTTGATTGAAGTTAGACATAAGAACAAACTTTCCTACCTTCTCATCAAGAGCATGACATACATCATGAAACTTACATGAGAATAGATTGTGACAAGTGCCTTCTATCTTGCCTGTCTTTCTAGGAGTCTTTTCCTTTAAAGCATAACTTTTAATTTCTTCCATTTTATCTGCAAGTAGAAATTCAAACTCTACATCTTGTGCAGGACTAAAGAAGAACACTTCCGAAGAATCGAAGATAGTTTCAGAGGATGATTTGAGAAAGATACCATCTATTGCTGCACCAATTCTTTGTCCCCTAAGTTGAGCTAGAGCACTACCTTCTCGTTCAGCTTCCTTACGAACTGACCAAAGATATAGCTTAAGTTGAGGAGAAGAACGAAATCCTGCAAGAAACTTTTTACTATCCCACGAAGATGTAGTCTTGAAATCTCTAACACAATAGCAACCATTAATAATCTTTCCAACTCTATCTATTGTGCCTTCGATATACGCTTCGTAATCATCTGATATCTCCCAGGGAATAGAGAATTTAACTTCAACTACAGGTTGCTCTCTTGTGCCTTTGCCTGCACAAATATTACATAATCCACCTACTTCTTCATGTCCTACTAATCCTGTCCCCTCACATTGCCAACACTTAGCATGAGGATTCTGTATAAGTTGAAATTCAGATTGCTTTGTAGTGATGTGTTGCCAATAGTCGAAGCAAGTTGTGATTAGATGGTTCTCTGTTAGATGGTCCTTCTTATTTCTAATCTTAAATCCTCCCTGTCTCCATATTCTAAGACATGCTCTAACAGCTTCATCAAACTTACCTCCAGATTCTTCCATCCTGGAAAGATATCTATGAACAGATGTGCCATACACTGTATCATTGTAGGTTATCTTCTCTCTCCATCCTTGATTAACTATTGCATCAAATCTCCATTCACATGAAGATTCTTTCAATGCACTAGCATCTACCTTAACTATTGTTTTTGGCATAGCGTGTGGGTATTTTAATCATCGAACTTTAAATCTATCCCCATTTGTTGAGCAAGTCTCTCCGCCATTCGTTTCTTAGCATCCTTAAGGGATTCCTCAACTTTGGAGAGAGAAGAACCTTTCGACCTATACGTAGATTTCTCTGGCTTAGGGGCAAGTTCAGGTCGTGTAACATTAAGTAAAGGAGCAAAGTGTTCAAGCAACTGTTTCTCATCCAACTCTGCAAGTTCTTTTGCTGATTTGCCATTGATAGCCTGTAGTAGAGTCATTTCGTCTTTGCGTATTCTTCAGGTGTTAACTTAATACACATTAAAGAATCAGTCTTGGCTTCGTAAATGATGCACTTATCATCAGGAATATGGTCCCTGATATATTCACCATCTACCATTGTAAGCTGTAATCCAGTTAGCTTAAGGGATTGCCCGACTTGAGCTATCTCTACGAAGTTAGCTAACTGTTCTTTCCAATCAGTTTGAACTAAAGGTTTAGACTCTGGAAGTTTTACCTCTTTAGGCTTCTCTTGAGGAATATCAGTGGAAGATACCTTGTATGCTGCCAAGGATTTATTATCGACTCCGTGGGCAAATCCAATTTTGATACCGATAGACCTTAAGCGAGAGATGTTTATGAGTTGCCGGAAATTGAAGTAGGTCTTTTCATCTGTATCAAGCTTATCCAGAAGATACATCATAGCTTGATTAATTTTGAGATAGAGAGTGACATGAGATATCTCTGGATAATCAGTATACTTGAGTATACGTGGCTCTCTATCCCCTGATTCTGCTGCTAGAATCATTTCATCTAGAACGTGCTTTACCTCTAGAGCATAACGTTCCCTATAATAAGGTGCGTTAGCTCTTCGTGACCAAGTTGCTGGTCTATCTACAGTGTTACTCATCTTTTTGATACTCCGACATTGGATGCTTTTCAACGATTGCAGCAGCTACATGATGCTGTTGTTGAACATAATCCTTTTTCTTCATTATAGCGTGACAATCTTCCCCATCATAGAACCTTATGGATTCATCAAATTGATTCACAGCATTCCCAAACTGTGAAGGCACCCAAAGTATATCTCCTAAATCTACTTCATTTTTGAATCTGAACTTGGAACCAATCATTATAACTTCACCTGGAATCAGTTCGATAGGAACTCTGTGTGCTTCTGGAAGAACTAGTCCAGATATAGTTCCAGTTGGCCTCTTGTGAAGTTTGAGGATTACAACATCTTTGAGTAGCGTGGTTATTTTGCTTAGTTCAGTTGACATAAATTCTATTATATGCTAGATTCTTACAATCATCTATGATGAGCCTTATGCGAAACGGCTTACTAACCTAGAGTTTCAGCGATGATGATAGATACTAGCGTAGACCTGAATCGCCTAGTCTGTATGTTACTGTTCAACTCAGACTTAAGTCAACCGACTCATTAGTTTAACCTTGCAGGGTGGCTAGTGGTCGGGTTATCACCATCTATCTCAACATATAGAACCAAAGTTCGGTATAGTATTCAAGATGGATTGTAGCAGAGTTTCCTATATACCCTGCGAAAGAGGCAGATTTTTATTTTGGCGGGGCATTGTAAATACTGCCTAACAATTATTCTACACTGGACTGTTATACAGTGTAGAAATTGGCAGTGGGCACTGGTAATCACTCCAGTGAGAGGATGATTAGTTCCTTCATACAAGTCGTTAAACTTATACCCACCATAAATACTTAATGTTTAGGCATCATCAAACCGATTGGCGAAGCAGCTTGCTCTCTTTGAAGTTCAGCATACTTCTTTCGTTGCTCATCTTCAGTCATTCCCAAATTAATATCAAGTTTGGGTGGAGAATCAGGAAGAGCAAGAATAGCATCTTGAAGTTCAGAAGTTCGTTCACCAGCAAGAAATCGATTAACTAGCGGATGAACTGATTGATTAAGCCAAAAGTGAGGATTGTATCCTTTTCTACCTACTATCTTGTTAACATTCTCCTCGATAGTTTGGATTTTCTTTTTGATTGCTGTTTCATCGAATGTTTGGCTAACTTGTTTATGAGATTCAGCATCAGAAGTTAGATTTTCTTTGGCAGCATTTTGAGCCGCAATTTCTGCTTTGGTTGGCATAATGTGTTAATGATTTAGTTAAGACAAGCTGACTTATTCACATTCTTATAGAGCAAGAATCGTGCCAAAATAGATTTGATATAACTTTATATAACATCTCAATGTCGAGAAATCAACTTAGACTTCTCCCATACAATAGGAAAGAACGGAATTATGCAAAGATGATATGTTCTATCTACGATTACATACCACATTGTCATAGTTTGTTCCTTACATATTACATGAAGTCCTATAAAGAAATAGTTAGGTTCAAATTTAATTCTCATGTATGCAAGACTTTATGTCTCCTTACCAATTGTTGAAGAGAACGCACGCCTAAATTAACATCAATAGTTTCTGGATTAATCTTTCCTCTTGATTGCATATAATTGATATACGCATGTCCACCATCCAGAGATTCTATGATTGGAATGATATCACATTTCCTATCCTTCAATCCTTTAATAGCTATTTCAAATGTAGATATCCTAGCAAATAAATCTATCCTAAATTGTGACTCAGCAATCATCTGCTGGAGATTCCTATGAGTTGCGAATACAAATCTACAGGATATCTCTCTTTCTTTTGTATCACCTATGGGTAAAATCTTCTTCTCCTGAATAGCTCTTAGAAGCTTAGCTTGTAAAGTGATTGGCAATTCACCAATTTCATCAAGGAATAGAATTCCGTCTCTTGCCGCTACACAGAATCCAGCTTTATCTGTATCTGCGCCAGTAAATGAACCCTTCTTATGTCCGAATAACAGAGAATCAATTAGAGTATCTGGCAATCCTGCACAATTAACTGGAACAAAACTTCCCTCACGATTACCCATTAAGGCATGTGCAATTAGTTCTTTGCCAGAACCTGATGGACCTGTAATTAGAACTTCATCATCAACTTTCGCAAGTTTGCGAATTGAATCCTTCATGGCTGTAGTTTGATTGTCTATAGTGATAAACTTCTTAAGCCAGAACTCTGTGCTATTGAGCTTATCTACAATTCTACCATCCTGAATATCAATCTGCAATCCAAACTTCTCTATCAGAGCTAGAGCAAGGTCTGGCAGATTATTATCTAGAAATGCCTGTATCTTCTCAATGATATCAGGAGGTGCTGGTGGGGAATCTTTCTTGTTTCCGTTGCTCATAAATAATCAGGCTATAATTTCATAATTGTAAATTCCATTGACCCTTTGCACCAGATGAACTGGGTCCCAGGATGTTATAAGTCCTGATTCTAATCCTACAGCTTGAATAGCATGTCCATCAGGTATACCAACTACCATTAGAACTGTATCTCCGTGACTAAAACATTCTCCTCTAGCAAGAGTATTTAGTGGCACAACTCCAACTTGATTCATGTTCTTTATTTTCATGATTTAGTTTGTTTTGATTCTTCTATGAATTTAGAGAGATTAAGAATGACATTATAGTGTGCCTGACAAAGATAAAGATAACCACAATCCTCAAATCGAATTTGAATTTGAGCATATATATCACAATCTTTAACGTGACATTTTGTTAATCGAGTCAAGCAAGTTACAGTGAATTTCATGATTTTAAATGTTCCTGTAGCATTTGTTTAATGAGACGTTCTTTCTTCTTTTGTGGACTATTAAATTCTTCCCAAGATGTTCTATACCATAATCGTTTAGAGCCATCTGTCAATGCAGGAAGTGTTGCTCCTGTATTGGGATAAATTGTGTCTTTCTCATCCTCAAGAACATATAAGGCATGAACAGCATCTCCCCAATTATCTATAAGCAATCTGGATTGACGAACAGAAAGCTGCACATAATGTTCCTGACATTGCATTAGTGCATCTATGTAGTCTTGGAGAGAAATCATTCAGGCTCTTTCTTTAGGGAATTAATTCTAGCTCTAATCACTCTAAGTTCATTCCATATACTTCTAAGAGAGATTACATTTGGAGTAATTTGTGCTGCTTGATAGTAAAGTTTATCAAGTTGTTCATCCAATTCATCCAGTATTACTTGAATTTCTTTATTCATAAGAGTTTATGACAGATAAGATAAACGATTGTTAATAGCACCACAATAGCAGTAACGCATTCCAAGACAAAGATGAATCCCTCAATCATCATCTTCTTCGTCATTCTCATCTTCATCTCCAGTCCACGTTCCCTCTGTCTCTTCATCTCCATTACCTTTAGGTTCCTCATTACCTACTTCTTGTCTACCTTCGATGAGCTTTTGCTCAACTTCTTCTTCAGACATTCCTTTTCTACCGATAATAAGGTCTTCCCATGATTCCTTATTACGAACAACCTTGGAGAGGCAGTGTAGTTTAACTCCAACAACTCTAGCCTGTCTTTCTTCGACCGTTCCTCTGTAGAACTCCATAATCTGATTTGTATCTGAAAGTGAAGTAAGTCTTGGACAGCGGCCAACTCCTTGGACAAGTTCAATGGCAGACCACGTAGGAGTAACGACAACTCTTCTGGGTCTGGTAGGAATCTTAGGTATATCTTCTTCAAACGCATAACCACTCTCTCTATGTCTGACTTTCTCTTTTGTTAGGTCATCCGTATGATGTAGTGAAAGTCCTACTCCACCAGCACGGAAAGTATATATGCAATATAGAGATTGTCCTCTTTGGAATCTATCAATCTCTCTCTGTCTCTCCTTAAAGTTCTGATTACCTAATCTATATTCCTTAGGCCATGCCGCAACTTCAGTAGCTTCTACTTCATCCAAATCTAAATCCTCGAATGTTAATCCAGTAGCGGCCATCTGTTCTAGAAACTGAGGGGAATCAAGAATGGACTTTTTAAGCTTTTGTTTCTTATTAGCAGTTGGCGCTCCACCCCAAATAAGACTAATCTCATCGCGTTTAACTCCATAATCCTTGATGAGAATCTCAACGACCTTACATATTGTAAGCTTAAATCGCACAGCAGCGACAGAGGCAAATCCTTCTTGAACTCCATGATACATATCTCTAGCAATCTTATGCACTCTATCGTAGTTTGTTTCTGCTGCCTTGAGAAAGACCTGTAATTGTGCGAGTATGTTGAAAGCTGCCTGTGAACTGGATAGAGACTCATCTCCTTCAAGTTCTGCTTTCTCCTTCTGAAATCTTTCCCATGCTTCCTCATATTCTTTACGGCCTCTCTCTGTCTCAAAGCTAATAACTTTGATTGTGTTGAATGGCTTGAACTGCGTCTTAATTCCCTTAACACGATGTATGTATTCTGACATATAAGCCATCAGACGATTCATCGCGCCGGGAGAGTAATTCTCTGGCTTAGTCTCTAATCTACCAAAATCACTAGCAATATTCTTCGCGAAATCATTCCAATGTTCATTACACATTGGTGCATCTTTCGACAATCCAAACGTATAAGGAACCCTAGATGCAACCACAAAACACTTAGCTTCACTGACGCGAACGAAGGGTGTTGCAGAAACAAATAACTGATACGTATTCTCGGTCGGTATATCATTGTATGATTGTGCAATCTCTGATTGTTGTGACCAATGATTCTTAAGTGCCTGACACTCATCCCAAACAATTACTACAGGAAATACATGTGGACGCCATATCCATTTACAGGACTCTACGCAATCCTCAACTGTAATTTCGGGCTTAACAAATCTAGTTCCGAAGTGTGAACGAAGCTGGTCTATATTGATTACTAGAACTTCATTCTCTGTTAATCCAAAATGTCTCTTAAGAACTCTCTGAGTTTGCTCAACTACAGATGCCTTGGTTACATAAACATAAGGCCAAGGTGTAAGTGTTCTTCCTTCATGCCACTTGGAATGATACAATCTAGCCAGCAGAGCACCTACAATATATGTCTTACCTGAACCAGTTGCAGCTATAAGCAAATCCGCTCGATGATTTAACTTACGGATATTATTCAGGAGTTGATAGACAGCCTTCTTCTGGAACCAATACAGGAAACTCTTATCTAGAGGACACGGTTCTAGTTCCCAGCGTCTTACCTCTACCTCAGCCTTAATTGGCGGCACATCTCCTAACTGATTGGCGGGAACTAGTGAAAGATTGGCTATTTTGGATTCTACAACTTGGTCTATCATCTTATCTAGCTCAGGTATATTAAAGGGAGGATTATGTTTGAGCCAGATATAGCATTCTGCTTCTATTCGTCTATCTTCTAGAAAATCCTTGATATCTTGGAAGGTTAACTTAGTATCTAGATGTGACTGAGTGCAACCATCTACAAGCTGCCACTCATAAAGATTGTATAAGTCCTGAAAGGTAACTAGATGACCCCATGACCACGCACCCTTTACCTTATTATCCAGATATCGTATCTGGTCGCGTAAACGCTTATCTGCTTTCTCTTCAGGACTCAGTTGTGGTTTGCTCATACCTTAGTATATGGCATTAATCTTTGTGGTGTATCTTTGACTTCGATTTTTTCTATCAGGAACCATCCTTTGTCTATCCTATTAAAACTTTTAATAGTTTTATCTCTTTGTTCTATAGGAATCATGCCAATATTTGCTTCAGGATATGTTTCCAACATAGATTTGTAAGCATTCTCGTAGGTATCAACAAAAGCATAACCGTGAGGAGAGGATACTTTGTAGATGATGTTCACGATTTGAATGGTATCAATCTGTGATGCACAGAGGCTTTATATTGATTGAGTGTATGTTGCAGATTAATAATTTGGTCATTTAATGCTGCACAATGAGTAGTATACTCATCTACATCTTCAGGTCTAATAGCAAGCACAGCACTGAAATGGTCACATTCAGGTTCATTAGGAATCCTAAGATACATTCCATTGTGCTCTGTTTTGCCATCCCATTCTACAGTCTTGTGTAGCTTACCCTCGAATGTCATTAGCGCGATTTTCATATTAATCTCCCATGTCCAGTTTTGCTGGAACATCTAGTTTGTTAACGTATTCCTGATTCTTACTTCTTGCTAGTTTATGAGCAATACCTCTGAGTATCTCTCTATCTTCGATGCCATACTTCCTAGCTAATGCACGCATAAGCATTTCGGTATTCTCAGACTGCAAATTCCATTCCTTGCGCTGCTTGGCTTGCTTTTCCTTATCAAGCATCATTTTCAAATGATATGTGCGCCATTCCTTTACTCTCCAGATTAGAGGATTATCTAGAATGGAGCCATCTTCAAGAGATTCATACTGAATATGGCAGATAGCTTCATCCTTATCTATCGCAGCAATGAGAAGTGCATCTGCCTCATCTACAGGCGCTCTATCTTTGTATCCCCATAACCACTCCAATACTCTTGATAATGGAAGGGTAATCTTTTTGTCACTCATTCTTTATCTCCTCCTAACTTAAGCCATAAATCTGGTCTATTTGTCATGAAGCCATCGTAAGCAGGCTTCTGTGGAGTTCCGATATACCTGAAGAATCTATTGCCAGTCTTAGGTGGCACAAATGCCGTATCAGGATAATTACCATAGAATCTAGCCAGCACATGCCAATGCTTTAAGTCATCTGACCATTGTAGAACCCAGAATGCAGCAGGAGCATTTGTAGGATAACGTAAGGGTGGTAGATATCTGGGAAGATTGGGAGGTTTAACAGAAACTTCCGCTTCTGCTATACGTAGAGGTCTAAACTTCATTACAGGAATAGATGAAGGACCTGCAATCTTTGGTTTAGGTTGTGGTGCAGAGCATCCAGCTAGAATTAGAAGCAGAGCAGCAAAGCTAGTTCTTGTCATAGTTGTAGTATAGGAAATGCCATTCACCTACACAGAAATCTCTAGGTGGATGAGGATATGATGCACTGATTAATGCATAGGAATTACGAAGCATCTCTTGTCCTCCAGAGATTTCAGGATTATTATGTATCTCTGTAAGGATAGATATAAGCAATCCTGTCTCTGCCTCAGATAGATTCTGACCTATTCCTATGAAGGTTAATCCAGGACAATTCTGATTTCTTACCCGAAGGTAAATCATTTAGTTGCTCTGGAGTGCTGACGTTGACCTGCTCGACGTATCAGAGATGCACTTGGCTTAAGTAAGTCCGCTGCTTTCTTCTGTTTCTGCCATACCTCACACTGTTTTGCGGAGATAGTTCCATGTTTATCTCTCCAGCGTGCTTCTCTTTCTACAAGTTTATTGGTTAAGTTATGTTTGACTAGCGTGCGTTTTTCATTCATAAAAGTGAAGGGTGCCTTTATACAGCAGGAATCGTGCCAAGTTAATGTTATACTAGGTTATATTACCATGTCAAGTTTGAGAAAGAAAACTCCCGGTAAGTAGTCTTTCAACCTACCGGGAGTCTCTGTATTAATTACTCTAGGAGAACCGTTGAGAACCTAGCGTAACCAATTAACCATTTGCAGCAGCGTTCTCTTCTTCGTCTGACTTGCGGCGCTTGCTCTGAATAGCAACTTGCAAGCGTTTGATTTCTTCGGCAAATGCCTTGAAATCTTTCTGGAAGTCTGGAGAATCCAAATCCAAACCAGTCATCTGATTGGTGAGTTCTTCGATTTCTTCCTTCAACTTCGGAATTGATTCTCCACGAGCAGAGAATTCTTTGGCAAGTGTTCCGAATACTTCCAGCAACTTTGTGTTGTCAACTTTGCCATCTTCACCAGTTGCTTGTGATTCAGCTTCCTCCATCCAGCCCTGTGATAGACCTTTGACGAAAGCATGAAGTTTCTGTGCCGCAACATCTCTTCCCATCCAACCAATTAGCGTGTCCAAAGAATCTGGAGTAGTTTTCTCTGGAGCAAGATAAGGCCAACCTTTTGATTTGCCTTTCATTACTTCAGTATCAACGAACTTCAGTTTCACTTCGTTCCTATCGACTTCGATAGAAGGAATCTTCTCACGTTTCTTTGGTGATGTTGGATTAGCGTGTTGTGCTGTTTGTTCAGCCATATGTTTTACTTTGTTTTGTTGTTTGGTTTACTGACACTAGAAGCTAACTTTACACTGAGTTACGCCTCTAAGATTCTTTGCATGACGAAATCTATATAGCATTAAGTGTGCCAAGCCTTATACAAACTATTTGCCGCCAAGCTTCTCATCATTGAGAAATGAAATAGCGAAAGTATCCTCCGATTCTAAGTCTACTACCGTATTAAGATTTAATCCATCGGTAATCTGCATAGACCATGCTTCTGGGTCTATTATTATGCTGGTTACTTGGACAAGATGCTTCTCCAATAGTAGAGTTCCTTCCGAATCATGTATTAAGATTTTCATTCCAGCCTTCCTCCTGTCTTGATGATATGTCCAACAACCTTATCGATATACTCTTTTAGAATATTATCAGCTTCATGCAGAACCTTGATTATCTCCTGCTGACTCTGAATTGTTGTATGCATTGCTTTAATCAGTTCGAAAGTGTGAATGCCTGATATAGATTGTTCCAGAAGTATCTTCTCAATCTTCTCCACTCTGGATTCTATTGATTCTGCTTCGTTGCTCATTTTTCCTCCACTGTAATAAATAAATTAGGTTTTTGCTCTTCATCTATTTCTACCTTAACTTCAGTTATATTTGGCGAACCCCATGAATGAGGCTCCCATACTTCTGCTGTTTGAGATTTAAGTTCTGAATAATGTTCTAGAACCTCTCCTAGTCTTGTATGAAATTCTTGATATGTCATTGGTCCTTCAGATACTTGCGTATCTCTGATTGTATAGAGTTGAAGTATTCCGCCGATTCTTGACGACAGAACTCTATTGCTCTATTTGCTATTGCTGTTTCTCCTCTTCTGAAATCCGAAGTCTTGATTCCAGCACACTTGAGTCTATATCCAACTTGCGATACAGACTTGCCTGTTGCTTTGGCTATTGTTTTCCAAGAAAATCCAAAGAATTTAGCCATGATTAGAACTTGGATATCTTGTCTATCCGCATTCTCATTTAGAAATGGTGCTACTGTTGGTTTGTCTTTCATTTCTTTCCTTTTCTCTTTTTGAAACTCCTCTTTCTCTTCGATTACGAGGGAATCCTAATAATCTACGTTTAACAGGTTTCTTCATCTCTGCGCCTCCACCATTGACATTGCTGCTATTATAACATCAAGATTCAGCCCACAGAAAGGACAATACTTGAGTCTTCGCATTGTTGAGAAAGCTTCCATAGTTTTTAGTTGATTGAGTGGAAGATTAGAAGGCTCTCTTTTCATTTTAGGTTGCACTGGATTCTTAGGAAGCTTTTCCCAGTATCGATATACTGTTGATGAGGAAAGTTTGATTGGAATATTCCCTGCACCAAACACTTTCTCGAATGCTATTTGAACCTTTTCCTTTCGATTAAGTAGTCCAGGGTCATTTCTAATGAGCAGAAGTTCTGCTAGAATTAATCTCTCTTGTTCTTGTGTTACTTTTCTCTGTCCCATATTACGGTTCTTTCTTTGGTTTGTTGTTGACTATCAACTAAATCTTTCTGAGCCATCCTTTGTTGAACCACGAAGGATGAATCTTATACCACATTGCCATGTTATTATCAGGATAATAAGGATGAAATATGAATTCAATGTAATGCTCTTTATTATCCAGAGTTCTGGCTATTTCTCCAACAAATGAGGGAGGTAGTGCTGTCATTTCAGCATCTACAACTACAAACATTTGACCAGCTTTTATATTACGAACTGATTTTTCTTCTTGATTTTTCATATATTCATTCCATGCATCTTCGTAGAGCTTACGTGTATTGTCATCCTTAAATTCAAACATGATATCTCATATCTGATTTAAGTGATTCCATACATATTGTGTTGATTATATCCAGACCAGAACTAACTGTTCTACAGAACGTAATCCAGAAATATACATTGGATTCAACTGGATACTTCTGCATCAGTTCTCCTATTTGCTGGTCAAACTTTCTGGCTTCGTCGTATGCTGTATGTCTCTGTGTTGTTTGTGGTAGTTCTTGTGGCATGTTTCTTTTTATCCTTCCTAGTATTTGTTGTTTTGTTTCTTGCTGTGATTTTGAAATCCATGTGCTGAGTTTAGCATCTAGAATCATTGCTTCATGGTAAGCTGCACCAGAATTCATTGCATTTAGATTATAGACAATATTGTCTACATGCTCCTTGATTTGCTTTAATGCAATAAAATCTAGATGTAATAATTTGCCTGTGCCTTCAGAGTTCATTTCTGGTCCTCAATAGATTTAATCATCCTATCACCAAGTGCCTCAGCCATTCTTTTAGCTTCATCAGCTAATGCTTGTGCTGCATCACTAGCCGACTTTACAATGTGAGGTGCCAGCAACTTCATGATTTCTTGGGCTATGTTCTCCTCTAGTTCTATCTTTAGTTCCTTAGCTGAACCTGTCTTAGCTGCTAACCATGCTGTAGCTTCCCAGGGAGCATTTTTATCCCATGATGATGAACGTTGAATTGTTAATGACCTTACTTGAAGATTCTTCAAGTCCTCTGGTTTGTTTATATCTTCACTCATTTTTGGTTCTTTTTGTTTGGTTTGTTTTTCTGCTCTTCAAATCCTCTCCACAATGTTAATGCTTCATGAAGTTTTAGTATTTCCTCTTTAGATAATCGAATATGACGATGATGGCAGAACAGATTAATGCGAATAATCCAATCATATTCTACTAGAGAAGTGTCTTCTATATCTCCTTGGTCTATCTTCTCTATTTCGATTGTTGATTTTGGTGCTGTGCTCATGATTCTTCGATTCTTCCTGCTAGATACACTTTAACTTCCGCTTGAGGATATTTGGCTCTAATCCCATCTGCACAAGCTTCTGCAATATCTGAGAAATGTATATCTGTTATATGAAACATCATACCATCCATTTTAATTTGAATGGTCCATTCAGTGCATGGTTTGTGTGCTTGGCTCATTTGAATATTAGAATTTTCTGTTTTATGTTTTTAGTAGGACTGTTGAGTGCCGTCTGTTTACCGCTGGAATCAAGATTGATTATCTCTATGGATTCCCATCCCTTAATTGCAATTTCATTGAATGTCTGAAATGATACTTCAATTGTTTCTTTAGGGAGAGCAATGAAGTATTTAAGAGTATGTGGTGTTGCTAGTGTGCTCATTTGATTGTGAATTTAGTTAGTCATTAAGTTAGTCACCTGAGGCTCGCTTCGCTCGTAGGTTTTAATGCTTTGATAGTGTTGTCTATCCTTTTAAGATACTCCACACATTCAATATTGAGATTAAGATTAGGGTCAATATGTCCTTCTATAAATGGAATTGAGGTAAGATGCATTGTTATTTTTAATACAGATTCCATATCTCTAAGAGATTGATAGATTGTATTGAATTGTTCTTCAGTCAGTGCTAATGTTTTCATCGGTATCTTCTTTATCTTTGATTGATTGATTGTAGTTTAAGTAATGGATGCTCTGGATAATATTCTTTTGCTATTCTAATTAATTCATCAGGCCATCCAGTTGCATCCATTTTAAGCCATGAGAATACTGTATCTTTTTCTTCTTCATTAAGTCCACACTTTCTCATTTCTAGAAGAAGTTTAACAACCTGTGCATGTTTTAGTTCAAAATCTCTCTGTTCGTTTGTAATTGCTCCTTTATTGTAGAGACGATTGATTCTGGATATTTCTTTCTGTATATTATATGCCCAATCAATCCAATCTTTGATATATCTTTCTAATCGTTCAGTGCTCATTAGATTTGGCGATATTCATCATTTCAGTTATATCAATAGAGAACCGTGGAGACATTCTTTCATCTTCTATTTGGATGGAATATATATCGTTAGGTTGGTAT